>Ga0315268_10003469_pt1 | contig 17368 bp, 15 predicted proteins | sample C1_top_MG_FD_204535 | JGI IMG/M metagenome (GOLD analysis project Ga0315268, IMG submission 204535) | Sediment microbial communities from Yellowstone Lake, YNP, Wyoming, USA - C1_top | ecosystem: Environmental > Aquatic > Freshwater > Lake > Sediment | place: USA: Wyoming | collected 2017-08-01
GAAACCGGGTGATCGCGCTTTCCGGCATTCCCACGCGCAACAGAAGATTTTCCACTTCCTTCCGCCTTGTCGACGGAGAACCAATTCCATGAATTATCAACGGCTCTTCCAGAATATCTCCTACAGTCTGCCTTGCATCGAGAGATTCGAAAGGATCCTGAAAAACCATCTGCATATTTCTTCTGAGCGGCCTTATTTCACTCTCCGGCATACCGGAGATATTTTTCCCTTCAAATATCACAGCCCCTCCGGTTAACTCATAAAGCCTTAAAACAGCTCTGCCGACGGTTGTCTTCCCGCATCCTGACTCACCGACAAGGCCGACCGTTTCTCCTGCTTTTACTTTCAGTGAAACCCCGTCAACGGCATATACTTTTCCGGTTTTCCTGCGGAATATTCCGCCGTAAACCGGAAAATGTATTTGAAGATTTTGAGTTTCCAGCAGGTATTCAGGCATAAAGATAGCAGCTCACTTCATGTTCATTTTCAATACGGAAAGCGGGAGGAGAAACAGTCCCGCACACGGCCATTGCCTCAGGGCACCGGTTCCTGAATCTGCAGCCCTCTGGAAGTTCATGAAGGGCGGGAACCATGCCCTTTATAACATGCAGCCTCGTCTTTCTCTTTCCTTCAAGACGCGGAATGGATAAGAGAAGCCCTTTTGTATAAGGATGCATCGGCTCTTTAAAAAGCTTATCGACAGGCGCCTTCTCGGCCACTTTTCCGGCATACATCACAAGCACCCTGTCGCTTGTTTCAGCTATAACACCAAGCGCATGAGTAATAAAAATTATTGCCATGCCGGTTTCGTCCTGAAGCCTCTTCATAAGATCGATTATCTGCGCCTGTATTGTCACGTCAAGAGCAGTGGTAGGTTCATCGGCTATCAGGATATCGGGTTTGCAGGCAAGCGCCATTGCAATCATCACCCTCTGGCGCATACCTCCCGAGATATGGTGAGGATATTCCTCAAGGCGTTTTCCGGGATCTGAAATACCGACTTTTTGCAGCATCCCTGCCGATTCTTCCCGGACATCTTTTTCACTCATGCCGGAATAACGAAGCCTGAATACTTCTCCTATCTGGTCACCTATCCTGTGAACCGGATTTAAGGCCGTCATTGGCTCCTGGAATATCATGGATATCCTGTTTCCGCGTATCTCATGCATTTTTTCGGCAGGCAAAGCCGCTATGTCGGTTCCGGAAAAAATGATGCGCCCTCCCTCTATGCGGCCGGATGGCTTGGGAAGAAGCCTCATGATCGAGAGAGCCGTAACGCTTTTTCCGCACCCGGATTCCCCGACAATGCCGAGAACCTCTCCCTTGTTTACCTCAAAGCTGACATCGTCAACCGCCCTTATCCTGCCTGCCTCCGTGTCAAAGGATGTTACAAGGTTTTCAACCCTCAATATGACATCTTTATTCAATTCCAATTCCCCGCACTTTGCTCTCCGGTTTCCGGTTTAATAGTCTGAAGGGTTTTAGACTGAAGACTATCAGTAACTTCAGCCTATCTACCTTCAGCCTTATTGCTTTTCACTATTCAATTTTCATCGTTATCGACTTCATCTTATACGTCTCGTCAATGATCGTCACGGGTTTGAACTTGTCCCCTTTTTTCATCGCTTCTTTCGTCTCGTCATAAACTTTTTCATCAAACCAGAAAAGCCCTCCCGCCATACTTCCGAAAGGATCAAAAAGGCTCGTTGAATGTTTCGTCCCGGGAATTGCCGGAAATTTCCACCATCTCCAGTAAGCATGGCGTACATAAGGAACCATGAAAGTCGGAACAAAAATCCCGGCATCATCTATTTTTTGCTGGATATTAACTGAGAGCTTTATCCTCTCTTCCTCTTCAAGGGAATTCCGGTATGCATCTATGAGCTTGTCCATTTCAGGATCATCGGTATTTGTTATGTTGTTCGTCTGTGGCTTGTGGGCATTTGCCGAATGGAAATGTTCCCAGTACTGAGGTCTGAAAGAAGTACTCCAGCCCATCCAGGCCACATCATGTTTTTTTTCGAGAAATTTCTTGAAAGTGGCCGTCTGGTCAAGGTTCTGAAGCTTCAGTTCAATTCCGGCTTTCTTTGCCTCTTCCTTCAGAACAACAAGCCTGGGTGTGTGGGTTTCGGAGCCGTAAGTAACCTCAACTGAAAAACGGTTTCCGCTCTTTTCCCATATGCCGTCGGGACCGCGGTTCCAGCCGGCTTTTTTCATATAGTAGTCGACCTTTTCAAGATCAAATCTTCTTGCTCTTATTTTTTCGTTCGAATACCGTCCGTAACCCACAAAACCGTGCTCGAGCCTGAAATAATCGTTTCTTAAAACCTTCTCTATCACTCTCTCCACATTCATCGCGTGGGCAAATGCATATCTAACATTTATATCTTTGAATATCTCCCTGTCCTGGTTCAGCCACAATCCCATGGCAGACTGCTGGGTGTCATTGAAAAACCAGATCTTATGAACATACCCGTTCTCAATTACAGGCGTCTTCGATTTGACATGCCAGTACTCCGGTATCGTGAGGCCGAACTCATCTTCCTTTCCTTTCTTGAAATACTCCCATATCATGTTCATATCACGCACAACCGTGAATATCACCTTCTCCACATTATAACGGTTTTTGAAATACTTAAGTTCGTCTCCCCACCAGTCGTTTTTGCGCTTGAAAACAATGTGCTTTCCTTTGACAAATTCGCTCATCTGGTAAGGCCCGGTGTTTGGCACAATCTCCCAGTTGTATTTTCTTACAAAATTTTCATCCAGTTTTCCGTAATAGTGGCCGGGAGTCGGGTTTATTCCAAGCTTGAGATAAAGATCCGGTTCCGCCTTGGTGGCGACGACAGCAAGCGTATAATCATCATAAACGACAACCTTATCTATCTCCTTCGTGTAATAATCATTGTACCAGGGCGCCACGATATGCTTTGAGCGCATGAACTCAAGCGTGTATGCAAAATCTTTTGCCGTAACAGGCATTCCGTCCGACCAGCGCGCTTTCCTGTTAAGCCTGAAATACATCGTCTTCTTATCTTTCCCGAAAGCCCAGTGGGTTGCAAGTTCAGGAATGATATTTAACGTGTTCGGATGAATTCCTATAAGGGAGAGGTGGTTGTCAAGAATGGCGCTTCTGAAGCTTCCGTTGGAATCAGGGCCGACAAAGCGATATGTCATTGGAAAACTCATTATGGCGGCGTGAAGTGTTCCGCCTCTTTTTGCTTCAGGTGAGGCAAATACCGGATCAGAGTCATTGGTGAGCCATTTTATATCTTTCGGGAGTTCCGGAGCGGCAGCGTATGACGAGAAGGGCAGAAACAACCCGGAAATCAAAACTAGTTTAGCAAACAACCTGATATTTCTTTTCATCATATATTTTTTCCGATCTTACGCGATTAATAACCATATATCAGCAAACCGTGACGACTTTGCAAAAAGCTCCGGATGCAAAGCGCGCGAATTTCGAGGAATGAGGCGTACATACAAGTACGCCGCAATGACGAAAAATGAAGCGCAACACAGCAGGCGGAGTTTCTGCGAAGTCGTCATTCATACGTCGTATACATCTTAGGATCAAACGCCTCCCTTACTGCCTCTCCGATGAACGTGACGGCAATGAGCGTTATTGTCATCGCCCCTATAACGGATGCCCCAATCCACCATGAATCCATGTGCGTCCAGGCCTGCTGCAGAAGTTCGCCCCAGCTCGGCGTGGGTGGAGCAAGGCCGAATCCCAGGTAATCAAGGGATGTAAGGGCCACGATACCGCCCGAAACGGCAAAAGGTGCGTAAGTTACTATCACGGATATCGTGTTCGGAATTATGTGCCTGAAAATAATCCGGCTGTCCGAAGCGCCGAGCGCCTTTGCCGCAAGAACATATTCCCTTGCCTTCTCCTTGTATGTCACGGTCCGTATGATCCAGGTCATCCCTATCCACCCGAAAAAAGCCATGATAAGTATAAGGGTAATAAAGCCCGGCACAACAATTGAAGATATGATTATGATCACATATAGAAACGGAACATTCGACCAGATTTCAATTATCCGCTGGAAAAAAAGATCGAATTTTCCCCCGAAATAACCCATTGCGCTTCCGATGCTTATACCTATGCCGAAGTCAAAGAGAAGCAGAAGAAGAGAAAATACTATGGCAATCCTGAACCCGTAAACAAGGCGTGCAAGAATATCCCTGCCGACATTGTCGGTGCCCATGTAATGCTTTTCGGTAAATGAAGGCGGAAACGGAGGGAACCTGTCTTCCCTGAGGTCATTCTCGTAAGCATTATACGGAACCGGAGGCATGAGAACCCAGCTTTCTTTTCCTTCTGCCTTGAAACGCTTCTGAAGCTGCCGGTAGTTTGTTTCATAATCATAATCAAGGCCGAATACTTTACCAGGATTCATACTTCCATAGACCGGGCAGTAGTACCTTCCTTCATGGCAGACAACGAGAGCCCTGCTGTTTACAAGCGCTTCGGCAAAAAGAGAGGCGAGAGTCATCAGGGTCAGAATTATAAAGGAGTAGTATCCCCGCTTTATCGATCTGAAGCGTTTGATTTTTTTTATGGTAAGAGGATTCAGACGCATATTTTTCACTCGAACTTAACCCGCGGATCGACAATGGCAACACATATGTCGGAAAGAATATTTCCTATAAGGAGCAGAAGAGACGAAATTACAAGTATTCCGAGAACAACGGGATAATCGCGCTCGATGATCGCTTCATATCCCAGAAGCCCCATTCCGTTTATATTGAAAACCTTCTCGATCAAAAAAGAGCCCATTAAAATAATTGAAATGTTATTCCCGAAATGGGTCGCAACCGGGATAAGGCTGTTTCTTAAAGCATGCCTGAAAACAGCCTTTTTAAATGGAAGGCCTTTTGCGATTGCGGTACGGACATAATCCGAAGAGAGACTGTCGAGAAGCGTGTTTTTCATCAAAAAGGTCATGACTGAAAACGAACCGACCATATAGGCTGCAAGAGGAAGAGCCGTATGCCACAGGATATCCGCTGTTTTATGAAAGAGATTGAAATTTTCAAAGTCCTCGCTTACCATTCCGCCCAGCGGAAATATGTCCCATTGTGAGGAAAAAAGGATTAACAGCAGAACCCCTATCACCCATCCGGGAACAGCATAGCCGGTAAAGACTATGACAGATGTTGTATTGTCGAAAGAGCTTTTATGTTTTATGGCTTTTATGATCCCGAGAGGTATGCATATTCCATAGACGAGTGTCATTGTTATTATACCGAAATAGAGAGATATGGGGATACGTTCTTTTATCATACCCCAGACAGGATCATAATAGCGGGTCGATACCCCCAGATCGCCTTTAAGAACCTTTCCCATCCACATAAAATAGCTGGTTAAAACCGGCTTGTCGAAACCGTAATATTTTTTCAGCTCTTCAATCTGCTCTTCAGAGAGGGGCTGGTTCTGATTCCGCGAAGACGGCCTTGCCCCGCTTTTTCCGTCCATGCTCTGCATCTGCTGAGCCTGGGCTATCATGCGCTCAATGGGTCCTCCCGGCACGAATCTCGTAATCACAAAGACCATAACGGTGATTCCCAGAAAGGTGGGCAGTATCAATAAAAGGCGTCTTAAAATATATGTCATCATTTTACGATTTAATTCTCCGGGGGCTTACTATATTAAAAAATTTCCTTCCCCTCCTAATATCTGAAAAGCTTTTATATCTCAAGCCAAAATAGTGAAAAGAGAGATGCAAGAGGCAAGAGGAAAACCTGCAACCCGCAACTTGTGACTTGAAACTTGTGACTTGAACATGCTACTGACACATAACACTTAACACCTGACACTTAAAACTTGTGAAACCAGAGATTAGGAATTTAATACATGTTCAATTCAGAAAACAGCACTCCGGCAGCAGAACTTGAAAAAAGAATAAAAAAATTCCAGACTCACCTTGGTAAAAACAATATTGACGGCGCGCTTATAATCCAGAGCACAGACCTTTTTTACTTTGCAGGAACCATTCAACAGGCGCATCTTTACATTCCGGCAGACGGTGAACCTATCCTGATGGTCCGCAAAAGCTATGAGCGGGCACTGGCGGAATCCGGCATTAAACGGATAATATCATTCACAAGCCAGAAACAGATTCCAGGTCTTTTACGGGAAAACGGGTACAATATACCCGGAGTTCTTGGCCTTGAAACTGATGTAATGCCTGCAAATTTCTACTTTGCCTTGCGTGAATGTTTTGAGAATTCAAAACTCACGGACGTATCCCATTTCATACGCCTTGTACGGTCGGTAAAATCAGGTTACGAGATTGAAATCATCAAAAAAGCGGCTTTCTTTTCCGATATGGTTGCTGAGAAAGCAAAAGAGCATCTTGAGGAAGGCATTACTGAAATAGAATTTGCCGGGAAAGTCGAAGCGGAAGCCCGCAAACTGGGTCATCAGGGCATTATAAGGATGAGGCTCTGGGGAAGCGAACTGTTTTACGGTCACATCATGGCCGGCCCATCCGCAGCCATTCCGAGTTTCCTCTCATCTCCGACAGGAGGCCTCGGCGTCGCGCAGGCCATTGCCCAGGGGCCGGGTTTTATGACCATACAAAAACATCAGCCCGTGCTTGTCGATTATGTATTTGCCTGGATGGGATACCTTTCAGATCACACACGGATTTTTTCAATAGGGGATCTTCCGGATGAACTAATAAAAGCTCACCGGGCAATGCTCGATATTCATGCCATGATCAAAAAGGAAGCAAAGCCGGGTGTAAAGGCAGGCGATCTTTATGAAATGGCAACAGAGATGGCGGAGCGCTTCGGATACGGTGAACATTTCATGGGAGTCGGCGACCAGAAGATACGTTTTGTAGGGCATGGTATAGGGCTTGAACTGGATGAATATCCCTTCATTGCAAAAGGCCAGAAAATGGCACTAGAGGAAGGGATGTCAATAGCCATTGAGCCCAAGCTTGTTTTTCCGGGCACGGGTGTGGTCGGGATTGAAAACACCCATCTTGTCGGAAAAGACGGACTCATTCAGCTCACTGTTGCCGATGAACAGATAACGATAGTGTAGCGATTTTGGCCTGTAGTCTCCGGCCCCTGGTTTCTGCTCCGGGCATCGTACATCGTTCTCCGAAATTCGATGTACGATATTCGATATTCTGTTTTTCGGTATTATTCATCATCCCAGCAACCGCGCTGAAAGCCTGCACGAAAGGTTATGCGCCTTCTGCGAAATCCGTTTTACGAACCACTGTGTCCAGGCTTCAAATCCAACCGGAACAACAGCCTTGTTTTTTCTGACCGCCATCAGCACGGCTCTTGCAACCTTTTCAGGAGATCGCCCGTAATCTTTGAAAAATTTTTCGACCGTGCACCGGTTGGCGGCGCCATTTTCAGAAAGACATGTCCTGCCGTCGCAGACAATGTTCGTATTTATAAGCCCGGGACATATCACTGATACTCCTATTCCGTACTGCCTGGCCTCAGCCCGGAGCGCCTCGCTCAGCCCCACGACTGCGAACTTGGTCGCACAGTACGCTCCAGCTCCGGGAAATCCTACAAGCCCCGCCATACTTGAGGTGTTTACAATATGCCCGTATTTTTGTGAGATCATGTAAGGCAGAAAGGAGTTGACGCCGTAAACTACTCCCCAGAAATTTATGCCGAAAATCCATTCCCAGTCTTCAATCGAGGTATTTTCAACCCGCGCGCCGACAGCAACACCCGCATTATTGTGAAGGATATCAACTCTCCCGCATTCTTTCATCACAAATGAAGCAAGCTCTTCAACCTGCCTTTTGTCCGACACATCGGTTTTATATGTAAGAACGGCTGCTCCCTTCAGCGCAACTTCTGCTGCAACCTCTTCAAGCCTCTCCTCTGAAATATCGGAAAGAACAAGTTTTGCTCCTTCAGATGCAAAAGCAAGAGCGGTTGCCCTCCCTATCCCTGATCCTGCTCCTGTCACAACGACAACTTTTCCCTTGAAATCTTTTATGCCAGGCATTTTTTTATAAATTCTCCTTCCATTTCGGCAATGCGGTCAAAGTGCTCGCCCGTATAAACTTCAAAGTGCCCGGCATCAAGCCTGACGGCTTTAACATTTTTAATTCTTGCAATGGCCTTTTCAACCATGTCAGGCGGAATAAGAGCATCCCTTCCGGCATAAATAAGCAGGACGGGGCATTTGATTTTATCTGCAAAACGAACCGGCCTGTATAATGGAATCCCTAAAAGTATCCGCGCAGGAGTCTTGTTTTCCCATAAAGAATTTTTTGGAATAAGAGCCATATATCCTGCTTTCGAATCGGGAGTATTCATGAGGGCAAACTCCTCCGGCCCTGCGACAAACGGAACACAGTGGGGCTTCCTGAAAGAAAGCGCCCTTGCAAGATCATGCAGTCCATGGCCTATGCTTTTCATTCTCTGCATAAAATCCAGCCTGAAAGCCGTGGCAAGCCCATCTACAAAAGGAACCTGGGCAACAACACACGATATGCCCTCTGTCTTTGCGGCAGTTACAAGGGCATGCCCACCGCCAAATGATGTCCCCCAGAGGGCAATTTTTCCGGCATTGATGTTATCAAGACTTTTTACATGTGATATGGCAGCCTGCCAGTCGTTTAACTGCGCTCAGGGACTCACAAGGTTTCTCGGCTCACCCCCACTTTCTCCGAAATACCTGTAATCAAAAGCAAATGAAGCAATGCCTTTTGCCGCATATTTTTCAGCATAAAGAGAAAGGCCGAAACTCTTTTCAGCGCCCATCCCGTGCCCCATGACAACAACGGGCGGTTTCTCAATTCCGTCAGGCAAAAACAGCCACCCCGAACACTTAATTCCGCTGCTTGTAAAATCCGAGTTTATTCTTTTCATCTTATTTACTCCAGTCGGCTTCCGCCTTTCGCCTCATTCTTTTTCATACGGCAGCGGTGTTGTTTTCCATTTTACAACCGGTTCCCCCCGGTTAAGCCTTGACCTGAATGAATCGGATGTCATCACCATAAAAGGTTTTACCCTGTCAAGTCCGAGATCCCGTATATTCCGAGCCATTCTGTGATTTGAAGGGCCTGCTTCAAGCTCAAAATCTTTTGCGGATGAAAGTCTGTATTTCGCGTCTATATTTACGATTGTCTTTAAGATAGAATCATTCAGATTTGAATATGTGGCAAGATCAAATCCGCTCACTTTGATTCCGGCACCTGTTTTACAACTGACAGAAAGAATTGATTCGTTCGTCTTTGGATCAAAAACACCAAACTCAAAGCTGTCAGAGGCAAGCACCGAAGATATCTTCGTTACAAATTTAGGATATCCCCATATTTCCCTTCCGGCAGCCCGTGCAGACGGAGTGGTAACCGGCATCTCAAGAACATAGGCTCCTATATTATTTTTTTTCATTCCCGATCTTGTCAAAAAGGCCGAAATATAAAACAAGGGCTTTTTCAGGATTTCAGGTTGCACGATTATTGTTATGGTAACTTCGTCGTAAGGGCCGATGTCAACACTCCGGTATTGAAAATAAACAAGGCTGACGATTGCTTTACCGTTGAAAAAACGGCAGGGGAGAAGGCCTGTTCCGGCAAGCCTGGAGGCCGCCTTATCAAAGTCCACCCAGAAGTTAAGGTATCGAACTCCGACATCATAAAAAAGCATGGGAAGTTCAATATCGCCTTCCGAAGTTTTTGCTGCGCTTCTTTTAACATCAAAAAAATCTTTTCCCGCCATGCTTCCCCCTTCAGCTAAACCAAGGAAGATGCTTTGAATATAACGGTCGGCTATCCAAGGCTATGTCGGAAGATTTGCATCATACCCCGTCAATACGCCATCCGTTAACTTACCGGACAGGCAGTTTAAACGGAAGCTGGAATCCTCCAAGCTGAGACTGTTTCTGAACCCCTCCACCCTGTATCCCTGTCAACTGGGATATCCGGCTTTCCACCTCTCCCCCAAGGCCCTCAAATCCACCGAGACTTCCTTTTGCTTCCTGAAGCGGACCGCTCACCTTGTCGGATATGGCCGCACGCAGTTTATTCTCAAACTGGGCAACCTGATCCTTTATTATTGAGCCGACAGCATCTTTGAGTATATCGTCAAGGTTGGATGAAATCTGCATCTGATAATTATCCGTCGGGCCTGTTATCCTGGCCTTGACCCCTACTGTTGATACTCCCGAGAGCGCCGAAGATATCGCCTTGCCGAAACCGGATTGAGCGTCGGCCCCGCCTGCTGAGAAACGAACGCCCTTCAGTTGAACCGCTACGGTCGCATCAATAAAACCCTTAGAAAGTGCTGCTTTAAGTTCCAGATCAGCATCCCCTTTTTCCAGTGTGAGCGGCAGGGATGAATCCTGTGAAATACTCTTTGTCTGTACTTTGTAACCTTCAAGGCGCAGATTGATACTGTCTTCAGGTGAGCCGGGAGAAACCCGGTTTATCGCTCCGTCAAGTCTGACAGACCGCACACCTGAAAGTTTTTCTCCTGAAAATGCGAACAACAGGGGCTGACCGAGAATATTCTGATCAGGTGTAATATTTTTTACTACCCCTGAAAAATCTCCCATAGGAAGCTGTACAGATACCTTGGCGACACGGATAAGAAAATCGGGCAGCGGCTCTTTTTCTTTAAAGCGCACATCGCTTCCTTTCGCCCTCAACGGTTTGATCACTTCTGCATTTCCTTTTTTCTCACCAGCCCTCTCAACGAGCGGCTCAAGCCTTGCCTTCCAGTATAGCCCCCTGTCGACCCAGGCGGTTATACCAGGCTCTATAAAAAAACGACTCATGTTCGCCAAACCGTGGGCTGAAAATCCGTATTTCTCCGACAGGCGCCGGACATCCTCCTGCGGAGCTTTCTCAATTTTAGCAATCTGATCTTTAAAGTTTGCAAGGGTTACATTTAATCCCTTCTGGGATTTCTGAAGCAACTCAAGGTCTGCCTGAATATCCTTATAAAGAGTCTGAGCCTCTCCGGCAGAGCCAAGGATTCCACCGATATCCCCGATATTCTTAGACGACCCTTTTGCTCCTTTCAGCACTTCGATTCGCTTCCGGTATCCGTCTATCTTTTCCTTTCCGGGGAGTCCCGCGATATTTTTTGTCCACAGTTCCTTCCCACCCTCAATATCTGTCCTGATAGATTGAACCAGTTGAACGGTTTGAAGATTTTCCTTCCCGAGGATATCCTGGATATCGGGCATCTTCATCATGGAAAGACCGGGGATAGAATCTTTCTTTTTCTCTATTCCGCCTTTTTCAGTCTTTTTTGATATGGCGCCCGATCTTACTCTCTGCGTCCCGAGACGGACCCCTTCGACACTCATCTCATTTACAATGACTTTTCTTCGCAGCAATTGAAGGCTGTCGACAGTTCCTGCGATCCTCCCTATTTCAACTGCATTTTTCATGGGCTCATCTGGGTCCGTAACCTGCAACCCGAAGAGAGTCAGACCTATCGGAAAGAGAGAGAGGTCTGCTTTTTCAAGCTCAACCCTGGCACCAACAATCTTTGTGCCTGTCTTTTCAATAATTCTTTTTATAACCGGATCCACAAATAGAGCCCAGATAAGGCATATGGATATCGTCACACCCAGAAAAGCGACAAGTCCCTGCCAGCGAATCCATCTGTTCATATATTGCCTCCCCATCCTGAAACAGCCTGGTAGGCCGAATATATCCGGCTTGCCATAATCATCTGCATTATCCGCGTTTTCCGGACACGATCGAGAATATGCTCTCTGTATTTCCTTACGATAAACATGCTGAAAATAAAAGCTGGCACGAAAAGCGCTAGGGAAAAAAGAAGGCTCCCCATGACGATTGAATTGTTGAAGCGTTCAATCCGCAAGAGGGGTAAATTATAAAAAGAGGTCCACAATCCTTCTAATGGACCTGCCGTAAGCAGACCGAGCCCTATCCTGTGAAAAACAGGGTCGAGCAGGTAGGAGAGGCCTGAAAAAATACCAGTCCCGACGATAAATATTGAAATATTTACCCTCAGGATAAGCACCAGGAAAAGCACGACAAGGTTATGGAGGCTCAATGTCGGCGTCAGTCCCGCAATTAAAGAAAAACTGACCGCAAGGCCTATCTGGGCAGGATCTGTTTCGGAATTTAAAGCCTTTAATATCTTGGCAATAATAGTGATCATGAGAGAACCTCCTTGAAGGAAGGAATTTTGACTTTTAAAATAGGATAATATCTGGTAAAAGTAAAGAAATATCACAGGCGGAAAGATCAAAAGCCGGCGGTTGGTTATCAGTGGCCAGTAGCCGTGGATCAGGAACAAGTTACAAGGTTAATAGAAAGAAACTATAGGCGATAGACTATGAACCAGAAACCAGCGGCTACAGCTCTTATCTGCGATATCCAGAGATTTTCCATCCATGACGGCCCGGGAATAAGGACCACGGTTTTTTTCAAGGGATGCAATCTTAGATGCCTCTGGTGCCAGAACCCGGAAGCCATGAAATTTGAAAACGAGCTGGTCTTTTCGGAAGAAAGATGCATTTTGTGCGGGGAGTGCCAAAGTGCCTGTCCGAACGGAGCAATAATCATAAATGACCATCCTCATATTAACCGCGAATCATGCAAAGGTCAGTTTGCCTGCTCTCTTGTATGTCCGTCGAAGGCGCTTGAGTCTGCGGCAAAGCAATATTCCGTAACGGAACTTGTAACTGAGCTTCTCAAAGACATTGATTACTATGGCCCTGAAGGCGGCGTCACCTTAAGCGGCGGCGAACCGATGCTTAAAACCGGATTTCTGACGGAGCTTCTGCCCGTTTTAAAAGAAAAGAAAATTCATGTTGCAGTTGAAACATGCGGTTATTTCGACTGGGAAAAGGCGGAACCCTTGCTTAAAATAGTCGATCTTGTTCTTTTCGACATAAAAGCCGTCACAAAAGAGCTTCATGAGAGGCTGACCGGAAGAGATAATGCTTTGATACATGATAACCTCGGCAAAATAATTGAGGCAGGAATTCCCCACCTGGTACGCATACCTGTCGTGCCAGGCATGAATGACAGCGAGGAAGAGCTTGAGGCAGTCGCTCTTTTTTTAAAAGATGCGGGCGAGTCTTCAGTCCATCTTATCCCGTATCACCGGATGTGGGAGAGCAAACTCAAAAAACTGCACGTTACAATCAAGCCTCTTGGAATCGCTTCGCTCGGAGAAGAGGAGCTTAAAAAAAAGGCGGAGATCTTCGGCAGAAAAGGATTTGAAGTAATATTTCAGGCGTGAGGCGTGAGGTGAGCGAGAAAGAACGTTAATCGTAAATTTTGTATCTTGAATTTTGTACCTTCAACAAGGAATCAGAATCATGAACAGTAACCTTTCAAAAAGAATTCTGTTTTTAAAAGAAGAGATCCAGAACTCGCCGAGGAGCATATGCATCGAGCGGGCAAGACTGCTCACCGAGTTTTACAGGGATCACAGTCTGCCTGATGATCCGGCTGTCATCACAAGGGCAAAGGCCGTTTCTTATATTCTGGAGCGGATGCCGGTAATCATTTATCCGGGAGAGCTGATAACAGGCGCCATCTCTTCAAAGAGAAATTCGGCAATGCTCTACCCGGAATTTTCAAGCCTTGCCATGATGCCTGAGATCAGAATGATCGGCAAAAGGAAGACAAACGCGTTTCATATATCCGGAAAGGATATCGATCTCTTCGAAAAAAGCATATTCCCCTACTGGGTCTCAAGGACGGTCGGGGCATGCGCCATAAACGGGATAATTTCAAAGAGTTTCGGCGGAAGACTGATGCTCGGCCTCGGCGCCATTTTTACACGGGCTTTCATGATGCTTCCGGGCTCGTTCAGGGGATTTTTCTTCAGCCGGGTAAAGGTTGAACCTGAAAAAGTCGTCATAGGTATGAAAAATTTCGAACCCTTCCGGCTCTTTTCTCTCTATGGAGTATATGTCCTCACTGAATTCGCCGGCATTTCGCATATCACCCCGGATTACGGTCTTTTAATTGAAAAAGGAGTCTCCGGAATCGTAAAGGAAATAAACTTGAGGCTTGCGGAAGAAGCGGATAAAAAGAAAAGAGATTTTTACTCGGCCGCTCTCGTCGCTCTTTCGGGAGTTCTCCGGTTTGCGGAAAGGTATGCGACAGAGGCAAAAAAACTTGCAGATGCCGGGAAAGATGCGGAAAGAAAAAAAGAGCTTTTGTCAGTTGCGGAAAATTGCAGTTCCGTTCCCATGAATCCTCCCGGCAGTTTTCAACAGGCCCTGCAATCCATCTGGCTTACACATCTGGCATTATATCAGGAGAACTACGACAATGCCATTTCCTTCGGAAGAATGGACCAGTATCTTTATCCTCTTTACCGGAAAGGAATTGAATCAGGAGAGATCACACCGGAGAGTGCACGTGAAATGTTGCAATGCTTCTGGCTCAAGATCTGCGAGTTTCTTCCTTTTTATCCCGGAAAATTCAATGAATACTTCAGCGGATTGCTGACGAGCCAGGGCGTCTGCGTTGGCGGTATCGGTGAAGAGGGCTTTGATGCAACAAATGAGCTTTCCCATCTTATCCTCGGATCAGTCAGTGATCTTGCCACACCGCTTCCCAATCTTTTTGCAAGATTTCATAAGGCAACTCCCGATGCTTTTCGGAAGAATGTCTATAGCTCCATTTCTTCCGGTTCTCCCCATCCTTCGATTTACAATGACGATGTTATTATTCCAGCGCTTGTGAAAGCAGGCTGTTCGCCGGAGGATTCAAGAGATTACGCTCCTCTCGGATGCGTTGAGCCGAATCCGCAGGGAAAGACTATGGGCGCAACAGATTCGGCCCTTGTAAATCTTCCCCTATGCCTTGAACTTGCATTAAACAACGGAAAATCTCTCCTGCTAAAGCAGAAAATTGGCCCTGACCCCGGCCCGGTCGAAAGCTTTATTTGCATGGATAATGTAGTGAACGCTTTCAGGATCGAGACTGCGTACGTTGTTAAGATGATGGTTGACGGAACCAACCTTCTTGGAGAGACCCACAGAGATTATTATCCGGCGCCTCTTCTCTCTTCATTTATTGACGGGCCGGTTGATAAAGGGCTTGATGTCACGGCGGGAGGCGCCAAATACAATTTCACCGGCGTTCAGGGAGTCGGCGTTGCCGATGTTGCCGATTCACTTGCCGCAATCGACTGGCTTGTTTATCAGGAAAAGAAAATGAGTCTTTCTGAGCTTGCCGGAATAGTGAGGAATAATTTTAATGGCAGAGAAGATATAAGGCAGCTGATCCTGAACAAGGCTCCTCGTTACGGGCGGGATGACGAACTTGGAAACCGTTACGCAAAACTTGTTGCAGGCATATATTCCGATGAAGTTACAAAACACAAAAATCCGCGGGGCGGGATTTACACACCCGGTTTCTACAGCGTTACGGCGCATATCGCATTCGGAAAATATGTTTCAGGCCTTCCCTCCGGAAGGCTTTCCGGAATGCCGCTGTCAAACGGGATAACCCCGGCCGCCGAGTCATCAGACAGGGGACCTACTGCCTTTTTGAATTCGGTATCCTCGGTAGATTTCACAAAGGCCGCAAACGGCATAAATCTTCAGATGGGGCTCGATCCTGTAATTATTAACAACAAGCAGGGGTTTGAGCTTTTTGACCTTCTTGTAAATGGATATTTCAAAAAGGGAGGGATGCAGATTCAGTTCAATGCCCTGACTCCTGAGATGCTGAGAAATGCACAGGCAAATCCTGGCGAATACAAATGGCTTACGGTAAGGGTCGCCGGCTACTGCGCCTATTTTGCCGATCTTTCGAAAGAAGCCCAGGATGAGATTATAGCCCGTTTGTGCAGGCACTAGCGCTCTGAACGTAATGAAAAACAACTGCTATTTAATGTCGCTTATTGACCCGATATATCGTTTGATGTTATTTGATCTCAAACAATTAAATTACATACAGGAGAAGTAACATGAGACTTTTAGGAATGGCTTCTGCGATCTATCATCAAAAAAATATCAAATCACTGCTTATCGCTGCGCTGATCTGTATTTGCATTTTGCCGAATAACGCGCTCGCTTCAGCCATAAAAGATATTGCGGTTCTGCCTTTTAAAAACATATCCGGAAATTCAGGCTGCAACATCGAGGATGCCGTAACGGAAATGCTCATAACCGAGCTCGCAAAAAACAAGAATTTTCACATAGTGGAACGGCAGCAACTGACAAATGTGTTAAAAGAAACAAAGTTGCAGATGTCCGGCCTGACCGATCCCAATAACGCCATAAAATTCGGGAAACTGACCGGAGCAAAATATCTGATTTCAGGGAACATAACCCTCTGCTCCTCTGAAGAGTCAAAAAACAGTTTCATAGTCGATTTCGGAAAACAAAAAGCAATTGTTGAACTGGTGGTCAGGGTAATAGATATGGAAACAGGAATAGCCGCAGGCGGTGCGGAAGGGAAAGGCAGTTCAGACCGCAGTTCCACATCATTTGATCCCGGATCTGTAGGATTGAATATACTTAATCCAATTGGAGGCGGCACAACTAAAGCTGAAAAGGCCGGCATTCTAATCGAAGCCGCATCTCAGGCAGTAATCCAGTTGAATGAAAAAATAAAAACCCTTTTCCCTCTCGACGGATATATAATTAAAAAGGACGGTGAAACCGTAATCATTGATATCGGAAAGAACATGGTTGGTGAAGGTTCACGTTTTGAAGTTTATCAGATGGGGGAAGAGCTTATCCATCCCGTAACAAAGAAAAAGATAGGACAGGAAAAAATAAAGACCGGTGAAATTGTAATCGATAAAATTCATGAAGATTTTTCGTACGGAAAAATAACATCCGGCGCGAAAGAAATCAAAGTCGGTAACATAGTGATATTCAAAAACTGATTGACCTGTAAAAAGTCACTATTTAGACGCTAAATTACGAAAGGAGACATATGTTTAAAGAATTCAAAGCATTTATCATGCGGGGAAATGTACTTGATCTTGCCATAGCAGTTATAATCGGCGGCGCTTTCGGCAAGATTGTGACTTCGTTTGTTAATGATATCATAATGCCTCCGATAGGGCTGTTGCTCGGCAAGGTTGATTTCAGCAATCTTTTTCTGAACCTTTCCGGAACTCCTTACGCGTCTGTTGCCGAGGCAAAAAAGGCAGGTGTGCCGACGATCAACTACGGAATATTTTTAAATACCCTGATCGATTTCCTGATCGTAGCCTTTGTAATTTTCTTCGTTGTCAGGTTTGCAAATAAACTGCAGCTCACGAAACCGGCGCCGGCAGCTACAAAGGAATGTCCATACTGTTTGTCAGTCATTCCAATTAAAGCCACCCGCTGCTCTCACTGCACATCAGAGCTCAAGTAAATATAGTCGGTGGGTTTCTGCGGATTGAAGAGATCAGTTTC
>Ga0315268_10003470_pt1 | contig 17367 bp, 17 predicted proteins | sample C1_top_MG_FD_204535 | JGI IMG/M metagenome (GOLD analysis project Ga0315268, IMG submission 204535) | Sediment microbial communities from Yellowstone Lake, YNP, Wyoming, USA - C1_top | ecosystem: Environmental > Aquatic > Freshwater > Lake > Sediment | place: USA: Wyoming | collected 2017-08-01
TTTCGCCCATTCAGTCAGGATTAGATTGAAGCTGTAGATGTCAACATCTGTCCATGCCAGATGTGTAGTCATGCGCTCTCCCAATAGTGTCGCGCTGAGAAAATCCAGCAGACCATACCTGGTCACTCTTGAACATCTTCGAGCTCCCACTGGTTGGCTCGCCGTAGTTCGTCAGGCGTAGTGCCCGTGACGTCGTTTGGACCATAGTCACGCCCAAAAAGGTGGGCACAAATTAATGTTCGCCCAAATTGGCCCAAGGGCATCCCAGCACGCTCAGACCACTTTCCAAGGTCGTACTTAATCTTTTTTGGAACAAAAATCTTAAGCGCGAAAATATTTTTTCCAAGGTTCGGATCGGTCGATGTTGTTGTGCCCATAGCGCACGATTTTCTGCCCTTTTCGCGCTGCAAAGGCTCATACAAACCCATGCGCCCGTCCCGCATACGCAGCAGTTCATGATACCCATATAGGTAAGCCGAGAAATATTCAGTTAAATACACGGTGACAGAAGTGCTGGCCCGTTTAGTTACTTCGCCCAACCCGAGCCTGGCCGCTTCAGGCAACCACAACCTCAACTGGTCATCCTGCTTGTTAAGCCCAGAATAATCACGGCCTGGGCCAAGCGCTGAGAGTGGATTTTCATTCACGCCCAGTTGCCACTCTGACGTAGAGTCCCGAGAAATACGCATTTTTCCCCTATGATTTTTGTTGTTAAGTCTGGCAATATTAACAAATAGGGGGCACTCATGGATGACCGCTTTTGTCCGGGGAGTGCTGGCCAGCTATCTGGAAATGGATGACTGTTACCGCTGCAAAGCGGTCTTAAGATGAGTAAGCCAGGTCAGTTACTGCTTCCGACTCTTTGAAATCAAATCATAAGCAAGCTGCACTTCCTTTGCTTGCTCAGTCGCCACGGCAATCATATCTTCTGGCAGGCCTTGGCCGATTAACTTATCAGGATGATATTGGCTGATGAGTTTGCGGTAAGCGCGTTTAACTTCTTGGTCGCTACTTTCCTTGCTCACGCCCAAAGCTTTATACGCATCATCCAAGGCGGTGGCGGAGTTTGCTTGGCCACCCGCAAAGTGCGATTGGTTTAACACCATATCCAGCACACGCTGGAAGGCGGCTTGGTCATAACCGAGCTGACGTGCAATATCGATTAGCAAGCGTTCTTCAGCCGTATCGATGCGCCCATCCGACACCGCCATGACGATGAGGTAGACCAGCAACATTTGTTTGAGGCTATGCGTGTGGCCACACACGGCCATGAACTGTTTTACGGTTGGCTCATACTCAAAGTCTTGAGCAGCACCGCGTTGAAAAAGCGCGATAGCTTGTTGCCGATGTTCAGCGGACATGCCCAGCTTTTGCATGAACTGTTCGACATAGGCAACTTCATCTTTGGAAATATGGCCATCGACTTTGGCCAATTTGCCCATGAGGATAAAAACAGTTTCAAGGAAAACCGTTTGGCGATGGCCGCTGCTAAGCGGGTTCACGCCACCGATGCCATAAGCGTTAACACGCGTGACGATACTGCCTAAGAAAAAACCGAGAAAGGCACCGAGAATTCCGTAGTAGTGAAATCCGATTAAGGCGGCGATGAGTCTCAGCAAAATTGCTCCTGCGATTGCGTTTGAAAGGAAGAATTATAAACGTATGGGGGGTGGGTAGCTTCGGTTCGATGTGGTCGATAGTCAGGCAGGTTAAACCTGCGCGATAACTCCCCCTTTGAAAAGGGGGGTAGGGGGGATTTACGGTGGTGGCAAGTTCTGGTGTTGTTAAATCCCCCTCGATCCCCCTTTTTCAAAGGGGGAGGTGGGGTGGGGGCTGTGTTGTATGTTTGTGGTGGTTTGCGTTTTGGGAGTTGCGGTATCAATCTTCGAGGGCGCGCACTTTCACGGTCTTACCTTTCACCTTGCCTGCCGATAATTTGCGAACGGCTACACTTGCGATGTCGCGCGCGACGGCGACATAGGTGGATTGATCGGTCACCGTGATTTTGCCGACTTGCTCGCGCGTGAACCCCGCTTCGCCGGTGAGTGCGCCCAGCACGTCGCCGGGGCGGATTTTTTCTTTGCGTCCGCCGAGAATTTGCAGCGTGATCATCGGTGGCACTAGCGGCGCGTCATTATCATTTTCAAGCTCGCTCAGCGCGTGCCACTCGGGTTCGCCGCCCATTGTCTGGGCGATGGCGGCAACGCGGCGTTTGTCGGCGGTGCTGCATAGGCTCAGCGCCCAGCCTTCTTCATCGGCGCGGCCGGTGCGGCCGATACGATGGATGTGGATTTCCGGGTCGGGCGTGACATCGACATTGATGACCGCTTCGAGTTGCGCGATATCCAAGCCGCGCGCTGCGACATCGGTGGCCACCAGCACCGAGCAACTGCGATTGGCGAACTGGATCAGCACTTGATCGCGTTCGCGTTGTTCCATATCGCCATTCAAGGTCAGCGCTTGAATTCCTTGTGCATGCAACACTTGCAACAAGTCGCGGCATTGCTGCTTGGTGTTGCAAAAAGCCAGCGTGCTCACCGGGCGGTAGTGCTTGAGTAAGAGGCCGACGGCCTGCAAACGTTCTTCGTGTTTCACCTCGTAGAAGCGCTGGCGTATCTTGCTGGGCTCATGCTGTTCCAGCAGCTTCACTTCTTGCGGGTTGCGTAAGAACTGGCGCGCCAATCGTGCGATGCCTTCAGGATAGGTGGCCGAGAACAACAAGGTCTGGCGTTGCGCCGGGCAGCGTTTCGCCACGTAGGCGATGTCATCAAAAAAGCCCATGTCCAACATGCGATCGGCTTCGTCGAGCACCAAAGTGTTGAGCGCCTCCGGATTCAAGCTGCCGCGCTCCAGGTGATCCATGATGCGGCCAGGGGTGCCGACGACGATGTGCGCGCCGTGTTCCAGGCTCGCCATCTGCGGGCGCATGGCGGTGCCTCCACACAGTGCAACAACTTTGATGTTGTCTGCAAATCGCGCCAAGCGGCGAATCTCCTGCGTGACCTGATCGGCCAGCTCACGCGTGGGGCACAGCACCATGGCTTGCACCGCAAAGCGCCGTGGGTTCAGCTTGGTGAGTAGGGCCAGCGCGAACGCAGCTGTCTTGCCGCTGCCGGTTTTCGCTTGGGCAATCAGATCGTGCCCGGCAAGCGCAAGCGGCAGGCTGGCCGCCTGAATGGGGGTCATCGTCAGGTATTCGAGCTGTTGCAAGGTTGCCTGGATGCGCGGCGGCAGCGGCAATTCGTTGAAAGCGTGCCCGGTAGTGCTTGCTGCGGGTGGGAAGGAGGGCGGGATCATATCGAACGATGAGGGGACTAGCCCACGAGGTCTGTTGGTTTATCTATGGGGATTGTAGGGAGTCTGGCGGAGGCACACAAGCAAGGGATGGCGCATTGAGTCAGAGATGATTTGCTGAAAGCGGGAGTAACACCCATGCCGATACAGCGCAGTGCGCCGGAACACGATAGACACGGTGCCGGCTTAACTGCTAGACCGCCAACTCGGGGATAAAAACGAAATACGCGTTCAACAGATAGAGGCCGGACAAGATCAACAAAAGCGCGCCTATGATCTCGAAGGTTTTCTGAGAATGTTGCAACGGTTTTAAGCTCTCCAGCCAGCCTACCGCCCACGCACCGAGGAGGATCGGTACCGCGCGCCCGAGCGCAAAGGCCAAGAGCAGCGTCGCGCCGAACAGGGGCGAGCCGATCCCCGCCGCCACGCCGAGCAGGATCACCAGTGCTGGCGTGCAAAAGGGGCAGATCGCTACTGAGAATGGGATGCCGAGCAGAAACGCGCCCCAGCCGCTGGTGGCGCGCTGCGCGCGCAGGGTGATTGCCGGCAGCGGCAGCTTGATCCACCCTGGCCACATCAATCCCAGCAGAATCAGCAAGGGGCCCAGCACCAAGCCCCATTCCCGTCCCATGAGTTTTTGCACCCAGAGTCCGCCCAAGCCGGCGGTGAAGCCCATCAGCATATGGATGAGCAGCATGCCGGCGATGAATAGGGCGGCAAAATAAACCGCGCGCTTAGTGTCGTGCGCTTTGGTGACATAGGCGAGCGATACCGGGATCGCCGCCAGTGCGACCGGATTGAAGCTAAACAGGAAGCCCGCCGCGAAGCCAATGCCGAGAGAAGCGAAGCTCGCTTGCTCCAAGGTCGTTTTCAGGGTGTCTAAATCCATGACTTAGATTCCCGTTTTCCAAATGAGAAACGCGCCACTCCACAACAGCAGCGCCGTGAGGTAAGGGCTGATAAGCGCCGCCTTGCTGAGGAAAGTGCGATGGGGGGTATCGAAGCCGCGTGCGCTATCCCACAGCGTGGGTAGCGAAAACATGCCGGCAAACACTAGGCCCGCCAGAAGCGCCATGTCGGGCCGCCGGCTTAAGGCGGAAATGAAGCCCACCACGGCCACCAGCGGCAGCGTACAAGCGGGGAGCGTCAGGCCCAGTTTGAGCCCTTGGGCCAAGCGCGCATGGCCGGGGAGCAGGCGAAAGAACTCGATATGCGGTACCGGCAAATAAATTTTGCGGCTCACCAGATAAATGCTGCCGATCACGCCGAGCATGAGCATGGCGGCGCCAGCGGAAAATGTTTGCAAGCCGACCCATGCCGCTAGGCCGAAAATCGCCGCCAGCAATACGGCGCGCGAAACCACCAGTTGAGCGAGCGCGCGCCAGCGGCTCCGTGGCATGTCGCGGTTGGCGCGCAGCGCGAACAGGGTATGCGTGGCAATGGTGCAGGGCTCGAAAAAAGCCAGCAGGCCCAGTCCTGCCGCCGCGACCAGCAGTAAGGTATTCACGGCGTATGCGCCAACTGTTTGTCGAGCGCCGCGCGCAGCTTGGCGGCACTCGGCAGTGAAGAAAATATCAATTTACCGTCGATCGCAATCGCGGGCGAGGACATGACGCCGAGTTCTACGGCGTAATCCATTTCCTCCAGAATATTCACGTCGCGCCAAGTGATTTTATCCTGCCCGATTTCTTCCGCGATCGCCTTGAGTACCATTTTCGCTTGCGTGCATTTGCCACAGCCGGGCGAGGAAAAGACTTCGACTTTAATCATGGCTCGTTCCTTTCTTTCTTTTGTCCGCCATGCTGGTTTCCAGCGCGGCGAGAATCGGACATTCGTCCAGTGGCCGGGCTTCGTCATTGCAGATCGTGATTAGCTCGGTAAGCGCCTGTGACATGATTTGCAGCGCCTTGATCTTGTGCGCCAGTTGCAGTTTCTTGTCGATGGCGACGCTACGCACGTCCTTGCAGCACGCGGCGTCGCTATTTTTTAGCGTGAGCAGTTCACGGATTTCCGCCAAGCTGAATCCGCAGTGCTGCGCCTGCTTGATGAAGCGCAAACGCCGCACCGCGTCTTCGTTATACAAGCGATAGCCCGCTCCGGTTTTTGTGATGGGTGTGAGCAGCCCTTCTTTTTCGTAGTAACGAATGGCGTCGCTCGTCACGTCCGTGGCGAGCGCCAGTTTTCCGATGGTGTGCAGGGCGGGCGCTTTCATGAATAGGATTCTAAACCTTGGAGTTAAGACCAAGGTCAAGAAAAAGCGCCAGTTTAGTGCGGGAGAGAGGTTACTCGGTGATGCGTCGCAATGCTTCGAGGTATTTTTCAGTGGTCTTGGCGATCACTTCCGGCGGCAGTTTCGGCGCGGGCGGTTTTTTATTCCACTGGAGGCTTTCCAGATAATCGCGCACGTATTGCTTATCGAAGCTGGGCGGGTTGCTGCCGGGCCGGTATTGATCGGCCGGCCAGAAGCGTGAGGAATCCGGCGTGAGCGCTTCGTCGATCAAATATAATTTGCCTGTCTCGTCTTGGCCAAATTCGAATTTGGTGTCGGCGATGATGATGCCTTTGGTGGCGGCATAGTCGGCGGCGGTTCGATACAGCGCAATCGCCGCGTCGCGCACTTGTTCCGCGAGGGGTTTCCCGATCATCTCCACGGTGCGCGCGAAGCTGATGTTCTCGTCATGCTGCCCGAGGTCGGCTTTGGTCGAGGGTGTGAACAGCGCTTGCGGCAGCTTGTCGGCTTCACGCAGCCCGGCGGGCAGCGGAATGCCGCACACGTTGCCATCGCGCTGATATTCCTTCCAGCCCGAGCCGGCCAGATAGCCGCGCACGATGGCTTCGATTGGCAGGGGCTTTAATTTCTTGACGACCAGCGCGCGGCCTGTGACTTGCGCCGCTTCCGCGGGTTTCACCACTGATTCCGGCGCATTGCCGGTGAGTTGATTGGGAAGAATATGCTGCAGTTTCTCGAACCAGAAATTGGACACCGCGGTGAGCACCTCGCCCTTGGAAGGGATGGGATCTTGCATCACCACGTCGAAAGCGGATAGGCGGTCGGTGGTGACGATCAGCAAGCGCTGCGCATCCACTTCATAAATGTCGCGTACTTTGCCGCGATTGAGCAGCTTCAGGCTTTTGATATCGGATTGGTACAAAGGTTGGCTCATGCGCTGCCTCGGATGAAAGGGGGGAAGGAAAAATGCTATTTTCCCCGAAAAGAGCCGCGCTATAAACTACTTTGTGAGCGCGATGAAGAGCTGCGGCAGGCGCTCCGGCAGGCGCTGGATGTTGTCGATCACGGTGTACTGTTTACCGAAGATATCGGCCACGTATTCATCCGCTTTGGGATCAAGGTTAATGCAATAGGTGTAGATGCCTTGCTGATCCAGTTCCTTTACCGCTTGGCGCGCGTCTTCGATCAGCAGACGTTCGTCCTTGGTATCCACATCGGAAGGTTCGCCGTCGGTCAGAATCAGCATCAGTTTTTTGTCGGCTTTTTGCGCCTGCAGATAATGCGCGGCGTGGCGCATGGCCGCGCCCATGCGCGTGGAGTAGGCGGCCTGCATGGCGGCTAGGCGGCCTTTGACTTCATCGTCCCAGCGTTCGCTATAGCCCTTGATGTGCAGGTAACGCACATCGTGCCGGGTGTTGGAATGGAAGCCGCCGATGGCGAACGGGTCGCCTAGTTTATCCACCGCCCAGGCCAGCAGCGACACCGCTTCCTGGCTCAGTTCCAGTATGGTCTGCCCACTTGCATCGCCTGGGCCCGAGGCTTTTTCATTCAGCGATTCGGATAAGTCCAGCAGCAGCATCACGGCGATGTCGCGGCCGCTGGTCTTGTGGCTCATGTTGATGCGCGGGTCGGGCGTAGCACCACTTTTGTAATCGATCAAGGAGCGCAGCGCCACATCCAGATCCAACTCGCTGCCTTCTTCCTGATAGCGGATGCGCACTTTGTCTTGCGGCTTCAATAAATCCAGCATGCGCTTCAGGCGCTTGGCCAAGGCAGCATGCTTGATCAGCAGCTGGTCGATATGCGCCGAGTTGCCCTTGGGATGCAAGGCCTCGTACACGCTGACCCAATCGGGGCGATAGGTCTGACTGTTGTAATCCCATTCCGGATAATGGCGCGGCGGCAGGCCCTGGAGTTCTTCTTCCTCCAGTTCGATTTTACGATGATCGTCGAACATCTCTTCATCGTCGCTCTGCTCGTGGAAGCGCCACATGTGGCGGTTGTCGTCACGGTAGTCCACTTCGGTATTGTCGAAATACACCTTGGCGAACTGATCGCTCTGACGCCGCGTCTTGGCGACATAACTCAAAGCCAAGCCGGCGATGGCTTCGGTGCTGGATTCCCCTTGCGCCATCTCTTCATGAAAGCGCTGGGTGAATTCAAGCAGCGGCGCATCTTGATAGCCGTGTTGCGGGTCGAGCAGGGCGCGCGACAACATGGCCAAGCGGTGACGCAGGCAAGAGGTGTTTTTAGGGTCGCACGCATTTGCTACCGGCTTGGGATGGAGCTTGATGAATAAGTGGCGCAGGCCGGGGTATTCACGCATGGCGAGCGCTTCCACCCGCGCGTCTTCGAAAAACTCGATGGCCATGCGTTGGAATGGGCTGTAGTTGTCGGCAAAGATCGCCGTGGTCCAGCGCCGGTGGCCGACGATGTGGGCGAGCACGGCACGGTAGCGGTCGAGACCGGAGATGACAATTTCTCCCGCAGGGAGACGGTTGCCCTCTCCCTCACCGTGCGGGGGAGAGTTGGAGAGGGGGCTTCCACTGATGCCCTCTCCCCCGGCCCCTCTCCCGCCTGCGGGAGAGGGGAGGATGAGGTCGTCGTAAACATCCGGTAAACGGATGCCGAGCTTGTCGTAATAAGGAATCGGTTTGCGCAGCTCGTCGAATTTGAGCGAGTACGGCACGAAATGCGCTTCTGTTTGCCACAGGCCGCGCAGATACAGATCCAGCTTGCGTTCGTTGTCGACCAGCAGTGTGCCGTGGCGTTCTTTTTGCAACATGGCACGGCTGTCCGCCGATTGCAGACTGAAATAATCCTGCTGCCGTTCGGGGTGATCGCCGTAGTTGCGGATGCCGTATTCCACCCAGTTTTTCAGGCCGGCGATGGAAACCTGATTCAACAGATAAGGCGAGTGTTTGAAAAATTCCGGCAGGCCGGGGCTGGCGAAAGTGGTGTGAATGCCATGGATCGAGCCGGTTGTGCGCTCCATGAAAGCCAGCGCCAGATCCATGTAATCCTGCATCTGTTCCTGCGAATGCAGTCGGCGCGACGTGGCCGCCAGCGATTGCAGAAACGGCACGATGGCGCGGCCATTGGGCGATTTCCACATCTTGCGAATGAAGTCTGCAATGGCCGGTAAGGCCGACTCACCCAGCGTGGTCGCGATCGTCGGCCACTTTTCCAGAAAGATCAGTACCGGCTCCACGCCGCGCCCCATCTTGCACAAAAAGCGCGCGTACTCCAGATAGGCATTGATGCCCTCACGCGACAGCACCGACAAGGCTTCGGCCATGCAGTCCTCGAACACCTCGGCCACTTGCGGGAAACCGCAGCTCAGTTGCTCGCGGTAACCCTTCATCAGCGGGTGTTCGTATGCGCTGGTTGCTTCAGGCACGCTGGTAGGCCTTATGCAAACGTTGCGTCGATGGCGTGGTCCAGCGTGTCGCGGATATCCGCGTCGTCGGTAATCGGGCGCACTAGCGCCATGCGGCAGGCGTCGCGCGGTTCCACGCCGCCCTTGATCAGCGTCGCTGCGTAAACCAAGAGCCGCGTGGAAATTCCTTCGTCCAAACCGTGGCCTTTCAGGTTGCGCGCGGTGGCGCCGATCTTCACCAGCTTGCCGGCCAGCGTCTCGTCTGTACCGGTTTCCTTGGCGACGATGCCGGTTTCCAATTGCGCATTGGGATAATCGAACTCGAATGCGGTGAAGCGCTGCTTGGTGGATTGTTTCAAATCCTTGAGCAGACTCTGGTAGCCGGGGTTGTAGGAAATCACCAATTGGAAATCCGGATGCGCTTCGATCAACTCGCCTTTCTTATCCAGCGGCAAGGTGCGGCGATGATCGGTCAGCGGGTGGATCACCACGGTGGTGTCCTGGCGCGCTTCGACGATTTCATCCAGATAGCAAATCGCGCCGATGCGTGCGGCGGTGGTCAGCGGGCCGTCCAGCCAGCGTGTGCCGTTGGCTTCGAGGATATAGCGTCCGACCAGATCGGAGGCCGTCATGTCTTCGTTGCAGGCCACGGTGATTAGCGGCTTGCCTAAGCGCCACGCCATGTATTCGACAAAGCGCGATTTGCCGCAGCCGGTCGGGCCCTTGATCATCACGGGCAGACGCGCGACATAGGCCGCCTCGTACAGCGCGACTTCTTTACCCTGAGCCTGATAGAACGGCTCTTTACGAATTTTGTATTGATCCTTATCGGTCATAGCTGACTCCCGAACAGAAATGGTTTTATCCCGGAAGAAAAAACGCCCCCGCGAACGGAGGCGCTTTCATTACATTTGCCGCAAAGCTGAGCTTACTTATGAACGCCCAGTTTTTCACGCCAGCCGGGGAAGAGCTTGTCGGCATCGCCCGGGAAGGATTCGAACGCACGCGCGAATTCCTTATGGCTTTTCGCGAATTCGATCGGGTCCGCGCCGGCTTTCCAGCACTCATACGATTGACGCAGGGAGGTCGCGCCGGCTGCCGGGCTGTCGATGTGGCCGTAGGCGCCGCCGCCGGCGGTGTTGATCACGTTGCCGTGGCCCAGGTTCTCGAAGAAGCCGGGCAGGCGCAGCGCGTTCATGCCGCCGGAGATGATCGGGGTGGTGGGCTTCATGCCGAACCATTTCTGGAAATAAACCGGGCCCTGGCACTCGTCGCGCTCGATCATGTAGGCGATGATCTTGTCGTCGCCTTCGCCTTCCATCTTGCCGTAGCCCATGGTGCCGACGTGGATGCCGGAAGCACCTTGCAAACGGGACATTTTCGCCAATACAAACGCGGTGTAACCGCGCTTGGCGGAGGGCGAAGTGATCATGCCGTGACCGGCGCGATGGTAGTGCAGGTACTGGTTGGGATACTGACGGCGGGCAGTGGTAATCATGCCGGGGCCGCCGACGAAACCGTCCACCAAGAAGGCCAATTTATCAGCATCGGGGCCGAAGGTTTCCAGCGCGAAATCGGCGCGGGCGCACATTTCATAGTGGTCGTCGGCGGTGATGTTCATGGAGAACAGTTTGGCTTCGCCGGTTTCGTCCTGGGCGCGCTTCATGGAGTCATACACCAGCGGCAGTACTTTCTTGATCGGGGCGAACACCTGATTGCCCTGCGGTTCGTCATTCTTAATGAAGTCGCCGCCCAGCCAGAACTGGTAGGCCGCGTGCGCGAACGGCTCGGGACGCAGGCCCAGCTTGGGCTTGATGATGGTGCCGGCGATGTAGCCGCCATTGACCACCGGACGGCCGAGGATGCGCCACAGGTCGGAGATGTCCTTGGCCGGGCCGTCGAACATCTGGATGACACGGTCGGGCATGTAGAAGTCGATCATCTTGGCGTGCTCGATATCACCCATGCCCTGGTTGTTGCCGATCACCAGCGTCAGGAAGGAAACCAGCATGAAGCGGCCGTCGGTGACGTTGCGGTCGAACAGTTCCAGCGGATACGCAATGCGCATGTCTTCGGTGGCTTCGTCGATGTAATACACCAGCGCGTCCACGCCTTTGGTGAAGTCGTCGGTGGTGGAGACTTCCACGTTGGTGCCGGTGGAAGACTCGGCTGCGAAGTGTGCCGCAGCTTCCAGATAGCCGTGGCCGGCCTTCGGCTTCATCTTATACGCGACGAGAATGTGTTTTTCGCCCTTGATCAGGTCTGCTTCTTTCAGGTCAAGGTTTGCGTAGCGTGCTGATTGATCCATTTACATCTCCAAATCAAGCGGGTTTCGGATAAATAACCATTAAGAATGGAAGGCAATATAACCGATATGGTCTATAAGAAATATTCAGAAATAATGATAAGATATAAAACTATTTCTTATGTTAAGACTGACGCTACGCCAACTCGACATTCTTGAAGCGGTTGCCCGCTGCGGCAGCTTTTCCCGCGCGAGTGCCGAACTCCATCTCACCCAGCCCGCCGTTTCCATGCAAATCAAGCAATTGGAGACTTTGTTGGGGATGCCCCTGTTCGAGCAAATCGGCAAACGCATTCACCTCACCGAGGCCGGACACGAGACGCTACAGGCCAGCCGCGCCATCCGCCGGGAGCTGGTCAATCTGGAAAATTCACTGGCCGACTTGCAGGGTTTGAAGGGCGGCAGCCTGACGGTATCGGTAGCGAGTTCTGCCAGCTACCTGGCGGCACGCCTGATAGCGGCATTTCGCCAAGCGCACCCGGATGTGCGCGTTAGCTTCAATGCGGTTAACCGAGAGACGCTATTGCAGCATTTGGCTGACAACAGCATTGACCTGGCCTTGATGGGGCAGCCGCCCGAAGGACATGATCTGGAGGCGCAGCCCTTTCTGGACAATCCGCTGGTGGTGATTGCCGCGCCGGCACATCCGTTGGCGGAGATGCATCACATTCCTTTGCAACGCTTGGCCGAGGAACCCTTCGTTGGCCGCGAACCGGGATCGGGCACGCGCAGCGCCGTGGGGAAATTTTTCGAAGCGAATGGTTTGACGCTCAAGGTCGCGATGGAAATGAACAAGAACGAGGCGATCAAGCAGGCGGTGGAAGCCGGGCTTGGCGTGGGCGTGGTGTCGCTGCACGGTGAGCTGGCGAAGCGCCATCTACGCATCCTGGATGTGCAGGGTTTTCCGCTGTTGCGGAAGTGGTATCTGGTGCAGCGCCAGGGTAAACGCCTCAGCACCGCGGCGCAGGCATTTGCACAGTTTGTGTTGAGCGAGGCGGCGCGGATCGCGCGTTTGGACGAGGTTGTGCGCTGAGGGCGAGCCGAGGCGCTTTATTCCACGACCGAGAGCGTGTTTAGGCCGTGGCTTGCAGCGCGCTCAGTGCGATTCCGTTTCACTTTCCTTGCCGTGGGCTTCGGCCTTATGCGTGAAATACAAAGCCACGCCGACCAGCGCGATGGCGCCGCCCAGGTACAGGAGATCCAGCGTGGTTGCCATTTTCATTTTCAGCGCCTCTTCGAACAGGGTGACGATGAGAATCATCAGAACTACCTTAGCCAGCCGTGCCTTGAGATCGTCCAAGCTCTCGATCACCAATATCTTGCTCGAGGTCTTGCTCCCGCGCGCTTCATCGATGTCGCTCACGAACAGTTCATACATGCCGAGTGCGAAGATCAGCATGAAAGTGGCGAGCAGATAGCCGTCCACGACTTCCACCACATGCGTGATAGTTTCGTCATGCATGGCTTTGCGCACATCGGTTGCCAGCGCGGGGTCGGCGTAATTCAGCATGTGGCCGACGAGATAGACCACATCGACCGTGGCCATGTAAAAAATAGCCGTGGCCGCAGCCATGCTGGCCACGACGGCAATGACCACGACGAAGCGGCCATTCCATAGCACGCTTTCGAAAATGCGTTCGAGGAATCGCATGCATTACTCCTTGAGATATTGAATTCGCCCGAGAGAAATAAATTCCCGCGTACATGCGAAACGTCGAATTATAGTGAAGTTTGTTTCTTATTGCTGGCGTGTTTCGGCACTGTTGCGGTAAGCATGCCGGCTGGAAGCCGGCGCTACGACTTTGCGCGGTATTCGTTAATAACAAAACGCAGCGCTGCTGTGTAGCGCCGGCATCCTTGCCGGCAAGTCGGTGTCTCTCAACGCTACCCTAAGCGTTGCGCGACGACTTGATGCAGGTCATCCAACGCCGCTCCCATGATTAGGCCGGCGCAATGATGGTATAGCCACAGTTCGCAGGCAATGGGTTGGTGCAAATTATCGCGCGCGTGAATTTGAAATTCGCGCCATGCCAGCACCAACTGGTCGTCCGCAAAACTATCGATGCAGAACCAACTATCGTCGTGCAAAATAACTTCCAGGCCGCGGTGTCGCGCCAGCGCTATGCGTAAGGGATTTTCTAATCGCAACAAGGCGAGCCGCACCCGGTTATAACATGCCGCCTCAATCTGCTTGGGGAAAATGCGCCAGGGGAGTGCCTCGTGTAGCGTATCCATACTTTACGGGGCTTTACGGCGCAGCGCCATGATGATCTGCCCCTTAATTAATCGTCTTCGGGCTCGTTGTCGAGTTTACCTTCGATAAACACGCGGCTGGCTAAAATGTCTTCGGCCTCAAGGGTCATCAAGTCGGTTTTACTCAGCGATTTGCTCGCGCCGGCAAACAGACGATTGGCCTGGCGTAGCCGTGCACGATCCAGGGCATTGCGTACCGAGCGCGCATTGGCGAAATGTTCCAGCTTCATGCGTAGCGTGATGTACTCGAAAAAGGCTTTTTCGGCGTCGGGGCTGAAACGATAGTTTTGCGCCGCCAGCATCAGCTTGGCGATGTGCAGCAATTCTTCCGCGCTGTAGTCGGGGAAATCGATATGGTGCGCGATGCGGCTGCGCATGCCGGGGTTGCTGTGGAAAAACTTATCCATACGGTCTTTGTACCCGGCCAGGATCACAACCAGATCGTCGCGGTTATTTTCCATGACCTGAAGCAAAATCTCGATCGATTCCGCGCCGTAGTCACGCTCGTTTTCGGGCTTGTAGAGATAATAGGCTTCGTCGATAAACAGCACGCCGCCCATGGCTTTTTTAATCACTTCTTTGGTTTTAGGGGCGGTGTGGCCGATGTATTGGCCCACCAAATCATCGCGGGTGACGGAGACCAGATGGCCTTCACGCACGTAACCCAGGCGATGCAAAATCTCGGCCATACGTAGGGCCACCGTGGTCTTGCCGGTACCGGGGTTGCCGGTGAAATTCATGTGTAGGGTAGGGGTTTCGGAAGTCAGTGCAAATTGTTTGCGCAACCGATCCACTAGTAATAGCGCCGCGATTTCGCGTATGCGCGTTTTGACCGGCTTTAAGCCGATGAGCTCGCGATCGAGCTTGTCGAGTACTTCTTTGACATTCGAGGCTTCGAATTCCGCCTCAAGATTGACAGGGGCATCGTCCGCCAACACCGTTGCACTAGCTGAACTATTTGTATCACTCATGGCAAAGCTCCGGTTGTCACCAGATGAAAAACGGTGGCGAGAGAACAATTTCACTCGCCACCGCTACAGCTCACTTAATTAATAACGCTCGCCTTCCGGCTTGTCGGTTGCATAAGAGTGGATGGTGTAGCGCATGGTACGGCCATCGGTCTCCTGACGCACCAGACCAAAGCCCGGCTCTTTCTTAGGACGATTAACAATGTAGGACATGGTCACACTCTCTACCCCACGCACGGCGCTGAACGCGCTGACGCGGATGTAGTGATTGGGGAATGTCTTACGGCAGTTGTTCACTTCCATCAAAATCCCGGCAGGATCTTTCAGGTCGAACATCGGGTTGCCGAACATTTCCCAGTAGGTGTTGCGTGGGTGCGGGTCGTCGGTGTACTCAACGCTCAACGCCCAGCCCTTGCCCAGTGCGTATTTGATTTGCGCGGTGATTTGCGCATCGGTCAAGTCAGGCAGAAAAGAAAACTGCCCTTGCGTGACGCGATTGCCTTGATTGGTCATCATAGTCGTTTCTCCTTAATCTGAATTAAACGCTGGCCGTGCTGGTCGGCACAAAGTCGGGGCTATCGGTGGATTCGTAGTTAAACGTCACATCTTTCCACGTATCCAAACCGGCTTTGAGCGGAGCACACCACTTGGCTGCGTCGGCCAGAATCTGCGGGCCTTCGTTCCAAATATCGCGCCCTTCGTTACGTGCCTGAATCATGACTTCCAATGCGGTACGGTTGGCAATCGCACCAGCTTGAATACCATCCGGATGACCGATTGTGCCGCCGCCGAACTGCAGAACCACGTCGTCGCCCAAGTAGGTCAACAACTGGTGCATTTGACCAGCGTGAATACCGCCAGATGCAACCGGCATGACTTTCTTCAGGCCTGCCCAATCTTGTTCGAAGAAGATACCTTTTTCGAGCTGAACATCGGTGTGGCTATCGAGCAGGGTGTCGTAATAGCCACGGATCATTAAGGGGTCGCCTTCCAGCTTGCCCACCACGGTACCTGCGTGGATGTGATCCACACCGGCCATACGCATCCACTTACAAATCACACGGAAGCTCATGCCGTGATTTTTCTGACGGGAATACGTCGAGTTGCCTGCGCGATGCAAGTGCAGAATCATGTCGTTCTTACGCGCCCAGTTCGCCATGGACTGGATCGCGGTGTAACCGATCACCAGGTCGATCATGATGATGATGGAGCCTAAGGACTTGGCGAATTCAGCACGCTCATACATTTCTTCCATGGTGCCGGCGGTCACGTTCATGTAGTGACCTTTGACTTCGCCGGTGGCCGCAGAAGCTTTGTTCACGCCGTCCATGCAATACAAGAAACGATCACGCCAGTGCATGAAAGGCTGCGAGTTGATGTTCTCGTCGTCTTTCATGAAATCCAAACCACCTTTAAGCGCTTCGTACACCACGCGGCCATAGTTGCGGCCAGACAGACCTAATTTAGGCTTAGTGGTCGCACCTAACAGCGGACGGCCGAACTTGTCCATGCGCTCGCGTTCGACGATCACGCCAGTTGCAGGTCCAGGGAAGGTTTTGAGATAAGCATAAGGAATGCGCATATCTTCCAAGCGCAAAGCCTTCACTGCTTTCATCCCGAACACATTACCGATAATGGAAGCGGTCAAGTTAGCGATAGAGCCGCCTTCGAAAAGATCGCACTCATACGCAATGTAGGCAAAGTATTGCTGTTCGGTTTTGGTGCCCGGGCCGGTATTCGGCACGGGGTCTACGCGGTAGGCCTTGGCGCGATACATTTCGCAGGCAGTCAAACGGTCGGTCCATACCACGGTCCAGGTCGCGGTGGAGGATTCGCCCGCCACTGCCGCTGCGCACTCTTCCGGGTCCACGCCTGCTTGCGGGGTCATACGGAACATCGCGAGTACGTCGGTATCCTTGATCTTATAGTCGGGCTCCCAATAGCCCATTTTTTTGTAGGGAATAACGCCTGATTTGTAGCGTTCCTTACCTTCTTTAATTGTTTCAGATGCCATGGTGATCTCCAAAGGTTGAAAAAACCGCACGCGCCTACCTACAAATTCGGGGGCAATACCCATTTAACTAAAAAGCATTAGTTTTAGCGCGTTGCAGGCAGGCGACTATACGCGTTGACTTGTATAAGTAACAGTGAATAAATTTGATAATTACGATAAGATTATACTTATGATACTAAAAGGCCTAAGCCGATGCTGCACCTGACCTTTCGCCAGCTCTCCGTGTTTGATGCGGTGGCACGGCATCTCTCCTATTCCCGTGCGGCACAGGAAATGCACCTGACGCAGCCAGCGGTTTCGATGCAAATCAAACAGCTGGAAGAGAATGTCGGCCTGCCCTTGTTCGAGCAATTGGGCAAAAAGATTTACCTAACCGAAGCCGGACGTGAGCTATCTCACTATAGCCGGGTTATCGCACAACAGCTATCCGAAGCCGAAACGGTGTTGAGCGATCTGAAGGGCTTGCAACGCGGCCGGCTCAAAATATCGGTGGCGAGCACGGCCAACTATTTCGCACCGCAGTTGTTGGCGATCTTCAGCCAGCGCTATCCGACAGTGACCGTGAGCTTGGATGTGACGAACCGCCAAGCGCTGCTCGCGCAACTGGTCAATAACGAAATGGATATGGCCATCATGGGCCAGCCGCCGCAGGGCTTGGACCTGGTGGCCGAATCCTTCATGGAAAATCCGCTGGTCGTCATCGCCCCGGTCAAGCATCCGCTCGCCAGCGCCAAAAAAATCCCCCTCGCGCGCTTACAAAGCGAAACCTTCCTGGTGCGCGAACAAGGCTCCGGCACACGCATTGCCATGGAGCGCTTCTTCAATCAACACGGTATCCAGTTTCAAGCGGGGATGGAAATGAGCAGTAACGAGGCGATCAAACAAGCGGTGCAAGCCGGGCTGGGATTGGGGATTTTGTCGCTG
>Ga0315268_10003471_pt1 | contig 17363 bp, 14 predicted proteins | sample C1_top_MG_FD_204535 | JGI IMG/M metagenome (GOLD analysis project Ga0315268, IMG submission 204535) | Sediment microbial communities from Yellowstone Lake, YNP, Wyoming, USA - C1_top | ecosystem: Environmental > Aquatic > Freshwater > Lake > Sediment | place: USA: Wyoming | collected 2017-08-01
GTGGTGCTGAACTTGGGATTCTAATTAAGAACGGGGAGGCATTGGAGGTCTCTGAGAAGATTACGACGATGGTTTTTGATAAAACCGGGACACTGACAAAGGGGAAACCTGAGATCACCGATATTATTGGTTTTGACGTGGAAGATACGCTTGTGTTGGAGAACGCTGCAAGTGTTGAGAATAATTCCTTGCATCCACTTGCTGAGGCAATCGTGAATAAAGCTAAAGTGCAAGGCCTTTCTTTGAAGAACACAAGCGAGTTTGATACGTTTGTTGGTAAAGGGGTGCAGGCTACCGTGAACGGGACTGTTGTTTTGATTGGCAATCGCTTACTTCTCAAAGAACGAGGTATTGTGTTGACTGCGACGGTTGAGGAGATGCTCGGTCAGTTGGAAACGAAGGGAAAGTCAGTTATGTTTGTTGCGTTTGATCAGAAGCTTGTCGGTCTGATCGGTATTGCTGATGTTGTGAAAGAGACAACGAAAAAGTCGATGCAAAAGCTCAAGGAGATGAAGTTGCAGTTGGTCATGATTACTGGTGATAATACACGAACTGCACAGGCGATTGCGCAGCAGATCGGTATTGATGTTGTGCGTGCCGAGGTCCTGCCACAAGAAAAAGCAAGTGAAGTAAAGAAATTGCAAGCAGCTGGTGCGGTGGTCGCGTTTGTTGGTGACGGGATTAATGATGCGCCTGCGCTTGCCCAGGCTGATGTCGGTATTGCAATTGGGAGTGGTACGGATGTCGCGATTGAGAGTGGGCAGATTGTGTTGGTGAAAAGCGATCTTTTGGACTGTGTTGCTGCAGTGCAATTAAGTCGGAAGGTGATGGCGCGGATTAAGCAGAATTTATTCTGGGCGTTTGCGTATAACACAGCACTTATCCCGGTTGCTGCGGGTGTGCTTTTTCCACATTTTGGGTTGACGTTGAGACCAGAGTTCGCTGGGCTTGCCATGGCACTAAGCTCTGTTACAGTCGTAACCCTTTCGTTGTTATTAAAAAATTATGTGCCGCCGGCAAGGAGGTGAGAAGTCATGGCGATTGATCCGATTTGTAAGATGACGGTTGATGAAAAAACGGCGAAGTTCACCAGCGTCTATAAGGGGAAGATGTATTATTTCTGCGCACCCGGATGTAAAAAAGCATTTGATGTAAATCCTGAACAGTATGTTCATTTGAAATAAGTAGATTAATTGATATTGTAGATTATTAGAATTTATTAACGCCCCATAAGCGAGAAATCCCCAAACTTTAGTTTGGAGGATGAATCGTGTCATCTTTTTTTCAAGATTTACTAGTTTACTTTTGGACAGGCGCGCCCGCCTGCGGCGGGTGCCTTGAAATCCTGTCCAGGAGCACAAAATCATGAAACTTGTGAGCGGTAGCCATAGCATAGGCCAAAATATCTACCACCTTGAATGGTGTCCCAAATACCGATACAATATGTTTAGGGGTAAGGGAAATAAAAAGCTTTGTGAAGATATTTTACACGAAGTAGCAGAACGACACAACATAGGAATTGTGGAGTTGAGTGTGATGCCTGATCACGTTCATATCGTCGTGCAACTCCCACCAACGATGAGTGTTTCCCAAGCATTGCATCTACTGAAGGGAGCATCTTCGTATGAACTGTTCCGACGACAACCTTTGTTTCGATATCGGTACTCACGTGGAAGCTTCTGGAGTCCTGGAAAATTCTACCGCAGTGTTGGCGATACAGATGCCGCAACTGTATTGGATTACGTCAGAAATCAGCGGTTGTTACAATCCTCGCTCTATGATTATCCAAACCCAGGACTTCCGAACCCGTGAAGCCCCGCCATTTATGGCGGGGAGCAGTCACTTCCCCAAAGAAGGTTTTGTCAGGATTTTTTTGGTATCAATCGTTCATCTACAATTAATCGTTTCCGCTGAAGAGCATTTTTTATCTCAACATTAATGTCTCTTGTATCGATGCTGACCCAATGAATTGAATCATGCTCAAACAACTCTTGTAAGGGGAATCGACCATCCCATGGCTCCCAGGTTTTCTGTAACGTCATCCCACTAATAGTCCGAATGTTTGTCGCCCCAGCATGTCCCATCGCATCAGCAAAAGCAATCAATCGATCCTGCGGAATCGCAACCCCCACAGTCTGTAAGAACGAGCTTAGTGGTCGAACTTTCTGCAGGATGTCCATGATGTCAGCAACCGGTTTGATACGGATCACTCGGAACAACTGAGATGGCTCACAATTCGGATTACTCTCATCATAAATCACTAACCACTGGTGGGTTTTTGAAGGAAAGATTTTCACCGATTCGCCCATTGTCTCCTTCGTAAAATACTGATAATACCCATCTAGCACCTGCATCTTACCAGAATTCATCCCCTTCGGAAGCGCACGGGTTGTTCTCTCCATCTCCACCGCGAGTAATCCGGCAAATTCTTTTGGTGAAACATCGCCCCCAATCTCTACATAGATTTCCTGAGGGGAAAAACATCCCTGTTGATCCCAGGCGCACACGTCGAGAGAGGCTAACTCCGCTATTTCCCGAGCTTGAGTTTTATTAAGATACTCTCGTGCAATAGTAATAAAACTGAACTTATGCCAATGACCAGCGAGAGGAACCCTCTGCTTCGTAGCTAGCTCCGACAGATTTTTACGTGCGTGTTCCCCACCGGTAGCACGCACAAGATTTGATTTTGAGAATAGGAATTCCTGAACCATTATATTGTTACTGTTAAAGGGAAGCACCGCGATGGTATGAGCAAGCAGCGGGTCAATCTCCTCGATCGATTTCGCATACAGCGCACCAAACACCGGTTCCTCAGAAGGTACTTTTACCCAGGTTGCTGCGTCAACCAGCTTGTCCATCACCATCTCAAACGCAGCAAGACCAAGGATGTTACCTGCGCAGATATGACCTATAACCTCAGGTTCGTAGTTCAAATAACTGACATGTGGTGTGCCATACGCCTTAACCAAGCCATCACCGCAGGAGAGAAACTTCTGATAGTTCTGCGCTTGAAGTTTCCCAGCTAATGGTAGATTCTCCTTTTTCAGGATGTCGAAAAAACAATCAAAACCCCAGGATTCGATCATCTCAATAGAAAATCCAGTTACGGCTGGCAAAACGTCCCGCGCGATTTTCCTCCCCTGGTAATCTGGGTTCCTCCACAGTGCATTGACCTTATCGATCGTATCAAAAACTGCTGGGATGTCATGCGTACGCAGATACTCCTGACGTGCAGTTTTGATCCTGTCAATAATCTTTCCTAATGCCTCAACTGTGAACACTGGTTTACGAAGCGAAATGCCATCACCGATATCCTCAGAGGTAAACGATAATTCAGTATCAAACTTTACTTCTGGATCCCAGAAAAAACAATCAATGAGATGTTCCATAATAAACACTTTAGAAGACAACAGGGATTTTGCTTGCAGTGTTTACTAGTTCTTGAGCTGCTTTAGCCTGATCTAGGATTACTCGGGAATCACCATCTACTGTGAACAATCCCCGGATCAACCCTCGTATCGGATCTAGTTCCTTCTGAATGACCTTTTTCCAGTTCGAATATGGTCCTTTAAACACAAACTTCGCCGTTTTCTCTCCTTCAACCAGATATGCGTCCCTGCATTTTCCATGCCACAGATCAATATAAAACACGGTTTCTTTTTTTAACTCCTCATCTGGGGTGATCACAAATAGAAAATCACCTTCCCAGTCCTTCGCTACTTCCTGATATGTGGTATTCTTGTTAAGTTCCTCTTTGAAGATCTTAATCCATTCATCCGACGGGAAATGTATCATGCTCTTCACCATCCTGCTGCATCAATTCCGCCATGACCGCTGCACATCCACGTCCCTCTGATCCAGGCATTCGTGTCACCTCGACATCGAGTACCGGACCTTCCCGCTGGCATTTCGGGCATCGCTCTAGTATTTTCACCCGGTCTCCTGTGATGATAAAACCAGGGTAGCTGTCCGACAGAGGGTCAATAAAGGCAAAACGCCCAACCTCGTCATAGTCAAGCTGGTTTAAATCCTCATCGAGAACCAATGGGACGATTAACGGAGGGATGTGCTTGTAATGCCCTTCACAGCTGAGAAACACAGAGCTACATTCAGACATCGCATACACATCATGGTAGCGCTCTTGAGGAATCCCCAGGATCTCCTCTACTTTTTCCCGAAACGCCTCTTCAGGGAGACGTTTGTTCTCGTCTGCTTTCCATCCACCACCAGTGAGAATCTGACTGTCTGATAAACGAACAGATTTTCCTTCTTTTTTCATCCGTTCGATAATCCGATCAAGCCAGAAGGGTGGACCGCAAATATTCACTCGTTTCCCGGATTGTTCGATATGCTCGAGTAAATGAATGACCCGTAGATCAGAGGTCCGTTGTACAAGCGGACTTATCGTCGATAACGCCTTTGCTTTTATTTTCTCTGAGATACCGATCGTTTCATCCCGCTGCATCCGGAGAAATTGTGTGGTGATCTTCATGTCTAACGCAACATGAATATTTGCTGGGTCGTACAAATCATAGGCAATCCCAAAGAGACTTGCGATCGTTAGGTTTGTTTGCCGTGGGTCAGGGATGAGGAGAATGACTTGGTCGGTTGGATTGTAGTCCATCAGCTCGATGACAGATTTCATCGCGCTGTATCTTACTCGGTCCCATGAACGGGTGTCACGAGGGATGAAACTAAAACGACCGCTCGTACCGCTCGTAAACATAATGCTAATGCCTTTTTTGTTGAACTCTTCGATGATCTCATCATGGGATGGGTTGTCAGTTTTAAAAACGGGTTTGGGAAGAGATCCGGAAAAAATGGTTTTCAACCAGTTTAAAAAACCTTTCCCATCAGGATAATCCTTGAAAAATGCATCGGGGAGCAAAGGTATCTTATTCAGATCCTCCTTCGAGGTAATCATCTCAGGGGTCACTCCTTTAGTCTCGCAGATACGATGGTACAGGAAGTTGTTTTTATAATGATGATTAAAGTTATGGCGGATAGCAGGAAACATGTAATCCTGTGCTTTTGAATACTCGAAAAAGAACGTTTTCGGAGCATGCAACGCGGTATCGACCGGTGTCCACTGTTCCTCTGGTGGTATCAATTTATGTAAGCATTCTGTCGAATCCGTAGTTCCGGATGCAGCTACCATTTTCTTTCCTTGATTGATCTTAATATTCGGTTTGAATCCCTTTGATGCAGTTATTAAAGGTATCGATGGGCTTCGTAATAGTGAGAGCCTTCATTTTATTTGTCATCTTCAACCGGTTCTTCAGCAGGGCCATTGCCGAGCTCATTTGTCCGCTGCTGATCTGAACAAACGTTGTATAATCCCCGGTGGCAGTAATTTCAGCATCCTTCTGTTTTATCGATTCATCGGAGCCGGTGATTAGCTCTTCGAGATTCCCGTCGATGAATTTAATGTAAAAATACATTGTTTTGTTATCAGGGGGGACGTTTTCAATGACATTTAACAACGATGTGTTCATGTTCTTCAAATCTCTTGCCTTATCAAGTTCAGTTAACACTTTTTTCTTCGCTAATTCAGCCCATTCTTTTGAGAGATATTTTACCATGTGTCTTCACCTCCGAAGAGAGTTTCTATAAGCTCTTCAAAATGCTCAAGTTCCTCTTCCGATAACCCTGGTAGAAATGGATAGAGGATATGTTCTTTCCGATGAAGTCCTTTGCTACAAATAAACTCCAGTGGCGTCACTCCTTTGATTGCAAATTGCCTCCTCCAGGATTCCACGATTGCTTTATTGACGCGTTTGCGCGCCTCAGGGTCAGAATGATCATAATAATAATCATATTCCAAATGCGCCAGCTTTCCACGTTCAAGGTAACTGAGGAACCCGAACGCTCCGTCGATATGGTACATCTGTGCTGGTTTTTCTAAGGCATCTATGACTTTTAGGATAGTTTTCTTATCCCCGGGCATATATCCGCCACGGTACATCCACATATGTTTTCGTTCCATACGACATGGAAGAATACGGAAGGCGTGAAGCCAGACCGGATCGGTTAATTCAGGTTTTGAATACAGTTTTTCAAAGAAAGCCCTGAGGTCCTCAGGAAAGACCTTTGCAAGCTCCTGAGGTGAGTTAGCAAGACCTTTTTCGAAATGTTTTCGCATGGGACCACCAAAGACAGCTTTTAATGGATTCTCCTCCTCAGAAATTGTTTTCAGCAGACTGCTTTCTTTCATGGAGGCAAGTTTGGATGAGCCAAGAATCAGGCTTTTCAACATCGCATGACCAAACGTAACCTCAGCAAGCTCCTCGATGATTTTTTTACTCTGTGTATCACAGATTACGTCAACGATATAGTTGAGTTTCAGATATTTTTCTGCGATATAGTTGAAATCTTCAGCAATCTCATGCGTTGGAGAAATAAACTCAGTGAGGTATTTCCGTGAAAGGACTGCTAAAGAAATACCGATGTTTCTTTTTGCTAGTTCATGAGCCAGATCCAATGCCTCAGGTAAGGTGGTAAATGGAATAAAAACTGCTTCTTCATCATCAAGGATTTCATGGAGTTTCAACGTTAGTTTCGTGATAATCACCGAGGGAATAAGAGACAGGCTTAAGAGACCTTGTTCAGATGCATATGGATTTGGTATATCTTTATCGCTTAGATGCTGTATCGTCCCTGTGGAGTCGATGTATTCCGCGTCGATGAAATTGTCGGTTCCCCATCCGTAGGTGTTACTCCATGTGGTCACGATACCAAGGTTCTGGGCGTTTGCGCAGACACAGGATTCAGCCTCAGCTACATTAGCACGTAACTTATGTGCGTGCGCTGCTTTTTGCAGCTCAAAAGAAGTGACACCAGGTCCTATCGTCGCAGTAATCGTTTCGGGATCAACGTGAAGATCTTTCATTCTCCATAGATCAATAATAATTCCCTGTTCTATCGTAGCTGGTTCAGCAAGTAGGGTTTGTAGAGCTACACCGAAAAACGTACCATTCCCTCGAGGAAGGTACGGGATTTTATATTTATTGGCAAGCTGTACAATCGCAACTATTTCTTCTGTTGTTTGTGGCATGGCAATATAGTATTTGCCCGAGGATTTTTGTTTAATAATTGATCGAATATAAGAGGCAACGATAATCGGATCATTAGTCGCCCAGTTGTTTCCTACAATTGTACGAAGTTCCCTTACAATCTCATCTTCAGGGGTGGGTTTTAGTGCATCTGGTGGTAATGTCGTAACATAATCTTTCAATGCTTGTTGAGCTTTTGTAGGACGACGTTGCGTAATAAAATAGCATTGTCGATCGCACACCCCACATAGGTTACAGGAATTCACTACATCAAGAAGTGCTGCAGATGGTTTGACTTCATTTTCCGCTAAGGCTCGTGCTAGTTCCATTCTCCCTTCAGGCCAGTATGCAACAAACCCATGTTTTTTACCAGCGGGACATACACCAGTCTCAAGAAAATCTATTTTACATAACCCGCAATGTGGCTCCTTTTTCGTCGTTTCTAAGACATCGGACAGCTTCATATTTTCTCCTTAAATATTTTTTAGATTTTAAACTTGAAGGTATTCTCCCTCTTAAACCTTTTCCATAAGGTATTAACAAATAAATTTTTTTATTTGAATTAATCAAAAGCGTAACTCCAACTTGTTCTCGTACTGGCCACTTTAGGGGCTTTATTGCTCAGCTCTTGTTGAAATGTTTATATAATTTAGCATGTAAATTATATGGAGTAATTCCATAGAGCTGATTAGCGGAAAGGCGAGACTGCTGGAGGTAAAGACGGGAATGCTGAGATCAAGGCGAGAGGATGCCGATACGTAGCCGAGAACACTGGAGCCACAGCGGGGAGAATGCTGTGTTTGCTCTTGTTTATATCGGATCCGGGATCGAATGGAACATCAGATACTGGAACTCGTAAGGGGAGGGCTGAGAGCAGATGTTAAAATTTCTGCTGGGTGCTGTTTGTGACGAACGAAAAAGAAAACAAGTGATAAAACCAAGATGTCTTGTCCGCGTTAGTTTTTTTTTAAAAAATATATTGTACCGGATGTCCCCCATCTTTTGGTGGATTGATTTTGGAAGGAAGTCATTTACGACGAAAATGTTTAGATAACTTTGGTTGGTTATAGGAATGGGTGGTTTAAGTGGAAAAGTCCAAGACAACTGTTTCTGATGTATTAATTAATGAACTCACAAAATGGGATATAACTCTTGTATTTGGCATCCCTGGAACGTCCTCACTTGGTCTCGTTGAAGCACTTCGTACAAATAACAAAATTCGATATATCGTAGTTCGTCACGAGGAAAATGCAGCGATGGCTGCATCTGCATACCATAAACTCACTGGGAAGATCGCTGTATGTTTGACTATTGCTGGTCCTGGTGCAAGTAATCTTGCAACAGGCTTATATGATGCAAAAGAAGACAGGGCTTCGGTGCTATCGATAAATGGTCAGGTTGCAGGTCAATATATCGGTGACGGGAGTTTTCAAGAGATTGATCAAGATGCATTTTTCAGGCCAATCACAGTTTATAACAATACGATTTATGATAAAACACAATCGTTGAAGATACTAACTCAGGCGTTGCGACACGCCATTGTACAGCGTGGGGTTGCGCAGATTTCTGTTCCAAATGATATACAGAAAGCATTCTTAGATGCAGAGAGTTGTGAACGGGAGACTTGTCTAACAAATTTTAATATTCTTCCTAATGAAACAGAATTCCAAAAAGCAGTTGCATTGATAAACGAATCGAAGAAACCAGTGACCCTTGCAGGTTGGGGAGCCTTCGGTGAAGGTAAGATGTTACTTCGTTTTGCTGAGAAGATTAAAGCACCTATTGTAACGACGTTTCGTGCGAAAGGGATTCTACCCGATGATAACAAATGGCTTTTAGGGATTCTCGGTAACGTAGGATCTCCATATACGCGTAAGACGGTCGCGGAGTCTGATTTATTAATAACTCTTGGTGTTGGTTTTTCAAAACAGACACATGTGCCGACGCATAAAGCGTTGGTTCAAGTTGAAATTGATCCGTTAAAAATCGGTAAAATCCCTTTTGCAGTTGCCCTCTGGGGAAATTGTTCGCTAGTTCTGCCAAAGCTCGTCGATGCTGTGCAGAGGAAAAAGAATGATTTAGTTTTAAAAGAAATAACGGAGATGAAAAAGAAATGGTTTGAACAACTGCAGAAGGAAGCAGATCCAACCGTAACACCTCTTCGACCTCCCTTTATTATGAAGATTCTATCGGATATCCTTCCTGATGATGCTATTATTTCGATTGATGTTGGAGAGAATGGATGGTGGTTTGGTCGAAATTTTAAAATGAAACAACAGCGTTTTGTGATGTCAGGATACCTTGGTACTATGGGGTTTGGGTTACCCGGTGCTCTTGCAGCGAAACTTGCGTTTCCTAATAATACGGTAGTGTGCATCACTGGTGATGGTGGTTTTTCCATGGCGATGGCTGATTTTGTCACAGCGGTAAAGTATGATTTACCAATAATCGTGGTGGTGTTGAATAATAAACAGTTTGCAATGATTCAGGTAGAACAAAAAATAGAAGGGTATCAAAATTTTGGTACAGATTTATTAAATCCTGATTTTGCTAGTTATGCAGATGCTTGTGGTGGTGTGGGGCTTAGAGTGTCAAACCCAGAGGATTTCCCAAAGGTTATGAAGCAAGCTCTTGAGATGAGAAAACTAGTTCTTATCGACGTTGTGACTGATTCGAAACGATTCTAATATTGTTCAAAGGACATTCGAACAGCGGTGAGTAATTGATCTAATTATCGGGCGTAAAGTCGCGGTAACACCATTAAATTATCGACTTTACCAGTCAAGCGGACCCCAATTACGGCTTTTGCAATTTGGACAAACATACGTGGTACGATTATTTTCTATAGGAATTTTCAGCGGAACAAGAAATTTAGTCTCGCATTTTTTACATCGATAAAGGTATACCATTCAATATAAGGAACAATCTACGGTTAAAAAACATTGTTGAAGATTGTCATTTGAATTAGAGAAGTGTTCAAGAGGAGTTGTTAATCATTATATAACAAATTAAAAAAGAAAAGAAGAAGAGAATTCGACGTTTATTTTGTGAATATAGTTACGACTTTTCATCTGCGGGTCTTTCGCTTCGTTTCAGATCAAATCATATTTTCAATCACAAATATAAAAAAACCTCCTCATGTTTCACTAAAAACAATACTAATCTTCCGAAAAATAACAGGATTAATAAATTATTAGAATAGATACTATGATATATTTAAGTCTCACAGAAAACAAAGATTATTAATATCCTCTTCATTATAAAAATATGATGAAGACACTAGTCACTTTCTTTATAGTTTTTCTTCTCTTTCTTTTTCTGATACTAGTACAAGGTAATATACAAGATGATACCATCTGCGATCCCCAACTTTCTTATGGTCGATCTACCCGCTCTTTCATCGCAGATGCGATAATCGTACCTGATACAGATCCATTTTTTTGTCTCATTAGTACGAGTGTTGCATGTTGGTATGATATAGGAGCGAATACAACAGGGCTCATTCCCTTATTAGTACAACACGAAGGCAAACTCGTCGACGCACAGACACGATTCCTTGAGACGTATCTCACTTCAGCCAACCGCACTCTTCTTGTTCTCGGTGAACACCTCAACACCTCCTATCCTACAACAGAGATATTAGGGTCACCACCCGCAGTCTCTTTAACCCTTGCAACACAGGTGTTTACGACAGCATCGTCTGTCCTCGTCATCCCCTACGACACAGAAGATGCTTACCTGCTCAGTCTGTTCACGTCACCGCTCGCAAGTTACCTCAATATTCCGATACTAATCTATGATCACAACGACCAAGCGTTACAAACTGTCTGCACACAACTACAAACAACCCATGCGTATCTCATCGGAGATATCGCTCTCAATCTCACCAATGTCACACTAATACCCCTTACTAATGAAGCAGCGATTACTCGCACTATCCTCACTGTCATCAAAGAACAATTTGGCATAATCAACTATATTACCATGACTAACCCGTCCGATGTCATCCCAACCGCCGTCATCAACACAAAGAAGATACAAATAACCGACCATATTACAAATAAAAAAATTATCATTCTGAATAAAGAACTCAATATAATTGGTAATGATACCAGAGTGTATAATATATTCATTCCTGAAGGTATTAATCGAGTCCAAATCTCTGGAAACATTCTTCAAAAAGAAAAACCATTTTTTGAATACAACTCTTCGATCGTTCCCCTTATATTTATGACTCTTACTAATGCAAAGGGACAGATTATCGCCTACGCCAACAGCATGGGTTATGACTTCGGAAACACATATCTAGAAACACTCACCTGTAATGCCTCAGGAACATACACCCTTCAGGTGAGTGTATTTCATGGAATAAAAGGCGGCTATTTCATACAGCGAGGAATATCTTTGCTTGATGCCGATATCAATATCACTACAACCATCACCACATTAAGAAGTCCGCATCTCCCGCTTATCCCAAATCTTTCCGCTATCGCACCGTACCTTACTGCAGCTCACGGTGGACTTATTATCGCCAACACCACCTGGGAGCTCACCGATACATCATATGCATTAGCTGCTCAAGGTTCAGGGACGGGTCCGTGGTATAATGAGTCGTTACACCCCTTCACGAACAAGAAAGTCAACGCAACAGTACAACAGCTCAAAAGAACCTTAGAAACTATTGATACCTATGGGTTACTGACTGGATATCTCAATGAGCCAGCTTGGCTTGCTATTCTTGCTGATACTAACATGATTCCGATGTACTATTTTGGTCCCTCTCAAGAAGATATCCCTGATCGAGGATTGCCATCAGATAACCCTTATTCACTCAACGAGAATCTTTCGGTGGCTCGCGTTATCGGTTGGGATATACAAGATGTTTCTGTACTTATTTCTCGGACGTTTTTCTATAAGACCCTCTGTGGTCAACCAGGAAACCCAGATGATTGGCATCATCGATTCAGTTTCGTCTTCGGTGAAGGATTTGGTGAGACCGGAGGAATTTTCCATCAGGTTCCCTATGCCAAAGAAGTTAGGAACTATGGATTTACCTCAAAAGTCTATGGCGACTTCCGGAACAGTCGCCAGATTGCAGACCTCCTGCACATTTATACGGGTTCAAACTACATTGAATACCTCGGCCATGGAGATTGGTTTTGGTTTCCTGCCTCACTCTACGGATTTGATATGTATTCAAAAGCTGTGGATGTCGCTCATGCAAAGAACTGGGTGTATGACAAACCAAGCGTCTTCCTAACCTCAGCATGTTTGATGGGGCGAATTGATGGTCTTCCCCCTAAAATGAATATAGGACTTACCATGCTTCATGCTGGTTGTAATGGCTTTGTGGGAGCAACACGAGAAACTGGCCAAGAATCTGGTCTTACTACGCTGGAAAATCACTTGATCATTGATAACTGGAGTCTTGGGGAAGCATTACGCGGAGAAAAACGAGTTGATACAGAACCCCCAACATTTTACGTTCGCATATTGTACGGTGATCCTGCATTTAACCCCTATGAACCACAACATGGATTCAGCAATCAAGGACGACCAGTTTTTGTATAAATCTAGAAAATTTGATTGATAATTGAAAGAAAAAGCGGACATAAAATAGAGAATGGTATTAAGCTGTAGAGACAAAGGAGAAAAAAAATGGTAAAATCACACTTCCTCGTATTTTTCGCGTCCTAACTTAACAGTTGTTAATTCTTGTTTATATGACTTTCATTTTTTAAGGTCACCAAGGAGGAAAAAACAACTCAATCATCAACAGAATACGGAGATTGACGTAAAAAGATTCCAATTTTAAAAGAACACAACCAATATTTCCTATATTGCAAATAAGATATTTTCTCCTATTTCTTTTTTCACTCCTTCTTTCTCTGGTGACAAACATTTATAACTCTCTCTCCTATCCTGACGAGAAGTGATTTATTATGGTTTCTGCCCAAGATATCCTTAAAACAGAGGTAGTAAAAAGAGACGCAAACGACACCTTCTCTCAAGCAATAAACCTGTTCAATGACACCGATGCTGTCATTATCACCGACCACGATAAATATCATGGAATGCTGTTAAAACGAACACTCATTGAACCAACAATGACCCTTCAAACAAAACTCCATACCATGCTTACTCATACACCGAAACTTACCTCAACAACTACACTAGAAGAAATCGCTCGCGTCATGGTTGAAAATAACGTCTACTATCTCCCTGTAATTCACAATGACGCTCTCCTTGGTATCGTCACCGCAGACGATGTCGTCAAAAAACTCACCGAACAAAACATCGGGACGCAACCAATTAAAACCATCATGTGCACCAAACCGCTTTCCGTAGGTCCAAATGAGACTATCGGGAAAGTTCTTCACCTGTTCCGACAGGAAAATATCTCATATCTCGCGATTGTTGATCATAATAACGTTGTCGGTGCAATAACTATAAACACCATCATTAACAACGTCCTCCATTCACATAGCAACGTCGAAGGACGCGACGATTTTGAATCGGAAAAAAGACAAAAACTTGACCTTCCAGCAAAAACCATAATGCAAGAACAACCCCTGCTCTTGTCACCAGAAACTACTATCCGGGATGTTCATACTAGAATGCATGAATTCAAGCTTCCTGGGATGCTAATTGGAAAAGAAAACCATCTGCACGGTATTGTCACTCATAAAGAATTTCTCGCGCCATATGCAGGATTTGGAAAAGAAGAAACAATCGCTATTCAATTCCACCACCGCAACAATCAAGTCAAAGGTTTCGATAAAGATCAAACGGTCCAATTCCTGAGAGAAGAATTTCTGAAAAACTACGAAAAATATCTAGAAGTCGGCTACCTTCATGTCTCCCTTGAGCAACACAAAGAAACCAAACAAGGACTTTTTAGAGTGGTCTGTGAAATGAAACTTTCTGGAAAACCCGGCGTCTTCTACGCGACCCAAGAAGGTTATGGTCCTATGCAGGCAATGAGAAATACGTTCCTTGCAATCGAACATCAAATCAACAAAGTAAAAAAAACCTAGTCCTATGTATCTCTATCTCGAACTACTCTTTATTTTTGTCATACTTCCAAATATCATACTACTCTACCTGAACAGAAAAAAAATACATCTTAAAACACTACTTCTTTCACTACTTATTTTACTTCTCATTGCAATTCTTTGGGATCAGCTCTGTGTTAGAATGGGCCTCTGGTCTTTTTCACAGAATGAAATAGTAGGATCACTCTTTGGATTACCGATAGAAGAATATCTTTTTTTTATTTTTGTCCCGCTTCTCTCTATTAACATTTATCTATTAATTGAAAAAATCTTTCTTGTTGATAAAAAACAATAGATAAAGAATTGAAAAAACAGGTTATTAAATAAAATGTCAAAAATAGAGGTCGAAAATTAGTAAAAAAACATTACAGGTAATAACTTGTTTGCATCTTAGATTAAAAACCTTTTCCTCGAGAAAGAAGTCATGTGTTCGGAATTATTCCTCGAGGGGACATATAAAAAAATTAATAGGAAGTATATTGCTGATGAGGATTTGGGAGGAAAGAATAAAAAAATTCTCTCATCAACAATTATACCTCTCTGCATTAACGATTGTTAATACTCTATATAAACATTTCGATTCCACGGGAAATCTATCATTCGACGAACGAACAAAGAATCAACAAACAAGAAAAAAATAGAAACAATCCTTTCAAAGAAACTATCTGTTTTTTATTTTTCAGGTAAATTCTATCCATTGGATAATAGGTACTAATTATTTTGAAATAGTACGATTTAGGATCTACTGGAAACCATTGAAGAGATACGCGACAATTTTGAAGCATAAAAGCATAAACTTTACCGGAACTTATAAGGAGAAAACTTCCGGAATTTTTTTTGAAGTTTTCACCAATATTTTCCAGAAAAAAGTAATCTCGAAGTAATACAAATTAAATAGACCTGAAAAACATTTAAAACGTAAATGTATGTCAGAATCAGTATAATCTTCTTGGGCCAGTGGTCTAGTGGTTATGACTACAGGAGAAACGCCCATAAAAACGACGGTATTTTCGACGAACTTTTTCCTCTCTCTTTTTTTTCTTTTTTTGTTATTACAAAATCACTCTGGTTATGGTATGTAGTTAATAAAACCGCACGAAATCATTATAAAGTTTGGAGGATTAAATCACGTATGGCTGTTTTAATCAGCCAAAATATTAGTAGTTTTGCATCAGATTCAAATACCACTTTTTGGAAAAGCGATCACAGCCACTTTTTTAATCTTAGTCCCTATCCTGTCAAATCCTCCAATTCAGGTTCTTTTAATCCTCCATTTTTTACCTCTTATTTTGCACCATGGATCATAGATTACCTACAACGAGGTGAGATCTAGAATGGCAAAGAAGGGACTATTGATCCTGCGGGTGAGCACTGCTGAACAAGCCCGGAATGGTGCTAGTTTAGAATCTCAAGAGGATTGGGGGAGAAAAACCGCATCTCTCCACGGAGTTCACATCGTTGAGTGTATTAGAACTAATATGTCAGGTGATGTTTTTCCAAAAGAATACTATGAAAAAATTATAAATTTAGTAAAAGAGAAAGAAATCGACCATTTGTATGTGTACGCGATTGATAGGCTAGCAAGAAATCTTCCATGGGGTGCTCGACTCATTCAAGATCTCTGGGGATGTGGTGTACAACTTGTTACAAGCACGTTAATCCCAAATTTAGATGAACCTAATGATCGCTGTCAGGTTTGGTTAGCACTCTTTATGGCAGAATTTGCGTTTGGTGATATCCATGAAAAAACGAGTAGGGGTATTATTACTAAACTTTCCAAGGGTGAATATTTCTATGATCATCTGCCCTTTGGTTATGATCGTGTGGACCTTAAAATATTTCTTAAGAACGAGTATTTACCGATCATTCAAATTATTTTTAAAGCGTTTATTCAGAAGCGAAATTACGCAGAAACTGCTCGGATTGTAAACAGTACATACAAACATATCATCCGAAGTGAGTTAAGTGCTGCATCGATAAAAAAAATTCTTATGAATAAAATATATATTGGGTATTTTACCTGGAATGGTATCACTCTTGGTATTGGTGGAGATGAAACAAAACCACGAGAGGAATTGATTGCTATAGATGAAGATACGTTTTATCGCACACAACAAATTATACAAGAACTGGGGAGCAAATATTCAAGAAAAGGTGCTTCTGGCATCGCATCTTTGTCAAAATGGTATGATGAATATGGTATGGATTTACTTCTTGATCATTGTGAAAATTTAATAGTTTGTTGTCCTCGTTGTCGATCTATTGAATTGATTTACAATGGAAGTGAAATATCTTCAGGAACCCTCGTGAGAAAACATCAATGTAAAAATTGCAAATATACTTTCCGCTGGCCATCAGCAAAACAATTGAAACGGTTTAGGAGCCTTAATCCTCTGCGATGCATGAAATGTGGTGTACCTGATCATTTTGAGGTTACAGTTAGTCAACTCACTGACTATTACCTGGTGAGATGCACAGAATGCGATTTCAAGAGTCTTATACCTAAAGGTCAACATGTCTTTAGTGAGGTACAAGCTATTGAATGCTCTAAGAAAAAATCATCGAAAAGCACTTTTTTTACAAGTAAAAATCGTTATGAAAAAAATCTTGGGACCTTTGGAATTTCAGGATAAAGTAATCCATAATCGGTAATGTATACCCGTGCATCCTAAATCCCGACAAGAGCATCAGTGGGGCATTGAATCTTTGGTAACGAATCCCCATGGAGGCTTTGAAAATCTGATAAATAAATCCCTAAGTGAGCACTATTGTTAATAGTTTAAGTCTCTTCCCCTGCACTATCAATCTTAATTAATTTACCAGTAAATTCGTAATCCCCTCCTGATGGGATCACTATAGGGGATTTTAACCTCTGGTAAGGAATCCTTCTGGGGGATTTTATGCCAGACCTTCACTTCTCCTCCTCTGGGGACTCTGAAGGTTTGGCACGTAATCCTGACGGGAGCATATGTGGGGCTCTGAACCCCTGTTATAAGTGCCTCTGTGGGGCTTTGAAAATCTGACAAATAAATCCCTAAATGGGCACTATTGTTAAAGGTCAAAAGTCCTCTAGTGGCTATCTGAATCTTTTTTTCTCCGGCTAGTATGTTGTTTTTCCAGAGAAAATTTTATATAATACTATAATATTATAGTACAATACTATAACATTTCGGTGAATTTATGTGTGATTGCGACTGTCAACCGAATCCGCTCAAGAAATATATCCGTGCTCTTCACTGCCCCACCAGATGGACAA
>Ga0315268_10003472_pt1 | contig 17358 bp, 18 predicted proteins | sample C1_top_MG_FD_204535 | JGI IMG/M metagenome (GOLD analysis project Ga0315268, IMG submission 204535) | Sediment microbial communities from Yellowstone Lake, YNP, Wyoming, USA - C1_top | ecosystem: Environmental > Aquatic > Freshwater > Lake > Sediment | place: USA: Wyoming | collected 2017-08-01
TCCCATCGGCGGGATCCCGCGGCTTGACCTCCTCGAGATCGATGGTGGAGATCCAGCCCGAGGTAAAGCGATGATCGAAGTTCGAGCTCACGACGTAGGCATGCGTGCCATCGGGCGCGAGCTCGACATCGAGCGGGTAGTAAAAGGCCAGCGGCCGCGGTTCACCCTTGACCTTCTGCGCGCAGGCCCAAAGGTCACACGCCGCGAGCATCAAGACGCCGAGCCGGCACGAAAGGAGAGCTTTTTTCATCATGGCAGCACGAGCCTTGTAGTCGTTCTCCCGACCGTTCACAAGACCGCACAGCGGGGGCTCAGGCGAAGCGGCGCCGCCAGGCAAAGAGACCGAGCGCAAGGCTGAGAGCCGCCCACAGGCCATCGCCGCCCCCGAGACTGGCGCAGCCGCGTGCCTCGGAACCCGCTGGCGCGAGCGCCGGTGTCGGCGTCGACAGTGCGCGGACCTGCGCAGGCAGCGACTCGTGCAAGACGGCGTCACGCGCCCAGACGACCGCAGACTCTTCGGCCGCGAGCGGCACGAAAGCCCCCGGCGACCAAGCGAGCTCCCGCGCGCCGCGCGGCCCCTCGATGTGGGCACGGATCTCGGCTGCGTCGGGCGGTGTCGCATCGTCCCAGACCGAGACCAAGACGCCCTCGAGTGTGCGCGCGACGCGCACGTGTGGAGCCGCGCGATCGATGGTGACGCGCACGCTGCCGGCGCTCTGCCACTGCCGCGGTCGCGCCGCGTCGCGCACGACGAGCTCAATCTCGTGGGCGCCCGCCCAAGCGAGCGCCGGGTGCTCGACGACGAACGCGCCCTCGTGGCTGCCACGAAAGGCGTAGAGCGGTCCCATCGCATCGACGCGATAGGCGAGCTGCAAGCCGGGCGAGCTCGGTCCATGCGGCCGCAGGATCACGCTCGGTGTGCCCGCGCTCGCAATGGCCGCCACGTCGAAGCGCTGCGCCGAGCCGGTGCCGCCGCTCTTGGTTGGGGCCTCGTAGCAGAAGGCGTTGGCGGGGTCGGCGATCTGACTCGGCAGGCACAGCTCGAGAAACGCCGCCAAGTAGTTGCCCAAGAACCCGGCCAGATCGACGCTGCGCACTTTCGGCACGACCGGGCTGCCGAGCGACGCCGTGCTCAAATCGAAGCGCAGAGGCTTGCCGTCGACGATGAGCGGAACGAATACGGCGAGTAGGTCGCTGACACCCTTCAAATCGAAGGTGATGCCAAGCTCGTTGTAGTCCTGCGCCAGATTGTCGAGCGCGAGCTTGTCGAACATCAGATAGAGCGCGCCGTCGGCCCGCGGCTCGACGCTCGCGTTGACGGCCAAATCGAACGTAAAGCCGAACGCGCGTGCCGGCGCCTCATCGACCCACGGCACCATGTCGAGGCGCACACCGCTCCAGGTGACCTGAACGTGGCTGTCGCGCGTCGCGCCGCTGCCCGCCCCGGTACCAAAGCGGACCACGGGTGGCTCACTCGGCCGCAACTCGAAGCTCACGGGCGTGTTCGACTCCCCGAGCTCGACGACGCGCGACGAGAACAAAGCGAGACTGCCGAGCGTCGGTACGAAGGCGCCGCCGGTGAGCGCGCTGATGCTCGCCGCGTCGAAGTTCAGGCACAAGGCGCCGCTGTCGTATAGGACGTAGAAGGCGCGGCGCAGCACCGTGTCGCCGAGCATGATGGCGGCGCTGTAGGGCATGGCCTGGAGTGTGCCGGTGGCGTCGGGCGCGAGGACGGTAGGCCCGGGCGACGGGGCCTGCAAGTCCGACCAGCCAATCGGCGGGTGGATGGTCGGCGCGCAGTTGCTGTGGTTGCCCATCATCGCGAAGTCGAGATCGACGTTGATGCCGACGACGCCCGAGAGGCCACTGTAGCTCGGCGAGCTCATGTTCCCAGTCATGAGCAGCCCAATTGGCTGCGCTCGACTCGCCTTGCCGGGCAGCGCGTCGAGCGGCAGCGCCATCGCGGTGTCGAGCGGGCCGCCGGCCGTCTGCCCCCCTACGAGGTTGGTCAGCGCGGTCGCCAGCGTGCTCGCGACGAGTCCTTGCGTCATCCAGTCGAGGATGCTGCCCGGCAGGCCGAAGCACGAGCCGCACGAGCCGCCCGAGTAGCACACGGGGTCGGACGGCACGCCGGTCGCGGCCATGTCGGGCATGGAGATATCGATGGAGCCGACGGGGCCGCTGACCGCGTCGTTGCTGTCGAACACGAGCCGCGAGCGGCCATCGCTGCCGATTGCGATCTTGGGACGCAACGTCACCTGCAGGCTCGTAATCGCGGCCGTGCCGGCGGCCGGATTGCTATCGTGGTAGTTGCACGCCATGTTGAAGCCGCCCGCCGAGATGACCGCGGTCAGATCCGTATGCAGCTTGATTGGACAAGCGGTCGGTGAACAGCCGCCGAGCGTAATCCTGATCCCGCCGCCCCCGACCGTGTCGGCGGGCAGCAGCTCGAGCTTCATCCCCTTGTCCAAGTTGGCGAGATCGAGGCTGATACTCGAGCGCGGGGCCGTGCACGAGGTTGGCGCAGCGCCGAGCGTGCACACGGGCGCCTTGCCGCAACAGTAGTCGTGCGCGGGGTCGGTGCACACGGGCGTGGTGTCGGGATCACGGCAAAAGCCCTCGCCCGCCGGGTCTGAACCGAGGCCACGGGCCAGCATGGTCGTGCAAGCGACGCCGCCCGTGTCGTCGCAATAGGGGCGCGCGCCGCCGCCGCCATGCCCGTCGACCGCGTAGACCTCCCCGGTGCGCAAATGAACGTTGATACCGAGCGCGCTAAAGTCGACCGGCGAGTTTGGGCCGCCTACGTAGAAGCGAGCGAGCGTCGGGTTCGTGGGGTCATCGAGGCCGCAGGGCGCATTCGGACCGGTGCCGCTGCACATCCCCTTGAGGACGTCTTGTAGGCCCTGCGAGAGCAGATCGAGGCCGTGCTGCGTGACGCGCACGCGCAGAGCCTGCGCCGTCATATCGGCATCCTGGCGAGCGGCCGGGTATTCGTAGGCTGGACCAGTGGCGGGATTGCTCGCCGCGCTCGTGGAGCAAGCAGCCGCGGACACGAAGACGGCGAAGGCGGCCAGACGCCACAGCGTCGTGAAATCCCGAGCGAGCATACCGTTGTTGGGTGTAGCAACTCGGTGCGGCCGCAGCAAGGCTAAGTGCTGCCCGGCGCACGGCCGTCGACGCGTACGCCCTTGACGAAGCCGCTACCGAACGCATCAGCGCGCCGAAGTGGCCCAGCGCCGCCCTGCGTGGTACGGTCGGGGCCATGCAGCGTGGGTGGTCAATGACGCTCGTCGCGGGTGCCCTGCTCGTCGGTTGCGCCACGTTCGAGGAAGAGCCGGTGCCGACGGAGCGCAATGTGCCGCCCGAGGCGTCGCTGCGCACGCCGGTCATCGCGCCCGTCGGCAGGCCGGTGCCGATCGACGCGAGCGCCTCGAGCGACGCCAACGCCGACCCCCTGACGTTCGTCTTCGAGTTCAACGACGGCACCCTGCCGCAGCGCTCAGCCGAGCCGCTCGTGTACCACACGTTCACCGCCGAGGGTCTGTATAGCGTCCGCGTGCGCGTCATCGACCTTCTCGCCGCGGAGGCCGTCGCCGCCCAGGACATCGCCGTGCGCGCCGAGTATCCTGCCATCCCAGACTTCTGCGACAAGGCGAGCGATTGCGTGGTAGGTAGTGAATGCGATCATGGTGTCTGCTACGCCACGGGCGGTGCCCTGGAGTAGCTCGTCGTGACACGCCACGACACCCCCACACACGCGGGCGCGCCGCTGTAGGTTCATGCCTCGAGTCTTGCCCCTTCTGCTTGCCCTTGGCGTCACGGCGTGTGCCGGCGGCGGCAAGCTACGCGCAACGCCGACCGCGAAGGCAGCGCCACGCCCGGCTGCCGCCACGCCTGCGACGGCGCCCGAGGACGTGACGAGTCGCGCCGCGCGCGCCGTCGCGGCCTTTGACCACCGCGACGAGCGCGCCGCCCTCGAGCAAGCCATCGCGTCGTGGGAGGCCGTGACTGCCAGCGAGACAGCCCCGGTCGAGCGGCTCGTCTCGCTGTCGCGCGCCTACAATCTACTCGCCGACGCCTTCCTGGCCAATCCCGCCGACCGCGACCAAAGCCTCTTGGCCCTCGAGAAAGGCATGCGCGTCGGCGAGCGCGCCCTGCTCGCGAGCGCCCCGGCCCTCGCGGCGCGCGTCGCCGCGGGCGAGCGCATCGATGCGGCGTTGGCCGCGCTGCCGAAGGAGAGCATGGCGGCCGCCTACTGGTACGGCGCCAATCTCACCGGCTACGCGCTCATCAAGGGGCTGCGCACGGCAGTCTACTATCGCGAGCGAATTCTCGCCGTGCTCAACCATCTCGTGGCGCTCGACGAACACTTCTTGGCAGCCGGTCCAGAGCGTCTGCTCGCCACGTTCTATGCGCTCGCGCCATCCGCCGCCGGAGGCGACCTCGCCAAGGCACGTCTGCACTTCGAACGTGCCCTCGCGCTCGCACCGAACGAGCTGTGGACGCGCGTCGTCTACGCCGAGCAGTACGCAGTCAAGGCCCGCGACCGCGAGCTGTTCACGCGGCTGCTCGGCGAGGCCACGGCCCTCGATCCCGCCGAGCCCGCGGAGCTACGGCCCGAGCACGTGCTGTGGCAGAATCGTGCACTGCAGCTCTTGGCGAAGGCCGACGACCTGTTCTAGAACAGTGGGCGTGACTACACCATCCGACTCGCCCGCAGTCCTGCATCAAGAGCGCACCCTCTACACCGAGGACGGCCTGCGCCTCGCGACCGAGCGGTGGCAGCCCACCGAAGCCGACGTGCGCGTCGAGCTGCTCGTCGTGCCGGGCTATGCCGACCACGCCGCGCGCTACCGCGACATGGCGCACGCCCTCGCACCGCTCGGCATCGCGCTGACGGCGCTCGACCCGCGCGGACATGGCCGCTCGGAGGGCCCGCGCGGTCACGTCGGCCGCTACGAAGAGTACCACCTCGATGTGCGCGCAGCGCTCGGTGCGCTCGAGCTGGGACGGCCGCGCTTCGTGCTCGGCCACAGTCAAGGCGCGCTCATCGTGCTCGATGCGCTCATGCACAACGCCCTGCCCGGCGAGCTCGCGGGCCTCGTCTTGACGAGCCCGTTTCTCGACCTGGCGCTGCGCGTGCCACCGTGGAAAGTCGCCGTGAGCGACCTCGCGGGGCGCTACGTGCCGCGTCTGGCGCTGCCGAGTGGCCTCTTGCCCTCGTCTTTGTCGCACGATGAGGCCGAGGTGCAGGCCTACGCGCGTGATCCCCTCGTCTTCAAGACGGCGACCGCCGGCTGGTTCGCAGCCGTCAAGCTCGCCCAAGCGCGCGTCATGCAGCTGCGCGCCCTGCGGATGCCGCTGCTCCTCTACTACAGCCCCGACGACGCCATCGCTCTTGCGTCCGCGACCGCGCGCTTCGTCGAGCAGGTAGCCGTCGGCGACAAGACCGTGCACATTCGTGCCGGCGAAGGGCACGAGCCGCAGCACGAACTCGAGCGCGCCGGCCTGTTCAAAGACATCGGCGCGTGGGTGCTCGCGCACCGCGCAGGCTAATGAGGCGTCGCCTAGGCCGCGCTCGCCCCGAACAGCAAGGCGTCCATCGACGCCTGGTCGGCGGGGGTAAACTCGAGATCATTGAACTCGGCCGAGCTCACCCAGCGAAAATCGCGCACGTTGCCTCGATGCGGCTCACCGCCGACGAGGTCGCAGGCGTACAAATGAAGCTCGACGATGTACTTTTCGTACTCGCGCTCGGTTTGCGACAGATGTTCCCCGACCTTCACATCGACGCCGATCCGCTCGCGTAGCTCTCGGCGCAGCGCCCCCTCGTCGGATTCGCCGGGCTCCACCTTGCCGCCCGGAAACTCCCACAGGAGGGGCAGAACCGCCTTCTCTTGCCGCTGCGTGACGAGGTAGCTGCCCTGCCGGACAATGGCGGCGCTGACGACCCGAATGTGCTTCTTGCTCACGCTTGCGCCCTCGTGCGGTAGTGGATCCGACGATAGCGCATTGCGGCGACGACGTAAACGGCTAGCAGCGCCCGCGAGAGCAACAGCCGCGCAGCTCTACTACTGCACGCGGCCGCGATGGCCGTAGCCGAAGCAATACAAGTAGCCAAAGGAAGACAACAGCACGAGATCGTCGCGCACCCACACGGGATCGCCGTGCATACGACTGCCGTAGTTGCTCGCCTGCAAGGGCCGCCCCGTGCGCCCATCGAGCACCACGAGACCGGCATCACCGCCACCGAAAGCCACGAGGCCGCGCGCCGCCTCCATGCGCGTCACGAGGCCGTGACTGACGCGCGTGCGGTAGCGCGGCGTGCCGTCGTCGGCGGCGAGGCCCCACACCCACCCATCGCCACTGCCAGCGACGAGCGTGTCGCCGATGAGGGCCAGGCTCTTGACCGCGGGCGCCGGCCGATTCCACGCTGGCTCGCCGGTCTTCAGATCGAGGGCGTAGACGCCATCCGAGTACGAGGCGACGAACACGCGGCCACCTTTGCCCACGGGATCGGCGTCGGCGTCCACGAAGTCGGCGCCGCGCAGCGACAACGGCCGAGACCAGCGCCGCGTGCCGTCCTTGCGCGCGTACGCCTCGACATAGCCATCGGAGAAAGCGCCGATGACCGTATCTCCCACAACGAGCGGGCGCGCATGACCGACCACGGTGAGACCGGTCGGACCCGGCCGGCCGGCGTTCCACACCGGCTTGCCGGAGGAGATCTCGAGGGCTGCGATGCGATTGGCGGCGGTCGCGACGAGCAACAGATCGCCCGCGGCCACCGCCACAGCGCGCGACTCGGCGCCGAGCTCAACCTTCCACAGGAGCTTACCGTCGGCGCTCGAAAGCGCGAGCAGCCGACCGTCACGACTCGCGATGACGACCATCTCGACGCCGTTTGGCCCATCGACCACCGTCGGCGACGCCTCGAAAGGCGCGCCATGCGTGTACGCCCACACCGGTCGCCCGAGCGCGAGCGAGACCGCACGGACCACGCCCTCGCCCGTGCCAACGATGACCAGGCCGTGGCGCGTCGAGATCGCCGGCCGGCCGAAGCTATCGCCGACGGTGCGAAAGAACCCCGTCTGCACGACCGGCTCGCGCCACTTGAGCCCAAACACCGCGACCTTCGAGGCGTCGACGCGGCGCTGCGTGGTGCGCGGCGCCGTCAAATCGACCTCGTCGCCGCCGCCGCGCGCGCCAGGCTCGACCGCCCCGCCGAGCAGAGTCGCGAGCGCGAGCGTTGCGAATGGGCCAATCACGGTGTGGCCTTCTTCTCCTCGCCGGCATTGCCCGCCGTTGCCGCGGCTTCGAGCTTGACCTCGTCCCGACCGACCACGGCGTAGAGTTGCTCCACGTCCTCGCGCAGCGACGAGACGGTGAACTCCTTCTCGAAGCGACCGAGCAGCTCACGGGCCTTTTGCGCGTCACCCTTGACGTGATGCAGCCGCGCCAAGTTGTACAGCGCGCGATCGGCGTAGAAGCGCTTACTGCCGCCCTGCAGATGCTGCCACTCGGCGATGGCGCCGTCGAGATCGGCCTTCTGTTCACGCAGGTCGGCACCGCGCTCGATGGCGAGGAAGTACAGGCTGTCGTCCTCGGACAACTTGGACGCGAGCTCGTCGAACGCCAGGATGGCCTTGTCGGTCTCGCCGAGCTTGGTCGACAGATCGGCGACATAGAAGCGCGCCATGTTGGCGACCCCGCTGCCGGGCGCACGCTCGACGACCTTGGCGAAGGCGTCGCGCTCGGCCTTCCACTGCTCGTCTTTGCTCGCGAAGCTCGGCACGTTCGGCTTTGCCTCGCCAGCCCCTGCGCCGCCGGCACTTGGCGACGCGTCGGCGAGCAGCAAGGCTGCTGCATAGAGCTGCGAGGCGGCACGATCACGACTATCGAAGTGATCGAGCATCGCCCATAAGGAAACGCTCACGACGAGCAGACCGACGCCGCTCGCCACGACTGAGCCGCGGTGGCCCTTGATCCACGTGGCGCTCTGGTTGGCGGCGACGATGAAGGTGTCTTGCTGCTTGAGCAACTCTTTGCGCGACTTCTTCTCTGACACTGGTGTATCCTCCGCTAGGCTGCACCGGGGATTACTCCATCCGGCGCCTGGAATGCAACGAGCTTGAAGCGAGAACTTGTTTCCGTTGGGCGCGCGACCCTGGTCATGGCCGCGGTGTGCTGCACGCCCCGCCCGGCCGCGGCGCTTGCGGTCCGACTCGCCCTCGAGCCTGGCGTCACGGCGCTGCGCACGCAAGCTGGCACTTCGTGGGGCGTGCTCGGCGCTGCGAGCGCGGGCCTGCGCGTCGGTGACCTCATCTGGGTCGAGGCCTGGGCCGCGCGCACACGCTTCGCCGCGAGCTCGACGACGCGCTCGATGCAGACCGTCGCGGGGTTGCTCGCCTACGCGCTCGATGTCGGCGAGGCCGCCCCCTTCGTCGAGCTTGGCTTGGCGCAGCCGGTCCTCGCGCTGCGCTCGGCGTGGCCGGGAAGACCCGACGTGCGCTACAGCGAAGTCGTGCCGATCCTCGGCTTCGGTATCGACGTCGCGCTGCTCGGCCAGGTCGAAGTCGGCGCCGTCGTGCGCTACATGCCGCTGTTCAGCTCGGCGCTGCTGAGCTCTCCGGCCTGCACGATCGTCAACGTGCGCGTAAGCGTTTGCCTCGGCTGCAGCCCGTAGCGTCCGCGCCGACGCCTGACGTACCTTTCGCATTTTGTTGCAGAAAAGCATTCCCATGGATCCGCTTGATCGTATATAGGGGCGCCTCTGATAGTGCTTTTCCTTTGGAGATGAATGCAGGTGTTGCGCTTCCATAGCCCCGATTCGGCGCGCCCATCGACGCCGGAACGCCGAGCCGCAGGGCTCTGCTCGGGTGATGGGAAGCTCACCCGGGCTCTGCTGCTGGCGCACTCTGCGCTCATGCGCTGCGTGCTGCCTTTGTCTCCTCGGCTATCACCCACGCTTACGGCGCTTAGCTCTAGCGGCGCATTCGAGACGCTCCATGACCCGCAAAATGATCGTCAATGCCATCGACACCGAGGAAGTGCGAATCGCCATCCTCGATAGTGGCGTTCTCGAGGACTTCGACATCGAAACCCGCGATGTCGAAAAGAACAAAGGCAACATCTACAAAGCGGTCGTGATGGCCGTCGAGCCGGCGCTCAACGCCGCGTTCATCGACTACGGCGCCGACAAGCAAGGCTTCCTCACCGCCAACGACGTCGACCCACGTCTGGCCGGCAAAGAGGACACCGACGCGTACTACCGCATCAACGAGCTGCTCAAGCCCAAGCAGTCCATCTTGGTGCAGGTCACCAAAGACGAGGTCAGCAGCAAGGGCGCGGTGCTCACGACCTATCTCTCGCTCGCGGGTCGCTACGTCGTCGTGATGCCGGGCTCGGCGCGGCACGGCGTCTCGCGCAAGATCGAAGACGAGGACACGCGCCGCCGCATGCGCGAAGCCGCCGCGCTGCTCGATGCGCCGGATGGCATCGGCACCATCGTGCGCACGGCGGGCAAAGATCGCTCACGCATCGAGCTCAACCGCGATCTCGGCGTGCTCTTGCGCCTGTGGGAGAACATCCACAAGGCGAGCGAGCGCACCAAGGCCCCGGCGCTCATCTTCAAGGAGCAGGACGTCGTCATCCGCGCCCTGCGCGACTACTTCCACGACGACATCGACGAGATCGTGCTCGACTCCGACGACGCCTACGACCGCGCCGCCGAGTACATGCACCTCGTCATGCCGACGCACAAGAGCGTGCTCACGCGCTACGTCGAGCGGCGGCCCATCTTCCACCACTACCGCATCGAGGAACAGCTCGAGGCGCTCTACACGCCGCGTGTCACCCTGCCCTCGGGCGGCTCGTTGGTCATCGAGCCGACCGAAGCGCTCGTCTCTATCGACGTGAACTCCGGCAAGCAGAAGCTCGGCGGCCAAGAAGAGACGGCACTGCAATCGAACCTCGAGGCCGCGCGCGAGGTCGCCCGGCAGCTCAAGCTGCGCGACTTGGGCGGCATCATCGTCGTCGACTTCATCGACATGGCGTCACGTCGGCACGAGCAGCGGGTCGAAAAAGCCATCCGTGAGGCCTTGAGCCACGACAAGGCGCGCATCAAGGTGAGCCGCATCTCGCCGAACGGCACTCTAGAGCTCACGCGTCAGCGCATTCGCAGCGCGCTCGACGTGAGTATCTTTCGTACCTGCGAGGTGTGTCACGGCACTGGGCACTGCCTCAAGCCCGAGGCGCATGGCGCCGCGGTGCTGCGCAAGGTCCGCGATCGCGCGGCGCGCGGCGACTTGAAGAGCGCCAAGGTGCGCCTCGAGTCCTCGGCGGCGAACCACCTGCGCACCGCGCGCTGGAGCGCCGTGCAGGAGCTCGAGCAACGCTTTAGCGTTCGGCTCGACATCATCGCCGAGCACAGCTTTGGCCCCGGCCAAGACGACTTCACGTTCGAGACCGACCCGAACGCCACGGTTGTGCCCATCGAGGAGCCGAACTTCGGCCCGGCGCCGCGCTTCGATGACGGCAGCGACGAGGACGTCGCGACAGACGAGGGTGATCGTGATCGCGACCGCGATCGCGAGCGCGATGAAGACCTAGAACAAGAGGAAGACTCGCGGCCCGAAGAGGAGCAGGCGGGCTTCGTCGAAATGCAAGACCCGGAGACCTTCATGGAAGAGCAACGCGACAATCGCGGACGTCCACACGAGCGCAGCCGAGGTGGCCGCGGCGGCAGCGGCGGCGGCGACGACCGCCCACGCGGCAGACACGGACCGCGCCGCGACGAGCGACACGACGGCGGCCGCGGGCGCGGCGATCACGACGAGGCCTCGGCAGCGACGGTCGAGCTCGGCATGCCGAGCTTCGAGCTCGTGGCACCCGAGGCGCTCGGAATGACCTTGATGGACAGCGACGATCGCAAGCGCGGTCGGCGCGGCGGCCGTCGACGTCGTGGCCGACGCGGCGAGGGGCAGCCGGAGGGCGCCTACGCGGGTCAGGGTCAGGGCGGCGGCCGTGGCGGGCAGGGACGCCAGGGTGGCCAGGGTGCCGCGGGAGCCGGCAGAGGCGCTGGCGCTGTGGCTCCGGCCAGGAAGCCGGGCTTCTTTGCGCGGCTGTTTGGGTTTGGGCGCGGTAAGAAGTCGTAAGGGGTTGCGGGCGGGGTGCCTCGGGTGAGCCTCGGGCGCGGCTTGCCTCTACGGCCGGCCGTGGGGCCCGGGCAGAGACGACGGGTCGGAGCGATGGCGCGGCCGGTGCCTGGCTTGGCGAAGTGATCTTGCACGGCGGTTGGCTGCACCCGGCCGTGCCAGCGCGGGTGGGCTAGGGAATGACGCAGCCCCCAGTGATCGCGATGTCACGGCGTGTCGCGCTTCACCAGGAAACGCTCATGGCAGGACCCACACAACCAGCGATGGCCTGCGTTGAAAGCGGCAACACCTCGGCCGATTGCCGCGCTGCAGATAGTGCAGTGTTGATGATCGGCGGCCACGACGTCGGACGTCCAATAACATGCATTCGCCTCAGCCAAGTTGTCCTGAAAGAAGCCGCGCTCCATGGTCGCGCCGTTCACCTCAACACTGTCCCGCACCATGACATCACTCCTATTCGCGCTTGAGATCGAACTTGCGCTCGGGCACGTCTGTCGCGTACGGACGTCGACCCACGAAGAACATGTCCGGACTGACCCACTTCCTCGACTCCACCGCGACTTTCGGCGCGTTGCGCACGGCCGGCATAGAGCGCGTGCGCTGGAAGTGACGCTCGCCGGCGTCGCTTCGCGCTCGGCCATCGACGGCGTCGTAGCGAGCGCCGATCTCGCTGGGTCCCGTCGACAGTGCGAAGGCCGACGCGGGCGCGGTGAACGGCGATGGCGACGGCAACTGCGCCGAGCTGCGTACGACCGCGAGCGAACATGGCGGTGAGTCCAGACAGGTCGAGCCCGCCTGTCACGTGCCGTGCGTCGCCGACGCGAACGTCGCGACCCTGATGCTCATTTCACGCCAGCGGGCTAGCGGCGCAGCCGCGGGCGCCGGCCGCGTACCGCGCCCCGCACGGCGTGGATGCGCACCTCGCCGTGGTCGGCGGAGTACACGTAGTAAACGTGATACTCGCTGTTCTTCAGGAGCAGGCGACGCAGGCGGGGCATGCCGCGCCTCGGGAATAGCTTTCCCGCTTCGGGCTGGCCGCCCGGGAGATCGACAGCAGCGGCGAGCTCGGTGCCCTTCGGGATACTCGACGTGGTCTTGCACCATCACCGCGCCACCACGCCCTACTACGGCTCTCAATCGCCTCATCATGAGCTCGTAACCCTCTCGGTTCGCCCCTGCCACACGCAAAAGGTCGAGCCCTATCTCGATCGCTGGGCTCGCTCATACCTCGACCCTCTGTCATTCTTGACCGCCGCCGATCGCGTTACCGACGCCGTCGGCGGCGAGAGAGGGCAACAGCTCGTCGCGCGCGATCTCGACGGCGGGCGCGATCTCGGGAGCAGGAGTAGGTGCAAGGAGCAAGGGCGACGCGAGCAGGTCGGCGCTCCGATCGGCCCCTACCGACTGCCGTCCTTGCTCTTGCGCTGACGAAACTTCACCCAGAGAGGCGTGCCGCTAAAGCCGTAGCGCTTGCGCAAAGCATTGCTCAAGTAGCGCTGGTACGAGTCGCGGATCTCGGTCGAGTGGCTCGCCGTAAAGACGAACGTCGGCGGCCGCACGAGCGGCTGCGAGACGAAGTACAGTCGCGGCCGATGCCCGCGGTGCATGGGCGGCGGCGAATCCTCGACGACATCGCGAAAGAAGCGATTGAGCTCGCCCGTGCCCACACGCCGATGGCGCTCGCGCTGCACGCGCACCACCGCCTCGAGGATAGCCTCGACGCCGCGGCCGGTCTTGGCCGAGACACGCAAGAAGGGCGCGAACCCGGCAAAGCCGAGCTGCCGTTCGACCGCCTCACTGAAGGCCGTGCTCGCGTCCTCGCCGCGGCACAGATCCCACTTGTTGGCGACCAAGATGAGGCCCTTGCCGCGCTGAATCGCCATCGCGGCGATGCGGGCATCCTGATCGGACGGCGGCTCGGCGGCATCGAGCAGCACGAGGGCCACGTCGGCGCCGTCGAGGCTGCGCATCGACATCATGACGGCGAAGCGCTCGAGGCGCTCGTCGATCGAGCGCTTGCGCCGGATCCCCGCGGTGTCGGTGAAGATGAACGTCTGCTCGCCGTGCTCGAGCGTCGAGTCGATCGAGTCGCGCGTCGTGCCGGGCAGCGCGCTCGCCAAGTGGCGCTCCTCGCCGAGCATGCGGTTGACGAGCGACGACTTGCCGACGTTCGGCCGACCGACGACCGCCACGCGGATCGGCCCGCCCGACCACTCGATGCGCGTCGCGTCGATGGGCTTGCCGACATACTGTTCCTCGAGCGCCGCGGCCTCTTCGTCGAGCGGCTCCTCGGGTTGCACCGGCAGCGGCGCTTCGTGCGCCTCGTAGTCCTCGGCCGCGGGCGGATTGACCCGCTTGATGATCTCGTCGATGAGGTCGCCGAAGTAGCGCCCGTGCTCGGCCGACAGCGGCAGGATGGCGTCGAAGCCGAGCTCGTACAGCTCGCCCATGCGCGACTCGTGCTCGGGGACGTCGATCTTGTTGCCGACCACGAGGGTCGGCTTGCCGGAGCGGCGTAACATCTGCGCTACGTCGCGATCGGCGGGGGTTAGGCCCTCCGACGCATCGAGCAGCAGTACGATGAGATCCGCCTCGGCGATGGCGAGCTCGGTCTGCTCGCGCACCCGCGCGACAAACTGGCCGGGTGTCGTGTCGATGCCACCCGTGTCGACGACCCGCCACAGGCGCCCCGAGATGCGGGCCTCACCGAAAATGCGGTCGCGCGTGACACCGGGCTGATCATCGACGAGCGCGGCGCGCTTGCCGACCAGGCGATTGAAGAGCGTCGATTTGCCGACGTTCGGCCGGCCGACGATGGCCACGAGCGGCACGCGCGCGCGGCCGTCCGTGTCGCGTGCGGTGGCGTTTGCGGCATCGCGGGCGATAGCGACCGTGGCATCGCGTGCGGCGGCGCTTGCGGTATCGCGTGCGATAGCGGTTGCGGTGTCGAGTGCCTTGCGAGTTACCATGCGTCGCCGCCACCTTCCGGGCCGTAGCCGAAGCGGCGCACCGCCTGTTCGTTGTCGGTCCAATCGCGGGCCACGTGCACCTCGAGGCGCAGGTAGACCTTGCTGCCGAGCATCACCTCGATCTCGTGGCGCGCCGCCTGGCTAATCGCCTTGATCATCGAGCCCTTCTTGCCAACGACGATGCCGCGCTGCGACTCGCGCTCGACGTAGATGCGCCCTTCCAAGCGGCAGAGGCCCGCGCCGCCCTCGCGCCGCTCGTCTTCGAACGTCTCGATGACCACCGCCGTGCCATGCGGCACCTCCTCATGCAGGTGCAGGAGCAGTTGTTCGCGCACGAACTCGGCCGCCAAGAAGCGCTCGGCTTGATCGGTGTGCAGGTCGGTCGGGAACAAGGCCGGGCTCTCGGGCAAGGTCGCCACGAGCTCGGTGACGAGCTGCTCGAGGCCATCGCCAGTACGGGCCGAGATCGGCACCACCGCGGCCAACTGCTGCTCCTGGCGGTACAGCTCGATCCAGGGCAGCAAGCTCTCTTTGCGCGGCAGCGCGTCGATCTTGTTGAGCGCGAGTACGATCTTGCCCCTGCCCTTCTTGGCCTCGACGAGCACCTCGTGATCGGCATCGGAGAGCTTGGCGTGCTCGCCGCGGCACTCGGCGACGACGAGCACGGCGTCGGCGTCCATGGCCGCGAGGCTCGCGATGCGGCGCATCGAGCGACGCAACGCCGTATCGCGAACGACGAGACCCGGGGTATCAACGAGGATGAGCTGCGCGTCGTCGCGGTTGAGGATGCCTTGAATGCGCGTGCGCGTCGTCTGTGGCTTTGGCGTCACGATCGCGACCTTGGCGCCGAGCAGGGCGTTGACGAGCGTCGACTTGCCGACGTTCGGCCGGCCGACGAGCGCCACGAAGCCGGCGCGAAAGGGCTTGGCGTCGCTCATGCGGACTCCAGCTTGTCGAGCGCGTCTTTGGCGCACAGTTGTTCGGCGGACTTCTTGTTCGAGGCCTCGCCCGCGCCTTGCGTGCCTTCGCCGACGCGCACCAAGCAGGCATACGAGCGCGCGTGATCCGGGCCGTTGACGGCGACCACCGTATAGACGGGCGGCGGCAGCCCGCGCTTGTGGCAGGCCTCCTGCAGCTCGCTCTTCCAATCCAAGGTGCTCGTCGCCGTGGCGATGGCGTTCGCTAAACGCGGCGCGAAGCATTGCTCGGCCGCGGCGTAGCCACCGTCGCAGAACACTGCCGCGGCGAGCGCCTCGAAGGCGTTCTCGAGCAGGTGACGGTCGCCGCCAACGGCGCGTTTTTGTCCCTCGCCAAGACGCAGGCACGCCCCGAGGTTGAGCTGCTCGGCCTGCGCCGCAAAGGCCTCGGTGCGCACCACACGGGCGCGACGACGACTGAGCTCCCCTTCGCGAGCGGCCACTTTGTCGAATAGGATGCGCGCCGCGATGAGCCCAAGCACAGCATCGCCGAGAAACTCGAGACGCTCGTTGTGCGGCCCGGCGTCAGGGTGCTCATTGGCAAACGACGAATGCGTCAACGCCTCGAGCAGCAGCCCTGGCGCGCGGAAGCGCCATCCTAGCGCTTGCTGTAGCTGTTCAAACGATTCGCCGGGCACGATCATAGATTCGCGGCGTGTCGTAGCGGCAGCGCCCACTTCTGTCAATGGCGCCGACCGGCAAGATTTGCGCCGCCGTCTCGCTGTCCTTGGGTTTATCCACAGGCTATCCCCAGTCGCACGCAGGTCGGCGCCTATCGCGGGTTTGTCTACGCTCGCCTACCAAAATCAAGCTCTAACTTTAGGTTGTTACTCCAACTGGCTGCAATAACGATATATTTCTGCGCAAATCGTCATTTCAATCCTCCGCCGGTGGCGACCTCTTCATCCATGTGTGGCTCAGCCGGGGCCCCGCCGTAGCGCCCTGCATATCCTGTGGATATCGTGTGGGCGCGGCCGACAAACAGCCTGCGCTGTCCCGACTTGGCCGCGCAGCCCGGCCGACGTGTCTCGGTGTTCGCCATTTGACCTCTCCTACAACCCCATGTTACGCCTTGCCCTCGGGGTGCCCATGAAAAGACATTTCGCATTCATTCTGGCCTGCGCAGGCTGCTTTGTCTCTTCGGTTGCGTCAGCCCGCAACGTCGAGCCCGGCAAGTTCATGATCGCCGGCGCGATCGGGCCGGGCTTCGGACTCGGCGGCAAAGTCGGCGCCTCGGGCGCCATCCTCATGCTCGAGGGCGAAGGCGAGTACACCTTTACGAAATCCCTCTCTGCCGTCGGCGACCTCTCGCTAGGCCTCGCCGGCACTAAGCCCGTGCGCCTCGCTGGCGGCGCCCGCTACCGCCTCGCCGGCCTCGACCTGCCGGTGTCGCCCTTTGCGCAGGCCGAGCTGACGTTCGGCCGGCTGTACGGTGTCCTCAACGCCAACCTGAACTATTGGGGTCTGCGACTCGGCGGTGGCGCTGACTACATGGTGACGGCGAAGATCTCCGCTGGCGGCCTGCTCGCCTACACGCTCGCCCGCACGTTCGGCGACCGACCGTCCTATTATGGCACGCTCGACGTACTCGCCTACGGCCGCTACACGTTCTAGCTCGACCTTACCGCCGACGCCCCAACGTGTCGCCGCCGCTCGCTGGCTGGTGCGTCAGGTGGGCTGGTCACGTTGTGGGCGCCAGCGGTCCCGTGTGGACTAACCGCGCGGGTCGGGCGAGCCAACGATCTCGCTACGTGGCGCAGCTCGCGCGCGGCGCAGCGAGTCGACACGCTCACGTAGGCCCTTGCCCACCTTGAAGAAGGGCACGCGCTTAGGCGGTATACGCAGCGTCGCGCCCGTACGAGGATTGCGCGCCGCGCGCGCGCCGTAGTGCTTGCAGCAGAACGTGCCGAAGCCCCGGATCTCGATGCGGTCGTTGCGCGCCAACGCGGTCGACATCTCGTCGAACATGAGCTTGACGACTGCCTCGGCACGCTTGCGCGGCAGCCCCGCCTCCTCGATGACACGCGTCACGAGATCGGATCGATTCATCGCCCCCCCCCTCACGCAATCTCGTGCCAGTGGCGCCCCCGACAGGAATCGAACCTGTGGCTTACAGGGATTAGGAATCCCCAGCTCTATCCAACTGAGCTACGGAGGCATCGCCTTCTGCACGCTGGCTACGGTACCACAGTAGAATTAATGCGATTCCGCGGTCAAGAGGGGCTGCCGTTTGGCCCACGGCGGTCGCAAAGTCCG
>Ga0315268_10003473_pt1 | contig 17358 bp, 16 predicted proteins | sample C1_top_MG_FD_204535 | JGI IMG/M metagenome (GOLD analysis project Ga0315268, IMG submission 204535) | Sediment microbial communities from Yellowstone Lake, YNP, Wyoming, USA - C1_top | ecosystem: Environmental > Aquatic > Freshwater > Lake > Sediment | place: USA: Wyoming | collected 2017-08-01
ATATGGAGACTCCGGACGCGCTCACACCGGATTGCTACCGCGCCATTCGGGAAGGCGCAGTAGCCCCCACACGGGTGACACCAGACCACCCCAACCCGGGTTGCCGTGGCTACTCGCGGATTTCCGTATGGCTGGAAGAATTCAACTCCTTCGCAGCCGACCGCGCCGCCGGGCGCGGCGATCACATGCCCAACTTTATGACCGTGCAACTCCCGAATGATCACACGGCTGGCCTCGGGCAGGGCGTTCCGACGCCGCAGTTTTACGTCGCGGAGAACGACTACGCACTGGGCTTGCTGGTAGAAGCGGTGTCGTCGAGCGAATACTGGAAAGACACGGCCATCTTTGTGGTGGAAGATGACGCGCAGGACGGCGCCGATCACGTGGACGCCCATCGTTCGCCGGCGCTGGTTATCAGCGCCTACAATCGACCGGGGGCGCTAGTCCACGAATTCCACAACACGGTGAGCCTGATCCGGACGATGTGCCTGTTGCTCGGGATGGGCCCGCTGAACCAGCTCGATGCCAATGCGATCCCCATTGACATCTTTCAAGATCAACCGGATCTGCGGCCCTACAAGGCCGTCCTGCCGCAAGTGGGCCTCAATAATCTGACCGGACCTGCACCGCATGACGCGACCATGGCCAGTTGGATGCGCCGGACGCAGGAACAGGACTTCTCGCACCCCGACATGGCCGACCCGCTGGTTTTGAATCAGATCATCTGGTACAGCGTGCGCGGCGCGAATTCGCCGATGCCCGGCATCGCGCGGCTCCCTGTGTACGATGCTCTGCGGGCAGGCATCCGAGAGGAAGTCGAAGAGCGCGCGGATGTGATCAAGCAATTGCGACTGCTGCTGGCGCATCGCGGCGATCGCGAAGAAAAACCAAGAAAATAACCGTAAAGAGGGCGAGGCGTGATTCTGGCTGGGAGGCCTGGACTCGAACCAGGATAATCAGATCCAGAGTCTGATGTCCTACCGATTGAACGACCTCCCAGCTGAGGAGGCGAACAAAAACGGGTCGTTGGCACGACCCGGTCACACCATTTTAGCAGGAATGCGCGGAGCGTCAACCGCGCCGGATGCGAGGCTCGAGCGGAATCAGGCGCCCCGCGCGCAGTTTATAGATGGCGCCACGCCAGCGAATGCGGTTGCGGAAGAAACTTGCCAGCCACACCAGAAACCAGATGGCGTCGCGCAGCGGCAGCAACCACCATCGGCGCCTTACCAGATCGTCACGCAAGCCCCAGACCCCCACCGTCCAGGCCATCGCGAGACGCAACACAAGGTAGGAAGCCAAATAGCCAATGGCGACGGCACCAGTCGGTGCCAGCAGAGCTGCCGCCAGGGCCCAGGGCAAGCCCTGCGTGAAGAGCAGGCCTAAATGCCCGCCCGGGCGGGCGTGCCGTACGGCGAGCAGCCAGCGCATCTGGTGAGCGAGAAAGTCGGCCAGCGACTGCGGCGGGTACATCGTCCAGACAGCGCAGGGAGCGAGCTCGATGCGATGGCCGCGCGCGGCGATGCGCCTGCCCAGCTCGTAGTCGTCCACAAAGCAATCCGCAAGCGCTTCGAAGCCGCCGATTTCAGCAAGTCGCTCGCGCGAGGTAAGGATCGCCGCACCGAAGGCGAACTTCACGCCTTCCACGCACCTCGACACCAGGACGCCCGCCCAAAAATCGCCGACAGCGCCGAGGGCTTCCAACTCCGCACCGAGTTGGGGCTCGACAATGCCCAGATAAATGCAAGTCGTCGCGCCCACTATGGAATCGCGCAGCGGCGCCACCGCGCGCCGCAAAAAGTCCGGCTCGACGCGGATATCGGAATCGCTGATCAGCAGGAATTCATGCCGGGCTTCGCGCGCCATGCGGCAGAGATTGTTGACCTTGCCGCTCGCGCCGATTTCTTCCGCGCCAATCAACAGGCGGATGGAGCGGCCGGGAAAATCACGAATCAGCTGCTGAATGACGGGAACGGCAGGATCGTTTGCGTCGCCCGCGCAGAAGAGAATCTCGTGTTCCGGATAATCCTGCCGGCAGAAGCTCGCGAAATTCTCGTAGGCCTGGGGATCGAGGCCGCGAATCGGCTTCAGGATACTGATGGGCGGAGTGAATCCAGCGGGCGGGGTTGCGGCGCGGGCCTCAAGAAAATAGCGGCGCGCACAACGGATGGCAAAGACGTAGTAGAAGAGCGGGATGAGTGCGCCGCCCAGAACGGCCCAGCGAAGAATGTTCCACCACATCACAACGTCCTACGCGGATTCTGTCCGCAGCTCAGCCGGCCCAGACCAGCGCGACGCCGAGACATACCAGCAACACGCCGGCCCAACGCACGCGGTTCACCTGCTCGCCGAGCAGGAATTTTGCTCCCAAGGCACCGACGGCATAGCTGAGCGCCGTGGCGGGAATCACGAAGCTGACGTTTTCCCAAGAAAGCAGCGCCAGCAGCGCAAAAAACGATACCACCATCAACAAAAAACCGAACCACATCCAGCCTTGCCGAAACGCGCGGCCGATCACACCCAGAATCGCGCGGGGCGCAAAGTCGTGGACCTCGCCATGCTGCTTCATCGCGTGCGTCACGGCGATTTCGCCACCGGTACTGGCGAAAATCACAATGGCCACGAACAGAGCGGTGCGGATCATTTCCCCGCCCCGGCCGACGAAGAAGACGCATGCGAATTCACGCCCGTCGTGTTCGGCGGCGTTGTGCCGACGAACCCGACCCCCACGGCGATCAAACCGATGCCGACCCAGCGGATCAGGCTGACCGACTCGCCTAGCAACGTGAATCCCAGCAGCGGCACAATCACGTAGCTGGCAGCCGAAGCAGGCAGCACGAAACTAAAATCCGCCCAGGAGAGCACCAGCAGATAGCAGATGAAAAAGAGAGTCAGGCTGGAGACTCCGAGCCAGACCGTGGGAGAGGTCAGCGTGGCATAACCGACCCGAGCGAGCGCCGCCGCCGACCAGTCGGTGACGGGACCGATCTGCTTCATCCCTTTGCTGAGCAGGACGTCGCCCGCCGAGCCGAACACGACCATCAACACCAGGAGGGTGAGCGTCTTCGCGCGCAGGCGGTGATGCACGGGGTGGATCGGTGAAGAAGTCAGGGTCATGCGCAGGACGGTCAGTCGGCCGAAGGACTGGAGCTGGAATCAACCGCCGCGGGCACGGTGACCATGGGCTTGGTCTCCGGCCCTTTCTTCACGTATTTCAAGCGTTCGGAGCGAAGCCGCAAAAATTCGACGGCTTCGTGATAGAGGCGCTTGCGCTCGTTTGCATCCCACAACGCGTTTTTCATGATGCGCCAAGCGACGCGCGGGCGGAAGTAATACTCATCGTAGAAGCGGTTGACTGCGTCCATCATCTCCTGGCGGCTCAGGCCCGGATACTCGATGTGCGGGAGCTGGTGGCCCTTGTTGTCGGCCAGGGCGGAGGCAGAAAGGAAGTTGTTCTGGGTCACGTGTTCGTAAAGTTCCGTGCCCGGGTAGGCGTGGGCCAGGGACACCTGAATCGTTTCGACGTCGAGTTCCTTGGCGAAGTCGATGGTGCGCTCGATGGTTTGTTTGGTCTCGCCGGGCAGGCCGATGATGAAGTCGCCGTGGATCTTGATGCCGACCTTTTTGCAGTTTTTGGCGAATTGCCGCGCCATTTCGACGGTGGCGCCCTTCTTGATGTTTTTCAGGATTTGCGGGTCGCCAGATTCGAAGCCGACGATAAACAACCGCGCGCCGGCATCAGCCATCGCTTTCAGGGTTTCGTAGTCGCTGTGGACGCGCGCGGTGCAGGACCAGCGAAAGCCGATCGGTTTGAGCTTTTCGCAGAGCTCGAGGATACGGTCTTTCCGGATGTTGAAGGTGTCGTCATCGAAGAAGAACTCTTTGACTTGCGGAAACAGCTTCAGCGCCCCGCGGATTTCGCGAGCCACGTTTTCCGCCGAGCGCACGCGCCAAGGGTGGCCGGAAAGCGTCTGCGGCCACAAGCAAAACGTGCACAACGCCGGGCAGCCGCGGCTGGTATAGAAAGCGACGTAGGGATGCAGCAAAAACGGCACGTTGTAGTTTTCCACCACAACGTCACGCTTATAGATTTCGGTGGCAAAGGGCAGCTTGTCGAGCTCTTCGGTGTGCAGCTTTGGCCGCTCGGGGTTGTGCACCACGCCGCCATTCTTGCGGTAGCTCACGTTGGCGATTTGCTCGAGCGGCATTCCCTGCGCATACTCGACGACGGCGTAGTCGAATTCGCCGCGCACGATGAAATCAATCTCTTCGTTGGCCGTCAGGCTCCGCACAGGATCCACCTGCACCTGCGGGCCGACAAAGGCGACCTTCAGGTCCGGCTTCGCGTTTTTCATCATCCGCGTCAGGCGGACATCGTTTTCAAACCCCGCGGTCGAAGTGAACAGCACGACGAAATCGTAATCGCGCGCGATCTGTACGGTTTGTGCGGCGGAGATTTTGTGCGGCGGCGCGTCCAACAGGCGACTGCCGGGCAGCATTCCGGCGGGATAGGTCAACCAGACGGGATACCAATAGGATTCGATTTCGCGCGTGGCCGGCCAGCGGGAGCTGGCCCCGCCGTCAAAGCCTTCGAAGCTGGGCGGGTTCAACAGAAGCGTCTTCATCGCCGATGGCATCAAGTTCACCTTTCCACTGAGCGCCAATGAACGGGTTCTGCGGACGGCCGTCCGCGCGCGGAAATAGCCCTGCCCCGGGCCTTCCAAAAACAAATATTCTACTCGAATCCCCGGCAAGATACCAAGCCAAGGTTTGCCGCCTGCCTATTGAAAGACACGAGCCAATTGGCCGGTGGATTTCAGGAGTTCCAGCTGCGTCCTCTGCCGCGAGAAGTCGGCGTTGAGGAACTCACGCCACCTGTCCATTTCCTCCAGCCGCGCCTTTTCCAGGTCGCGCAGGTTTACGCGCCCCTCTTCAAAACGCGCCTGCAGGATGCGCAGGTTTTCCTGGGCGAGTTGCAGCGCCAAGCGAGCCACTTCGCGGGTGGCGTCGGCTTCGCGAGCGGCTCTCGATTTCTGGTGGACTTCCAGTTCCACGTCGTTGCGCTTCTTCTGGAGGTCGATTTCGACGGCGCGCAATTGGCTCTCCGCCAGCGAGACTGCTGCCGAGGTCCGCGCGCTGAAAATCGGGATGTTCAGCTTGATCCCGAACGAAACGTTGTGGCGCTCGAAGCGGTTATAAAATTCGTCGTAATTGTTGAAGCGCGTGAACAGGCCGTACTGGCCGACAATATCGAGCGAGGGGTAGTATCCGCCCTTCTCGCCGCGAACGCGTTCCTTCTGCGCCAGCCGCTCGCGCTCGGCTTCCTTCAACTCCAGGCTATTAGCCATGGCGAGAGCGACCAATTCACTCGTCGACTGCTCTGGTTCCTGCGGAAGTCTTTCTTCCGCGACCTCTATGGGCTCACCCGGAGGCAATCCGGTCAGGCCGCGCAACTCGCCTTCCAGGTTTTCCTCGCGGCCTTCGAGCTGCACGATGCGCTGCTCGATCTCGGCGGCGGTCAGCTGCGAGCGCGTAACCTCGATGGGCAGTTCCACGCCCGCGCCGGCGCGCTCGCGCGTGACGTCCACAATCTTCTGCGCGCTGCTGCGCTCTTTGCGGAGCAGGTCGAGCGCGCTGCGCACCTGGACGAGCTCGAGATAGGCCGCGGCGGTGCGCAAAATCACCGCGTCGCGCATCTGGTCCACGCTCAGCCGCTTGATTTCCGCACGCTGTTCGGCCGCGCGCAATTCACCCCGCATCGGCGCGTTGAACAGGGTCTGGACGTAGGAAAGATTGAAGGCTGTGGGTGCTCCGAGCGGGAAGCCGTTCGTGTAGGCCGCGCCCGATCCCGTGAACAGATTGGGCCGGAAATCGGAGCGGTTGAGCGCCGCGGTGCGTTCCGCCACGGTGAGCTGGGCCCGGGCCAGCGCCAGCTCGCGGCTGTTCTGCTGGGCGAGCGCGACAGCCCGGCGCAGGGTGAACGCCTCCTTCGGCACTTGCCTGGATGCGTTGGGGGTTTGCGCCAGCGCAGCGCCCGCCAAAACCACACAAGATATTCCCGCAAATGCGGGGACCATCCATTTTTTCTTATTCATAGCGCAGTGATTCCGTTGGTTGAAGTTTTGCGGCCCTATCGGCCGGAAGATACCCGAACAGGACTCCCGTCAGACACGTCACCAGGAATGCAACGACCACCGAAAGCCAGGAAATCGGGATATGAATGCTGGCCGGATCCACGCCGATATCCACGTTCAGCATCCGGGGCACGACGCGGAGCAGAGTCTGCACGAGCACCGGCAGGCTGACGGCAATGAAGATGCCCGCCACCGCCCCGATCCCGCTGATAATGAGTGACTCAAGCAGAAACTGCTCCAGGATTTCGCGGTTTCGTGCGCCGATGGCCTTGCGGATGCCGATTTCGCGCGTCCGTTGGGTCACCGTGACCAGCATGATGTTCATGATGCCGATGCCGCTGATGGTCAGCGCAATGAAGGCCACCAGGAGCAGAACGGCCGTCATCACCATCGCGATATTCTCTGCCGCTTGGCGCAGCGCCGCCAGGTTGCGCACGTCGTACACGGCGCCCTCGCGGTGCCGGCTTTTCAGCATCTCGGCCACCATGCGCGTGACCGCCGGCACCAGGTCAGGACTCGCCGCCTGCGCGTACAACACCCGCACGTACTCCTCGCTGGCGTACAGCTTCATCAGCGGGAACGGAACGACCAGCGACTCTCGTTGGATCTCCGACTGGCCGAAGGTCGAGACCCGCTCGCGGAACACGCCCACCACGGTGAACGTCAATTCGCCCACGCGCACGGTTTTTCCGACCGGATCCTCGTAGGGGAACATGACGTGGGCAAGGTCTTCGGTCAGCAGGCAGACCTTGGCGCGGGAGGCCATGTCTTCGGCGTCGAGCTCGCGGCCGCTCAGGATCACCAGTCGGCGGATGCGTTGAAACCCTTCGGTGATGCCCACCATCTCCACCGGACGTTCGACACCCTCCACGACCACGGTCATGGGGAACTGCCGGCTACCGCCGACCTCCACAACCCCCGGAATCGCGCGGGCTGCCTCCATATCCGCCAGTGTGATTTCGTCGGCCAGCGAGGTGAGTTGTCCCGCGCTGGTGCGCACGACCTCGGCGTAAACAATATTGGAGCCGATGCCTTCAATCTGCGCGATGATCAGCCGCTTGCCGGTCAGCGCCACCGTCACGACCAGCACGATGCAGGCGCTGCCGATGATCACGCCGAGCATCGTCAGGAAGGCCTTGACCTTGTTGGCGCGGAGCGAATCCAGCGCCACTGCCCACGTTTCGATGTTCATCTGTGTATCTGCTGTCGGCGACTATACCAGACCTGGAAAGCCAAAATCGAAGCCGGCCGCGCGGGCCAGCTGAGGAAGCAGCTTCGCTCGGGGGGAGCTAATTCACTTGCATTTTTGCGTTGCGCGCTTATAGCCTGCCAGCGCGGCGTCGTTTTTCGGCTCTTCCACAAGCACGCTGCGGTACTGCTGCACCGCGTCGTTGCAGCGTTTCAGCTTCTCATACAGGCGGCCGAGCCACAGTCGCGCGGCATTGCGAGGCGGGTAGCCCGTGCGGGGCGTCACACTGGTAACGTATTTCAGCAACGATTGTTCGGCCTCCGCCAGCCGCGTGCCCTGTAGAATCCAAAGAACGCCGCGATAATATTGCAGCCGGGGCTCCGCGGCATTGAGTCTTTCCGCCCCCTCCACTGCTTTCTGGAGTCGCACCACGTCTCCCCGATCGACGAAAAACTCCCCAGCCTCCATGTAGGGTTCGATGCGGCCGGGTTTCAGTTCCAGGGCGTTCTCGAATTCGGCTGCAGCACGATCGGGCTTCTCGTTGTTGCTCCAGTAATCGGCCAAGGCCAGGTGACCCTCCACAGGATCAAGCGCCGCAACCGCGTCAGCCTGGCGGCGAGCTTCAGTGTCGTTGCCGCCGGCTATCCACGGCGCCTGGGAGAGGTAGTCGACCAGGGCACGCCGCGCGGGGATGCTCGAAGGGTTCAGCCGCACGGCCTCTTCAAACTCCCGCTTGGTCCGGCGTGCCAGAAAGAGACTTCTCTGGCGGTGCGCCTTGCGACCGCAGGCGTGGCCGTACCAGAGGTGGTAATCGGAGTTCTGTGGATCGAGCTGTGCCGCGCGCTCGGCGTGTTCGAAGGCGCGGTCCACGTCCCTCAGTTCGTAGTAGACCCGACCCAGCCAGTAGTGCAGCGCAGCATCCTGAGACTTCACCGCCAGGCCGGCTTCCAAGGTTTTGGCCGCCGCCGCAAACTGCCCCTGCTCAAATTGCTGCCGACCCGTTTGAAGCGTGTCGCTGGCGAAAGCGCCCAGGGCGAGCACCAGGGGAACGCTCATGAGGAAACCGGTAATTCGAGGCAGGCGGGACATCATTGCTGACTGATGGGGCGGACCTTGAGGCCATCGCGCAACTCGACCTCACCCGGCATGGCCACCTGGTCGCCAGCCTTGAGCCCGGCGAGCACTTCGTATTTCGTTGCACCGGCCATACCTATTTTGATTGCCTTTTTCCGAAGCACGTTGCCCTCGACGACAAACACGTAGCGTTCGACACCTTCGCTGCGCACCGCCGCCCGCGGCACGACCAGCGCGGACGATTGCTCGCGCACGCGGATGCGCACGTTCACATTGATGTTCGGCAGGAGTTCTGATTTCTCACTGGCCACCGCGCACAGCACTTCCCCGACGCTGCGAGTCCCCCGGGCCACGACCGTCTTCGGCACCACCTCGACCGTTCCCATCCACGAGCGGCTTGGCAAGGCGTCCCAGGTGATTTCGACCTTCTCCCCCTCGCGGACTCCGCCCAGATCAGGCTCGTCCACGAAAGCACGCACCCGCACATGGGTCAGGTCGGCCATTTCGGCCAGCAAGTCGCCGACATGGACAAAGTCGCGCTTGCGCACGGGAAGCTGATAGACGACGCCATCCACGGGGGCGACGACCCGCGCCGACGCTACTTTTTCCTCGAGCGAACGCAGTGAGTTGCGGGAGCGCTCGGCCAGCAGCGTGGCGCGCTCAATGTCCACTTTGGTACGGCGCTGGAGCTCATCCCTTTTTGATTGCAGGAATTTCATTTGGGCTTGGGCGCGGTCGAGCGCGAGTTGGTTCTGGTCCAGCTCGTCCTGCGTGGCCGCCTGGCGCGCTCTCAATCGCGTCAAGGCTTCCCGCTCCTGGCGCAGGCGCTTCAACTCCGCCTCGGTCTTGCTCAGATCGCTTTTGAGCTGGGCAACCTCGTCGGCCGGGCCGCCGGCCTGCGCCTGGCGCAGGGCTTCCTCGGCGGCAAGCAGCTCTTCGCGGGTGCGCGCCAGCTCGGCGCGCGCATCGGTAGCATCCAGGGACAGGATCAAATCTCCGCGCTTCACGGTCTGACCGGCGACGGCATTCACCTGCTCGACAAATGTGGCCAGTTGCGCGCGCATCACCTGCGGGGCGATCGGCTCGACCTTGCCATTGCTGGTGACGGCCACGCTGAGTGCTTCCGTCGCTACCGCCACCGTGCTGACTTCAGGGAGCGGCTCGCGCCTGGTCAGCCCGAGCAACACCAGCACGACCACCGCGGCGATCGCAACCACCGCCACCACACGCTGTGTTGTCCAGCCGTTCATTCAGGCACCCGTCAGTTCACTCTTCCAAAGTTACGAAAAACCTCACCGAGGATGCATTGTAGCAGACGCCGCTCTGCGCTGCCTACCACACCACAGCCCGTCCCGGCGCCCTACTACACGGGATGCTATACTGCTTTGACGGGATGCTGGGGGTAATCGTCGTCGGAATGGATTGGAAACTGCGCGCGGGGGTGCGCGCCGAGCTGTTGGGGCGCGGCATCGAAGCACTTGGAATGGAAAGGTTGGACGACGCGCTGCGCGAGGTCGCGCGGGGTGGAATCCCTTCGGCCATCGTCGTGGACGCGGAGTGCCTGGCGGGCGCCACCGGGCTCGATGCCCTGGCGCGTCGCGTTCCTTTTCTTGTCGTAGCTTCGCGGGCTGTGCGTACACCGCGGCTGCCCGCAGCCGTGACCGTGATGTATCGTCCTGTCAGTATCGGTGAAATCGTGAACCGCGTGCTTGAGTTGCTCCAAGGCCAGGCCGCCTAGCGAATGGCAACGCTCCCCGCGCCACAAGCTCCCCTCAGCGTACCCGCTCTGCACAAGCTGAAGTGACTTCCTTTCGTGCTAAAATTGCCGCATGAGCGAAGCGCAAAAACTTGTCCCGGGCGCAGGCGAGGGAACAGGACAGAAGCCCGACCAGAAGCCTCAACCGGTCATCCACCGCGTCTGCATCCAGTGCAACAATATGTTCGTGGTGACGATGGACCGCTACGAGGCCAAGCAGTGCCCGAATTGTCATAAGGGCTAGGTTTGGCACGGACGGCCGGTTCCCACCGGCCCTGCCGGCGCGACGCCGCATCAGGATTTTCCAAAGCAAGCTCCAAAATCATTCGGGTCACGGTGGAGAAGCCGAGAATGACGACTTACACCGAGCACATCACCTTGCAAACTGACAAGCGGCGCGAACTCTTCTACATCACTCCCAGGATTGGCGGTGCGATCCAGAAGAGCGGCATCACCGACGGCCTAGTGATGATTTCCGTGCTTCATTCGAACGCTGGCGTCTTCATCAACGACGACAACCCCGGGTTGCTCCGCGACATTGACGAATGGCTCGAAAAGCTCGCCCCGGTTCGCGACGATTATCACTACGGCTCCACGCACGAAAGCAACGCGGGGACCCACTTGCAGGGCCTGCTGCTGGGCGGCGGCGCGACGCTCGCCATTACCGGCGGCAAACTGGAACTGGGCGCCTGGCGGCAGATTTTCTATGCCGAGCTCGACGGCGGACGCCCCAAACGGGTTGTGGCGAAAATCATAGGCGTTTGATCTCCTCTGCCTTGCGGGGATTTAATGCTCACCGTAGCCGGTGGAGTGATATCTTTGGCTTCCGCGCCGCGTAGTAGTTGACTAGAGGGTCGGTTGACACAATTCACCAGCCGGAGTGCTTGCCGATGATTGAATCCCTGCAACTCTGCAAACAATTTCAGGACAAGAAACGCGGCGTGGTCCGCGCCGTCGAAAGCGTCAGCTTCCGCTGCCAGCCCGGACAGATTTACGGCCTGCTCGGCGCCAACGGCGCGGGCAAAACCACCACGCTTCGGATGCTGGCCACCATTCTGAAGCCGACCTCGGGAACAGCCAAGGTGGCCGGGCACGACGTGGTGACAGAGCCGCAAAAGGTCCGCGCCAGCGTGGGATTTCTGTCGACGGCGACTGCCCTGTATGGCCGCCTGACCGCGCAGGAAATGGTGGAGTACTTCGGGCGCCTGCACGGCTTGGACGAAGGGACGCTGAAAAAGCGTGTGGACGAGATTTTCAATCGCCTGAACATGAAGGAATTCCGCACGCGGGCCTGTGACAAGCTCTCCACCGGCGAGAAACAGAAAGTCTCCATCGCGCGCACCTTGGTCAACGATCCGCCGGTGATGATCTTCGACGAACCCACCGTGGGGCTCGACGTGATGACCGCTCGCACCATCGTCGGATTCATCCGCGAATGCCGCCAGCGGGGAAAGACCGTGATTTTCTCCACGCATGTGATGAGCGAAGCCGAAAAACTGTGCGACACAATCGGCATCATCCATAACGGCCGGCTGATGGCCGAAGGCACCCTCGCCGCGCTAAGGACGCAGCACAACCTCGAAGACCTCGAAGATATTTTTGTCCAAGTCGTGGGGGATCAGAAGTGAGCCTGCGAAACGTCGGCATCATCTATCGCAAGGAACTGACCGATTCACTGCGTGACCGCCGTACGCTCATCTCTTCCATCGTGGTGCCCATCCTGAGTTTTCCGCTGCTGATGCTGGCAATCGGCGCCATCGCCGTCTTTGTGATCACTAAGACCACGCAGCAACAGCAGGTCGTCGCGCTGATTCATGCCGAGCAGGCGCCGGACCTGGCCCAGCGCATCCGCCGCGAACGAAACTTGAGAGTGGTGGGCGACGCAGAGAACTACATCCAGCGGATCAACGACAAGAGCCTGCAAGCCGCCGTCGAGTTTCCGACAGGAATGGAAGAGAAGATCCGCACCAGCCCCGAAGAACCCCAAACGGTCAAGATTTACGTCTACGAGGACGAGCTGCGCTCGAGCACAGCGGCCCGCGCGATCGAATCTGTCGTCCGGCAATATCGCGACGAAATTGTCACCCAAAGAATCTCCAGCCGGGGGCTCGAGGCGCGCGCTCTTCAGCCATTCAAAACCGAGAAACAGAACGTCGCTTCGGCCGAAAAAGTCACTGGCAACGTCCTGGGCTTCATCCTGCCCTATTTCATCATCATTCTGTGCCTGACCGGCGCGATGTATCCAGCGATCGACATGACCGCTGGGGAAAAAGAGCGCGGCACGATGGAGACGATTCTGGCCAGCCCGATCGGCCGCGGCGAGCTGGTATTCGGAAAATTCCTGCTCACGCTGACGGCGTCGCTGGTGACCACCGCGCTGTCGATTATCTCGCTGGGACTGACGGTGATGGCTGTGCCGTTTTTGTTCAGCCAGCTCAGCAAGAAGTTCGTGGTCGCGGTCAGCATCAAAGCTGCTGCTGCGGTGTTTTTCCTGATTTTGCCGCTGGCCATCGTGTTTGCCGCGGTGATGATGGCACTGGCGCTCCGCGCACGAAACTACCGTGAAGCTCAGAGCCTGCTCGCGCCCCTGCTCTTTCTGGTGATCCTGCCGGCACTGGCATCGATGGTCCCGGGGATTGAGCTGAATCCCCGATTGGCGCTGGTTCCGGTAATGAACGTCAGCCTGGTGGCAAAAGAAATCCTGGCAGGGCAGTATCCTTGGCCATTCATCGGGATCATTTTCGGGTCCACGTGTGTCTATGCGGCCGCGGCGCTTTTCTACGCGCGGCGCCAGTTCGAGAGCGAAGAAGTGCTTTTCCGCATTTGAAGGAGAAGGAATCGATGAGGCTCGACCAGGCATTCGTGGTCTACCGCAAGGAAATGGTTGATCTGCTGCGCGACCGGCGCACCATCTTCGGCACGCTGATCTTTCCCCTCATCCTTTTTCCCCTGATGACGGTGGGTTTCGGTTCGCTGGTCGAGAAGTCGGCGAAAAATGTGAGGAAAGAGGTGACTGGGGTCATGCTCTTGGGCGAAGAGCACGCACCGCAGCTTGCTCAGGTGCTCCGCAACGCCGAAGGCCTGCGAATTGTTCCCCCGGCCCCGGACTACGTGCAGCAAATCAGCAGCAAGAAGTTGCGTGCGGCCGTCGAGCTTCCAACCGGATTTGAAGCCGCACTCACCGACGGAAGTGGCGATCCGCCTCAAGTCAAAATCTATTACTACAGCACGGAGATGCGCTCCGAGAGCGCAGTGAGTCGGCTGGAGGAAATTCTCCGCAACTATCGGAACAGCGTGGTGGAGAACCGACTCGGGGCGCGCGGGCTGTCGCCGGCCGTCCTCAAACCGGTGGTGGCAGAGCGCCAAAACGTCGCCGCCACCGAAAAAGTAGGCGGAATGAAGCTGGCCTCGATGATCCCCTATTTCATCACCATCCTGTGCCTGACCGGGGCGCTGCACCCGGCCATCGATCTGACTGCGGGAGAGAAAGAACGCGGAACACTGGAGACCATCCTGGCCAGCTCGATTAGCCGTGGCGAGCTCGTTCTCGGGAAGTTCCTGATGATCCTGACCGCTTCGCTGACGACCACCATCCTGGCTATTTTCTCGTTTTCTCTGACGGTGATTTTCGCAAAAAGCTACTTGGACGAATTGACGCAGGGGCATCCGTTTTCTATCAGCCTGCAATCGGCCGCCTGCGTCCTTCTGCTCGCGCTGCCCCTAGCTGTCTTCTTCTCAGGAGCCCTGATGGCCATGTCGCTGCGAGCGAAAAGCTATCGCGAGGCGCAGGGCCAGATCGGCCCGCTGATGATCGTCGTCATCCTGCCCGCCGTGGTGGGGATGCTGCCGGGTGTGGAGCTGAATGCACGACTGGCAGTGATCCCCATCCTCAACGTGAGCCTGGTGGCCAGGGAGATCCTCACTGGGAATTACCCGTGGGGGATGATCGGACTCGTCTTTGCTTCCTCCTGCGCGTACGCGGCGCTGGCCCTGTCGGCCGCGGCGAACATGTTCCAGCGGGAAGAGGTTCTCTTCCGCGCCTAAGGACCGAGGGGATCGCCCCGGGAGTTCCCCCGGTTGGGAGGCCCCCATGAATCTGCGCAACATTCGAGTCGTCTACCGCAAGGAACTCACCGATTCCCTGCGCGACCGTCGCACGCTCATCTCCATGGTCGTCGTGCCAATCCTGCTCATGCCGGTGCTGGTCCTGGGAATGGGTTATGTGCAGAGCAAGGTGTTGAGCAAGGCGCGGCAGGAAATCCCCAAGGTGATGCTGTTGGGAGGAGAGAATTCGCCGCGGGTGATGGCCTCGCTCCGCACACTGGCGAGCATCGAGGTCGTCCCCTCCAGTGCGAACTACGCCGAGCTGATCACCGGCAAACAGATCCGCGCCGCGGTGGAAATCCCCCGCGATTTTGACGCCGCACTTGAGCGCGGCGAGCCCACCGCAGTGCAAATCTACGTCTACGAAGGCGAGCTCATGTCGGGCTTCGCCGCGCAGAATCTCTCGCAGTTTTTCCTTCTGCTCCGCGAAAAAACGGTGCGCGAGCGCCTCCAGGCGCGGAATCTGCCCGCCAACCTGATTGACCCCTTCTCCATCCGGCAGAAAAATGTGGCGCCGAAAGAAAAAGTTGCCGGCGCGTTGTTCGGCGGGATCCTCCCCTACATGATTATTCTGATGTGCATGAGCGGCGCGATGTATCCCGCGATGGATCTGACCGCCGGCGAAAAAGAGCGCGGCACCATCGAGACGATTCTGTGCAGTCCCATCGCGCGGAGCGAGTTGGTGATGGGCAAGTTTCTGACCGTGCTGACCGCCTCGATCGCTACAGCCGTCTTTTCCATCGTCTCCCTGGCGATTTCCTATCAATTCGGGAAAAACTTTATGATCTCGGCAGCGAAGGCGGGCGTGGCAGCGCCCAACCTGAGTTTGAGTCCGCTGGCCATCCTCGCCGTTTTCGCGATGATCGTGCCGGTGGCAGTCTTTCTGTCAGCGGCGCTGCTGGCCATCTCGCTCTTCGCCAAAAGCTTCAAGGAAGCCCAGAGCTACCTCACGCCGATGACGCTGGTGGTGGTTCTTCCGGCAATCGTGGGGCTGCTGCCAGGGGTAGAGCTGAACCTGCGGCTAGCGTTGGTTCCCATCTTGAATACCAGCCTGATCAGCAAAGAAATCATGACCGGCACTTACCACTGGAGCTACATCCTGCTGATCTTCGGTTCGTCGTGCGTGTACGCCGGGGCGGCACTGTTTGCCGCGGTGAAGTTCTTCCAGCGGGAGGACGTCCTCTTCCGCGCATAAGAACCGGCGTCCCGCGGCTCGTGGCCCCCAGCACCCAAATTGCGTGCTAGAATTTCGCTTTCATGCCCGAAGCGCCGCTCATCCAAGTCCGCGATCTCAGCAAATCATTCCGCACGTTTCGTCGCCGGGAAGGCGTCTGGGGCGCGATCCAGAACCTGTTCGTCCGCGACTACCAGACCGTACAGGCCGTCGACCGCATCACCTTCGAAATCCAGCAAGGCGAAATGGTCGGCTACATCGGCCCCAACGGCGCCGGCAAATCCACCACCATCAAAATGCTCACCGGCATTCTGGTGCCGACTTCGGGCGAAGCCATGGCCAACGGCTTCGTGCCCTCGCGGCAGCGCCGACAGTACGTGAAAACGATCGGCGTCGTTTTCGGCCAGCGCACGCAGCTGTGGTGGGACATCGCCGTCATCGAATCGTTCAAGCTGCTCCGGCGGATTTACGACGTGTCGCAGCGCGACTATGACGAGCGTCTCGAGATCTTCAACCAGGTGCTGAACATCCGCGATTACTTGCACACGCCGGTGCGGAAATTGTCACTCGGCGAGCGGATGCGTTGCGACCTGGCCGCTGCGCTGCTGCACAACCCGCCCCTGCTCTTTCTCGACGAGCCGACCATCGGTCTCGACGTGGTGGCCAAAGACCACATCCGCCAATTCCTGCGGGAAATCAACCAGCGTTACCGCACCACCGTCCTTTTGACCACGCACGACCTCGACGATATCGAAGAGCTCTGCCGACGAATCATGATTATCGATCACGGACGGCTGCTCTACGACGGCCCGCTCGGCTTGCTGAAACAGAAATTGCTGCGCACCAAGCAGGTGAAATTCGTCCTAAAAGACAGCGAGCAGGTGGCGCTTGCGCGGGGGCTCGAACGCGCAGACCTGCGCCTCGAACAGGTGGACGAGCTCACTTACCGCATCGTCTTCGACCGCACGGAGACTTCCACCACTGACCTGATCCGTCAAATCCTGGCCACCGTCGAGATTCGTGATCTGCTGATCGAAGACGAGCCCATCGAAGAAATCGTCAAGCGCATTTACGCCGGCGAAGCGCTGCGGCAGGTGACCGCGTGAACTTTTCGGCTACGCTCAGGGCAGGCGCGAGTCGCACATGAACAGCGTTGCGCAAGCATTCGGGCCGTACTTTGAATTCTCACGGATCGGGTTCGTGAACATCCTCGCTTTCCGCCTGCGTTACTACACGGGCGTGATCACGTACCTGCTGAACGTCACGGTCTACTACTTCATCTGGAGCGCGGTGTACCGCCCCGGCGAGCAGATCGCCGGCTACGACCTGAAACAGATGATTACTTACGTGGCCGTGGGCTGGATCATCCGGTCGTTCTACTGGAACACGATTGACCAGGAAATGGCCTATTCCGTGCTCGAAGGCCGCATCGCCATGGAGATGATTAAGCCCATCTCCGTGCAGGCCATGTGGCTGGCGCGGGCGATGGGCGAATCGGCTTTCCGGCTCGGGATGCTGACCGCGCCCACAGCGCTGGTGATCGCCCTCATTTTCCCGGTGCGCGGGCCGTCGAGCCCGGCGCACTTCGCGCTGTTTCTGGTAGGAGTTCTCGGCAGTTTCTTCCTGTTGGGCGCAATCAACTTTATGATCGGCACCTGCGCGATTCGATTGAAATCCATCCTGGCGCTGATCCGCGCGAAATACTGGCTGATCGAACTACTGTCCGGCGTGCTGATCCCGATGACATTTTTCCCCGAAACAATCCGCACGATCCTGGGATGGCTGCCGTTCCAGCACATCGCGTTCACGCCGCTGGAAATCTATCTCGGCAAGTACACGATTCAGCAGGCGGGATGGGCGCTTGCCAAACAATGGGTCTGGGTCGGCGTGCTGATGTGGCTCGCGCACGTCTGGTGGCAACGCTCGA
>Ga0315268_10003474_pt1 | contig 17356 bp, 20 predicted proteins | sample C1_top_MG_FD_204535 | JGI IMG/M metagenome (GOLD analysis project Ga0315268, IMG submission 204535) | Sediment microbial communities from Yellowstone Lake, YNP, Wyoming, USA - C1_top | ecosystem: Environmental > Aquatic > Freshwater > Lake > Sediment | place: USA: Wyoming | collected 2017-08-01
TCTTGCCGTTGCTCGTCGGTTAGGCGCACACGGATCATAGCGGGTCTCCTCTCTCAAGTGATGTTCGCAGGAGAAGTATACCCGCTATGCCGGAAAAGTGCAAGAAACTTTCTGCTACTTACTTAGAACAGCCACGGCCAGGCCATCCCAGTGCGGCTCGAGGCCAAAAGCGCCCAGGGCCGTGACGATGGCTGCCAGGTGCAGATCGCGCAGCTCCAGGTGCAGGGCTGCCTCGTCGCTGATCTCCTGCGGATCGGCGAGGAGGCGCACGCCCATCGCCTGTACCCGCGCCAGGTCGTCGTCCAGGGTGCGGGCGGCGTCCGGCGTGGCGTAGACGGGCAGGCCGGCCTGCAGGTGGTCGCCCAGGGCCCAGCTTACCGGCCCACCGCCCATGAGCACGCCACTCAGCACCACCGCCCGGCGCTGCGCCGTGGCCTGACGGATCTGGCGGGCGTAGATTTGCGTGGGCGAGGGCATTACCAGCTTGGCGCAGTTCTCGGGCTGCACGCTGCTGTCAAAGAGCAGAATGTCCTGGGTGCCCGTGCCGATGTCTATGGCCAGGATGCGCATGTTGGTTACTTGATGACCTCTACGCCGCCCATGTACGGTCGCAGCACCTCCGGGACGACGATGCTGCCGTCGGCTTGCTGGTAGTTCTCCAGGACGGCGATCAGGGTGCGGGGCAGAGCCAGGCCCGAGCCGTTGAGGGTGTGCACGAACTCCGGGCGAGCACCAGGCTCGCGGCGGAAGCGCACGTTGCTGCGAATGGCCTGAAAGCTCTCGCAGTTGGAACAGCTCGCCACTTCCAGCCACTCGCCACAACCGGGCGCCCACATCTCCACATCGTAGGTCTTAGCCGAGGCGAAGCCCAGATCGCCCGTGCAGAGAGCCAGCACCCGGTGGGCGAGACCCAGCCGGCGGCAGACGTCCACGGAGTTGTCCAGCAGCCGCTCCAACTCCTCGTACGAGGTCTCCGGCGTGGTGAACTTGTACATCTCCACCTTGTCGAACTGGTGGCCGCGCTTGATGCCCCGCGTGTCTTTGCCCGCGGCCATCTTCTCCCGCCGGAAGCAGGCCGAATAGGCCACGTAGTGCAGAGGCAGCGTCCCTGGCGGCAGAATCTCGTCCCGGTGCAGGTTGGTAAGGGGAATCTCCGCCGTGCCGATCAGCCAGAGGTCGTCTTCTACGTCGTGGTAGATGTTATCCTCAAACTTGGGGAGCTGCCCTGCCCCTACCATGCACTCCCGTTTCACGACGTAGGGCGGATAAATCTCCGTGTAGCCGTGCTCTTTGATGTGCAGGTCGAGCATCCAGGCGATAAGGGCGCGTTGCAGCCGTGCCCCCAGCCCCTTGAGCACGTAGAAACGCGTGCCGGAGAGTTTCACCCCCCGCTCGAAGTCAATGATACCCAGCCGCTCGCCCAATTCCCAGTGTGGCAGGGGCTCAAAATCAAACTGCCGCGGCTCGCCCACCGTGTACAGCACCACGTTCTGGCTCTCGTCCTGGCCGAGGGGGACGCTGGCGTGCGGCAGATTGGGCACCTCCAGGAGCAGGGCGTCCAGGCGCTCGTCCACGAGGCGCACCTGGGCAGCGAGCTGGTCAATGCGCTGGCCCAGTTGACTGCTCTCCTGCTTGAGCGCCTCGGCTTTGGCCGCGTCCTGGCGCATGAAGCGGCCCACCTCTTTGCTCAGGCGGTTACGCTCGGCCCGCAGGCTCTCCACCTCACTGAGCAGTTGCCGCCGCTCCTCGTCCAGGCGCAGAATCTCGTCAATGGGCGCAGTGACGTGACGATGGCGCACGCCGGCGCGCACGGCATCGGGGTTCTCCCGGATGAACTTCAGGCTGATCATGCCCGAGACGACCTCCTTATCGTCAATCGGCAATCGGCAATCGAAAATCGCAAATCCCGTGGCTATTATAGCGCATCTGTCGCAAAAAGCAAAGGGCCTGGTATTGCGGGGCGATTTGTGGTAAGATGTTGGGCGGAGGTCGGCGATGCGGGCAGAGCGAGTCTACAAAACCGAGGGCGTGGTGCTTAAACGCAGCGATGTGGGTGAGGCGGACAAGATCATCACCCTGTACACGCCCTACCTGGGCAAGATCAGGGCCGTGGCCAAAGGGGTGCGCCGGCCGACCAGCAAGCTGGGCGGCCACGTGGAGCTTTTTACCCAGACGCAGGTGCTCATCGCCCGCGGCCGCAACCTGGACGTCATCACCCAGGCGGAGACGCGGCGCTCCTTCATTGAGATCCGGGACGACCTGCGCCGTCTCTCCTACGCCTACTACCTGGCTGAACTGGTGGATCGCTTCACGGAGGAGCACATCGAGAACACGCCGCTCTACCAGCTCCTGCTCGCCGCCCTAAGCGCCCTGGGCGGTGGGCGCGACCTGGACCTGGAGTTGCGCGCCTTCGAGCTGCACCTGCTGCGTCTGGTGGGCTATCAGCCCCAGCTCTTCCATTGCGTCGTTTGCAGCCGGCCACTCGAGCCGGTGGTTAACGCCTTCAGCGCCGCCGCGGGCGGGGTGCTCTGCCCGCGCTGCGGTCTGGGCGAGCCGCTGCGGCGCGAGGTGTCCCTGGACGCCCTCAAGGTGCTGCGCTTCCTGCAGACCAACGACTTTGCCGCCTTTACCCGCCTGCGCGTGAGCCCCACCCTGAACGAGGAACTGGAGGCGCTGCTGGGCGAGTACATCCGCTATCTCCTGGAACGCAACCTCAAGTCGGCGGAATTCCTGCAGACGCTGCGGCGACAACGCCTATGAGAACCGCCTCAATCTGCAATCTCAAATCTGAAATCTTAAATTGCTAAGCCCCCTTGACATTTGGAACGTTTGTTCGTATAATAGGCTGGGAGGGCGGAAATGGATACGCGGCAGAAGGTGGAGATCCTGGGCCAGTCGGCCCAGTACGACCTGTGCGGGGAGTGTGGCGCGGCCAGCCGGGTGCGTGACGACATCGGGCGGTGGATCTATCCTGTAGCCATGCCCGATGGCCGGACGGTGAAGCTGCTCAAAGTTTTGCAAAGCAACGCCTGTCAGAAGGACTGCCTCTATTGTCCCACCCGAAGAGGGCGGGACTTCCCGCGCACTGTCTTTCAACCAGATGAGCTGGCCCAACTCTTCGACCAGCTCTACCAGCAACGCCTGGTGCAGGGGCTGTTCTTGAGCTCGGCCGTGTCGGGCAGCGCCGACTCCACCATGGAGCGGATCATCGCCACCGCCGAGATCCTGCGCTTCCGTTATGCCTTCCAGGGCTACATCCACCTTAAAATCATGCCCGGCGCCAGCTTTGCCGCCGTCGAGCGGGCCATGGAGCTGGCCACGCGCGTCTCCGTTAATCTGGAGGCGCCTAGCCAGGAGCGACTGACCCGGCTCGCCCCAGGGAAAGACCTGCACCAGGAGCTCCTCAGCCGCATGCAGTGGGTGCAGCAGATCGCCGAGCAGCGGGGCCTGGCGACAGCGGGGCAGACCACCCAGTTCGTCGTTGGGCCGGCAGGCGAATCGGACCGGGAGCTGCTCTCCACGACCCAGCGACTTTACCAGGAGCTCGCTCTGGCGCGGGTCTACTACAGCGCCTTCCAGCCCGTGCCGGATACGCCGCTGGAGAACCATCCCCCTACTCCCCCCTTACGTGAGCACCGTCTCTACCAATCCGATTTCCTCTTCCGGCAGTATGGCTTCACCTGGGAGGAGTTAATCTTCGATGCTCAGGGCAATCTCCCCTCCGAGCTCGACCCCAAGACCATGTGGGCTGTACGCCACCCTGAGCGCTTCCCGGTCGAGGTGAACCGGGCCAGCAAGGAAGAATTGCTGCGTGTCCCCGGTATTGGCCCCCGGTCGGCGGCGCGCATTGTGAAGCTGCGGCGGCAGGGCGCGTTCCGCTCGCTGCAGGACCTGCGCCAGATCGGCGCCGTGGCCCAGCGCGCCGCCCCCTTCGTCCTGCTGGGTGGCCGGCGGCCACCTGTGCAACTGAGCCTGTGGGACGCCGCCCCAGCCGGCTGAGGGAGTCGGGCGCCGCGCCCGGCCTACCTGCTGTTCCCCCCTTTAGCCCACTACCCATATTTCTCCCCATTCCCGCCCTGCGGCGCAAGCCCGTTGTCAGGGCCCTGGCAAAGTCAGCATTTCGTCATTGCGAGAATTCCATACCGCCTCGGCGGTATGCGCGTGCCACAGAAACTGTCATTCTGAGCGCAGCGAAGAATCTCACTCGTTGCGCCGAGACTCTTCGCTTCGCTCAGAGTGACAAAGGCCGAAGTTTCTGAGCAGCGGGTGAGCCGAAGCCCTGAGCGCAGCGAAGGGGAAGCAATCTCTCTCATGGCGCAACAGTGAGATTGCTTTGCTTCGTTCCTCGCAACCGCGCCGCTCCTCTGAAGCGCCATCACGCCTTACTTCCCGAAACGGCGGGCGTGATGGCGCTTCATCGCAATGACCACCAAAAATGACCTTGACAGGGCCCTAGCCCGATGGTGGTAAGTTGACGCCCTGGGATGTTTTGCGGTATAATACGGCCACTAATTGCTCGGCTTGCGGGGCACGTCAGGTGTCCCCGTTTTGGTGTGCAGCCCAGGCAGCGAGCAAGGCGCACGCGCCCTAAGGAGAATATCTATGCCCGACATGGAGACCATTGTCTCCCTGGCCAAGCGAAGAGGATTTATCTTTCCGAGTTCGGAAATCTACGGCGGCCTGGGCGGGTTCTGGGACTACGGGCCGCTGGGTGTGGAGTTGAAGAACAACATCAAAGCGGCCTGGTGGAAGGCCGTCGTCCAGGAGCGGGATGACGTGGTGGGCATTGATGCGGCTATCCTCATGAACCCCGCCGTCTGGCAATCGTCCGGCCACGCCGACAGCTTTGTGGAGCCGCTGGTGGACTGCCTGTCCTGCAAGAAGCGTTTCCGGGCCGATAAGCTGGCGCCCGGCCAGACCACCTGCCCGGAGTGCGGCGGCGAGCTTACGGCGCCCCGCTGGTTCAACACCATGTTTAGGACCTTCGTCGGCCCGGTCGAGGATGACGCTATCCACACCTGGCTGCGACCGGAGACGGCGCAAGGCATCTTCGTCAACTTCCAGAATGTGCAGACCACCATGCGCAAGAAGCTGCCTTTTGGCATCGCCCAGATCGGCAAGGCCTTCCGCAACGAAATCGTCACCGGCAATTTCATCTTCCGCGATCGTGAGTTTGAGCAGATGGAGGTGGAGTACTTCGTCAAGCCGGGCACGGACGAGGAGTGGTATCATCGTTGGATCGAGGAGCGCTGGAACTGGTGGCTCGGCCTGGGACTGCGACCAGAGAACCTGCGTATCCGCCCTCACGAGAAAGAGGAGTTGGCGCACTATGCCCGCGCCTGTGTGGACATTGAATATCGCTTCCCGGAGCCACTGGGCTGGGCGGAGCTGGAGGGCATCGCCAACCGCCAGGATTACGATCTAGCGCACCATACCGCTGGCAGCGGCAAGGACCTGTCTTACTTCGACGAGGAGACAAAGGAGCACATCACCCCCTACGTCATCGAGCCTTCCAGCGGCGTGGATCGGGCAGCTCTGGTCTTCCTGCTAGATGCTTACCACGAGGAGCAGGTGCGCGGCGAGAAGCGGGTGGTGCTGCGCCTGCACAAGGACCTGGCCCCGATCAAGGTGGCCGTGCTGCCGCTGCTACGCAATCGCCCGGAGGTGGTGGCCGTAGCGCGCCAGATCGCTGCCCGGCTCAAGCCGCACCTGAACGCCATGTACGACGACACCGCCAGCATTGGCCGGCTGTACCGGCGCCAGGACGAGATCGGCACGCTGTATTGCGTCACTGTGGACGTGCAATCGCTGGACGACCAGCAGGTGACGATTCGCGACCGCGACAGCATGGAGCAGATTCGCGTCCCCATCGCCGAAGTGGTGGACGTGCTGCGGGGGTACGTTAGGGAATCAGGAAATCGGGGAATCAGGGAATCGGGCTTACCAATGAGTCCTGATTCCCTGGTTCCCTGATTACTGATTTCCTTTCAGGAGACCTGTATGATGGGCTTACTGACCCTGTTGCTGATTTTCCCTTTCTGCCTGCTGATCGTGGCGGCCAATCTGGGGCTGCGCTATCGGCTGGCCGAGCTTCTCAGCTACGCCGGGCTGATCGTCTTAGCTTTGATCACCCTGGTGGGTGGCCTGATCTTCTTGCTGGCGGGCGTGCTGGTGGGCCTGTCCCCGCAGACGCTGCCCCCGGAGGCCAGGGTGCTGAATATGAGCGCCTTTGGCTTGGGGTTGCTGCTTACCGGCCTGGTGGCCTGGGTGCCACTCTTGCCTCCTGTGCGGCGCTTCCTGGCCCGGGTGCTGCCCATTGATCCGTCGTCCATCGTGCACGCCACGGCACTGGTCTTCCTGGTTGTGGTGGTGGGGAGCAGCCTGGCGGAGCTGGCCAGCATTGACCTGAATCTGGCGGTGCAGGTGCCGGGCGCTCTGCCGCCGTTGAGCTACTGGGACATTATCCTCTCCGAACTGGCTTACCTGGTGCTGGCCGTTCTGGGGGTGGGGTTTCTGGTGCGCCGGGGCCTGCGTGGCACTTTGGAGCGTCTGGGCATCGGCGGTCTGAGCTGGCGGCAGTGGGGGATTACGCTGGGGGCCATGGCCCTGTTTTTCGTCGCCGATCTTCTCCTCACGGCGCTGGTGACCCGGCTTTTCCCCGGCGCCGAGGGGCCAGCGGGCGGGATCGTCAAGCAGCTTTTTGGCAACCTGATGAACCCGCTGGGGGCGGTGGTAGTGGGCCTCTCGGCTGGTATCGCCGAAGAGGCGCTTTTCCGTGGGGCCATGCAGCCGCGCTTCGGCCTGCTGCTCACGGCCCTGACCTTCGCCGTAGTGCACGTGCAGTACGGGCTGACATGGCCCACCGTGGAGGTTTTCCTGTTGGGTCTGGTGCTGGGCTACCTGCGACGCCGGCTGAACACCACGTCCTGCATGGCCGTGCACGCCGGATTCAACTTCCTGGGGCTGATCCTGGCGCCCCTGGTGCCGTAAAAGCGGGTGCGAGTGATAGCAGCATGGACAAAACAACAAGCAGACTTCCGCAGTTTCCGGCACTTTGCGCAACATGTTTATGAGTGGCTGATCAAGGAAGGGTGTTTGGAGCCTGACCAGAAAGGAATTCCATGAACCTGGAAAACGTCCTGACCCTCACCGAGCGGCTTCGCTTGGTGACTGCCCTTCGGGGTGTCCAGGCAAAAGTCCGCTGGAAGCCTGGCAGAGAGATGAGTACCTGGAAAGACGAGGCTTCATCCTTTTGGCGGGCGTTGGGGAGGTACTGAAATGGACAGACGGGGAGAGCTAATTGACTACCTGGCCCAGGGGCTGCAACACCCTGATGTCAGCGGCTTTGAGTTGCTGGAATTGCTGGACATGCGCAGCCGCATCGCCATGCAGGAGCCCCTGCTGAATTGGGACGAGCGAGCGCAACTTGAGGAAATTGACCGGCGTTTTCTGCAACTGTCTACGGTGTTGCTGGCGCGTATCTCTCAGGTAGCCAGCCTGCCAGAGATGCGACAACGCAATCGCGTCTTGCCCTCTCACTGGTGGTGGTATTTGGACGAACTAATCGCCCAACCGCGCCAGACCGTCCCACGGGAACGGCCAGCAAGAGAGGTAGCGACTATAGCTGTACCGACATAGTTGAAGTGCGGGAAGGTTATCTGCCCCAGGCAGGCAGTGAGGACACTTGATGGCCATCTACGAAACCTATGCCCAGGTCTACGATCAATCAGGGCAGATCCAGTTCAGCATCTTGATGCTGGACTACCTGAACAAGCTCCTGCCGTCCCTGGGCCTGACTGATGCTCGCCCCTCCCCTGGTAGGGGAAAGGCAGGGGGAGAGGTGGCCGTGTGTGACCTGTGCTGCGGCACCGGCACAGTGGCTATCGCCTTCGCTGCCCGGGGCTGGCGCGTCTACGGCGTAGACGGCTTGGCAGCCATGCTGGCAGAGGCGCGGCGCAAAGCAGCGGAGATGGGCATCCGTGTGGAGTTCAGCCAGCAGGACATGCGGCAGTTTGCGCTACCGAAGCCGGTGGACCTGGTGACCTGCTTCTACGATAGCGTCAACTACCTGCTGACTGTGGATGATCTACAGCGCTGTTTCCAGCGTGTGGCCGCGTTGCTGGTCCCTGGTGGCTGGTTTATCTTCGACATGAACTCGCCGGCCGCCTTCGCCACCAACTGGAACAACACCACGTTCGTCATTGATCAGGCGGACTTCTCTATAATCATGCGCAACACTTACGATCCGCAGACCAACCTGGCCAAATGTGTGGTTACCGTGTTCCAGCGGCAGGGAGAACTGTACGCCAAGTCGGTGGAGGAGCACGTGGAGCGGGCTTATGCCACCAAAGAAGTGGCGGACACCCTGGCTCAGGCCGGTCTGGAGCTGACCGCCCGCTACAAGTGCTTCACCTTTGAGGAACCCACAGAGGAGACGCGGCGCATCATGTACGTGGCGCGAAGGAGTACAGCAGGCAAACATGACTGAAGAACCGGCTATCATTGTCGAGCGCCTTCGGCAAGCGGTTCTAAGCAGGCGGTATCGCTTGACCTTACATGCAGAGTTGGAACGTGATGCAGATCAAATAACGATTGAGGAGATCGAGCAGGCATTGCTTTCCGAGCAATGTGGAGTGATCGAAGACTATCCCACAGATCCTCGGGGAGCCAGTTGCCTGGTGCTGGGTTTTACCAGCCAGGGCTCGCCAATCCACATCCTCTGCGGGGTTGCGGTTCCTGACATGCTCGTCATCATCACAGTTTACCGTCCTGACCCAAGTCAGTGGATAAATTGGCGAATAAGAAGAGAGGTCTAAGTCATGAAAACATGTTATTTCTGCAAGGGTAGGCTTGCCTGCAAGATAATCCGGCACGTCCACCGCTGGGGTGATAGAATTGTCATCTTTGATGATGTGCCTGCCGAGGTATGCCAGCAGTGTGGCGAGATCTATTTCAGCCCAGAGGTCCTAAAGCTGATGGACGAGATGACCCTTCGGGAATATAAGCCGAAGGCAGTCCTACCTGTTCCCGTATTCTCGTTGCCAGAAATGGTTCCCGCCTAAATGGAGATGCATACATGAACCTGAAACTGGAGCGCCGGGTGCGCACCCCGGGCTCGGAGGAGATAGTGCTGCTGGATTTGGACCAGCACGATACCGCTGGCGCTCCCTTGAGCATCGGCAAGCTGGACGTGCACTACACCGACGACGGGGTCTTCGGCACCTTGCTCCTCTGGCCTGACTTCGCCGCGCCGTTCTCCGAGAGCACGCTGCGCGCTTTTGTGGAAGGATACATCATCAACGAGATCAAGGCGCCCATGGGTGTCTCCTCCGACTACAACATTGAGTGCTACCGGCCCGACATGGACAGCTATATGCTCTTCAACAACATGGAGGAAGAGGAATATAGCGCCTAGCAGCAGTCGCATACATCCCAGAAAAACGAGGATCAAGTTCTGGCATATGGAGGTTAAAATGGATTGGCAGGAACGGATCTCCGTAGACCCCAAAGTCTGTCACGGGAAAGCGTGCATTAAAGGCACGCGGATTATGGTCTCGGTTATCCTGGATAACCTGGCAGCGGGTGTCACTACAGAAGAAATCCTGGCCAGCTATCCTTCGCTGAGCCAGAAAGACATCCAGGCTGCCGTGGCCTATGCAGCCGAACTGGCCCGCGAACGTATCGTGCCCGTCGCACCAGTAATTGCAGGAGCCCCGGCATGAAGTTCAAGGTCGATGAAAATTTGCCGATAGAGATTGCCGAACTGCTCCGGGCAGTTCACCACGAAGCCAGGATGGTTACAGAACAAGGCTTGAGCGGAGAAGATGACCTTCATGTTGTTGATGTCTGTCGGCAGGAGGAGCGAATTCTGGTCACGCTAGACCTGGACTTTGCCGATGTTCGCGCTTACCCGCCAAAGAGCTTTCCTGGCTTGATGGTGCTCCGTGTCCATTGGTAGGATAAGCATCATATCATTGAGACGTTCCGCCAGGCGATCCCACTGATGGACCGAGAGCCGGTTAAACACCATCTATGGATCATCGAAGAAACCCGTGTACGGATTCGGGATTAATGAGAATAATAAAGTTGTTGGTACGCTTTGCTGGCCGGCGCGCCACCGCGTCGGGCCCGGCAATTGCTCCATAAATTCAGGCCATAATTTCAGGAGGATCAAAAACCATGGCTCACAAATGGGTTTATCTTTTCAACGAGGGGAATAAGGACATGCGCGATCTCCTCGGCGGGAAGGGCGCAGGCGTGGCTGAGATGACCAACGCCGGCCTGCCCGTGCCCCCCGGCTTCACCATCACCACCGAGGCCTGCAATGCCTACTACGCCGCCGGCAAGCAATTCCCCGAAGGGATGTGGGAGCAGACCCTCGCTGCCCTGAAGAAGGTGGAAGAGCAGACCGGCAAGAAGTTCGGCGATCCGGCCAACCCGCTCCTGGTCTCCGTGCGCTCTGGCGCCAAGTTCTCCATGCCCGGCATGATGGACACCGTCCTCAACCTGGGCCTCAACGCCCAGACGTTGCAGGGCCTGGCCCGGCTGACCGGCGATGAGCGCTTCGCCTACGATGCCTACCGTCGCCTCATCCAGATGTTCGGGCGCATCGTCATGGGCATTGACGGGGCGAAGTTCGAGGCCATCTTCGACGCCTACAAGGAGCGCACCGCGGGCAAGAAGGACACCGACCTGACCACCGACATGCTCAAGGCCATCGTCGCCGACTACAAGGCCCTGTACAAGGCGGAGATCGGCAGCGACTTCCCGGAGGATCCTTACGAACAACTGCGCCTGGCCATCGGCGCGGTCTTCGGCTCCTGGTTTGGCAAGCGGGCGGTGGACTACCGCAATTTCAACAAGATCCCGCATGACCTGGGCACGGCGGCCAACGTCCAGACGATGGTCTTTGGCAACATGGGCTTTGATTCCGGCACCGGCGTGGCTTTCACCCGCGACCCGGCCACCGGTGAGAAGAAGCTCTACGGGGAGTACCTGCTGAACGCCCAGGGCGAGGACGTGGTGGCCGGCATTCGCACCCCGCGCAAGATCGCCGAGATGCAAGACGAACTGCCCGCCATCTACGAGCAGTTCAAACAGATCGCCGAGCGCCTGGAACGCCACTATCGGGACGTGCAAGACCTGGAGTTTACCATCGAGAAGGGCAAGCTCTGGATGCTGCAGACCCGCGCCGGCAAGCGCACGGCGGCCGCGGCGGTGAAGATTGCCGTGGACATGGTCAAGGAAGGACTTATCAGTAAGGAAGAAGCGGTGCTGCGCGTGGAGCCACTGCACGTCATCCAGCTCCTGCTGCCACGCTTTGATGAGGCGGCCAAAGACAAGGCGCGTAAGGCCGGTACCTTCCTGGCCAGCGGCCTCAACGCCAGCCCCGGCGCCGCCACCGGCAAGGCCATCTTCGACCCGGACACCGCCGAGGCCCTGGGCAAGGCTAAGGAGGCGGTTATCCTGGTGCGCACAGAAACCTCGCCCGATGACGTGCACGGCATGCTGCACGCCAAGGGCATCCTCACCCAGCACGGCGGCGCGACCTCACACGCGGCTGTGGTGGCGCGTGGCCTGGGACTGCCCTGCGTGGCCGGCTGTGAGGCCCTGCGTATTGACGAGGAAGCCAGGCTGTTCTCCGTGAACAGCCAGGTCATCAAGGAGGGCGACTACATCTCCATTGACGGCACTACGGGCGAGGTGTTCAGCGGCCAGATTGCCACCATCGAGCCCAACTTCGCTGAGGAGCAGGACCTCATCACCCTGCTAGGCTGGGCTGACGAGATTCGTGAGCGGGAGGTGCGCCATGGCCCAGAGGGTTATCCCAAGAAGGGTCTGCAGGTCTGGGCCAACGCCGACTACCCGCGCGATGCCCAGCGGGCGCGTGACTTCGGCGCGCAGGGTATCGGCCTGTGCCGCACCGAGCACATGTTCTTCGAACAGGATCGTCTGCCCATCGTGCAGAAGATGATCCTGGCCAAGAGCGGCGCGGAGCGGCAGAAGTACCTGGATCAACTGCTGCCTATCCAGCGGGGCGACTTCGTGGGAATTCTGAGGACGATGCATGGCCTGCCGGTGATCATCCGCCTGATTGACCCGCCCCTGCACGAGTTCCTGCCCAGCTACGAGGAGCTGCTGGTGGAAGTCACCGAGCTCAAGTGCAAAGGCGGCGACCCGGCAGAGCTGGCCGAGAAGGAGGCGTTGCTGAAAGAAGTGGCCGCCATGCGCGAGGCCAACCCCATGCTGGGGCTGCGCGGCTGCCGCCTGGGCATTACCATGCCACAGATCACGCAGATGCAGGTGCGGGCCATCCTGGAGGCGGCCTGTCAGTTGACCAAAGAGGGCGTGGAAGTCCATCCCGAGATCATGATCCCCCTGGTGGGGCATGTCAACGAGCTCAAGAACCAGCGCGAAGCTCTGGAGGAAGTGGCCAAGCAGGTCATGGCCGAGCAGGGCGTGAGCGTGGACTACAAATTCGGCACGATGATTGAAATTCCCCGCGCCGCCCTCACCGCCGACCAGATCGCCGAGTATGCCCAGTTCTTCTCCTTTGGCACCAACGACCTGACGCAGACCGTCTTCGGCATCAGCCGCGACGACGCTGAGGGCAAGTTCCTGCTCTGGTACGTGGACCAGAAGCTGCTGCCGGATAACCCCTTCCAGGTCCTTGATCGCGAGGGTGTGGGGCAGCTCATGCGCACCTGCGTGGAGAAGGGCCGGCGCACGCGGCCTGAGTTGGAAATTGGCATCTGTGGCGAGCACGGCGGCGATCCCAGCAGCATTGAATTCTGCCACATGGCGGGGCTGAACTACGTGAGCTGCTCGCCCTTCCGCGTGCCGGTGGCCCGCCTGGCCGCGGCGCAGGCCGCGCTGGTGAAGGGGGAGAAGGACAAGTAGATGGAGATAATTTTGGGCGGGCGGCTTCGCCGCCCGCCCAAAATCCATTCCCAGACGCCAAGAGGATGAATCTTGAGAAGAGCCATTGCCACCGTCGTGCGGGTCACCGGTAGCTACAACGCCGGTTACCAGGCGGGGGACCAAATCATCGTTGATCTGGAGACGGCTTGCATTGACAAAGAGCAGTCGGGCAACCTTTGTATCTGGGCGCTCAGCGCCATTCTGGCCAGCCTGAGCCGTATCCGGCCAGGCGAGAAGGCCCTGGCCTCCTGCCCCGATCCGGCCACCGGGCTTGGTGGGAACGTCATCTTCAGCGTTGTGAGGGAGTAGCGTGACGAGGGTGCTGGCCAGCCCCAGCAGGATATTCGACGTCTGCCCCGCCGGGCATCAGATGGGCGATGAGTTGGTCATTGAGGACACAATCGTCCACGCCGTGCAGGGGCCGATCTGCTACGTGGCGATGTCGGCCTTCACCGATCAGGTCACGCAGATCCAACGCGGCGAAGGTGTGACCAGTCACCTCTCCTGTCCGGGTTGTGATTTCGATGATGGCCAGGAGAACAGAGTCGTCTTTGTCCTGGGTAATGAAGACGCCTGGAGCCTGGCCAGGAAGTTCTCGGCCTACAACTGGGCACGGCTGGACGGCCGGGCGACGGAAGCCTCGGCCTATTACTGCGACCTGTGCTGGCAGCTCACTCAGGCCGGCAAGTATGCCGAAGCCGAGCAGGCTATTGAACAGGCCATCAAGCATCTCCAGCCTGTTGTCAGTGAGGAGGCGGGGATTTGAAGCTGATTGACGGGGTCAAAGTGCGGCCACTGCGGCGTATCCCGGACGAGCGCGGCTTCCTGATGGAGATGCTGCGCTCGGACTGGGAGGAGTTTGAGAAATTCGGCCAGGTGTATGTTACCGCCGTGTACCCTGGCGTGGTCAAGGGCTGGCATTACCACCAGCTTCAGACCGACCACTTCATCTGCGTGCACGGCATGGCCAAGGTGGTGCTCTACGACGATCGGGCAGGCTCGCCCACCCGCGGCGAGGTCAACGAGTTCTTCATCGGCGACCTGAACCCGGCGCTGATCAAGATTCCGCCCGGCGTGCTGCACGGCTTCAAGGGCGTGGGCACGGAGTTGGCGCTGATCGTCAACGTGCCCACAGAGCTGTACAACTACGCCCAGCCAGACGAGTACCGCCTGCCCTGGGACTCGCCGGACGTGCCGTACGATTGGGGGCTGAAGTATGGTTAAGAGTAGGCGTCTCGTATGAGCACTCCGTGTTGCGTGTTGCGTATGGCGTGACAGAACGGAACACGCACCACGCAACACGGCCGCCTTCGAGTAGATTCGCCGATGCTCTCTCCATCTGGATTCAACATGCAATTCGATTTCGAGGACCTAAATCTTACCCTGCGGGAGCCTTTCGTCATCGCCCGCGAGGTTCAGACGCGCCACCGCCACGTGCTGGTGCGCGTGATTGGTGATGATATTGAGGGGCTGGGCGAGGCAGCCCCTCGTGCTTTCTACGGGGAGACCACGGAGACCGTGCGCGCCTGCCTGCCCCTCCTGGCCCAGGCACTGCAGGATCTCGACCCTTTCGCCGTGGAGGAAGCCTGGGCCCGCCTGGAGCGGCGTCTGGGCGGCCACCATGCCGCCAAAGCCGCCATGGATGAAGCCCTGCACGATTGGCTGGGCCAGAAGCTGGGCGTGCCGCTGTGGCGTCTGCTGGGTGGCAACTCGGGCGCCGCGCCGAGAACTTCTTACACCATTGGTATAGACACACCGGAGGGCATGGCCCGCAAGGCTGTCGCCGCCCGCGCCTACCCGATTCTCAAGGTCAAGGTTGGCACCGAGGACGACGTGGCCCGGCTGCGGGCCATCCGCTCGGCGCGCCCCGAGGCCGTGCTGCGTGCCGACGCCAACACCGCCTGGAATCCCCGCCAGGCCGTGACCAGCCTGGAACGTCTGGCCGAGTTCGGCCTGGAGTTGGTGGAGCAGCCCGTGGCCGCCCATGATCTGGCTGGCCTGCGCTTCGTGCGGGAACGCTCGCCCGTGCCCATCTTCGCCGACGAGTCGTGTGCGGTGCTCAGCGATGTGCCTCGTGTGGCGGAGTGCGTGGACGGCATCGTCATCAAGCTCTCCAAATGTGGCGGCATCCGCCCGGCGCTGGCCATTACCCACGCCGCCCGGGCGCACGGGCTGGCCGTCATGCTGGGCTGTATGACGGAGTCCAGCCTGGGCATCACCGCCGCCGCGCACCTGGCGCCCCTGGCCGACTACGCCGACCTGGACGGCCACCTGCTCCTGGCCGACGATCCTTTCCACGGCGTGGAGGTAGTAGATGGTCGGCTGGTGCTGCCCACGGGGCCGGGCCTGGGGGTGGAACGAATCAGCGAATGAGCGAATGAACGAATCGGCGAATCAGCAAATAGGCAAGCGGCAACCGGCAATCGAAAATCGGCAATGGGTAGGTGACATGCTGAACGTCGTGGTGGCTTTTGATCTGGAAGAGGAATATCTGCAGACCCTGGCCGCTGTATCGCCAGAGATCGTCCTGCGGCGTGGATTCCGCAACTTCGATCCGGCGCGCTGGCAGGAGTCGCACCCTGGGCCCACGGCCTTTCTCCCTGCCGACCTGGACGCCCTGCTCCCTCAGGCCGAGGTTTTGTTTTCCTTTCGCCCGCCGGCCGACCTGCTGCGCCAAGCGCCGCGCCTGCGCTGGCTGCAACTGGCCAGTGCGGGGGCTGATTGGGTGACCAACGACCCGGCCATGATGGCCAGCGAGGTGCTCATCACCACCTGCAGCGGCATCCACGCCATCCCTATCGCCGAGTACGTCATCGGCTCTATGCTCAGCTTCGCCCATCGCTTCTGCTGGGCGGTGCGCAACCAGGCTCAGCACCGCTGGGAGCCCTACCTCAACCGGGAGCTCTGCGAGCAGACCCTGGGCATCGTGGGCTACGGGCACATCGGCCGGGAGATTGGACGGCTAGGGAAGGCTCTGGGGATGCGGATCATCGCCACCAGGCGCTCGGCCACTGCTGGCGCTGTGGAGGACGGCGTGGAGCTTTTCTCGCCGGAACGATTGAGCGACCTCCTGGCCCAGAGCGACTACGTGGTCATCGCCGTGCCGCTGACCAAAGCGACCGAGCACCTCATCGGCGAGCGGGAGCTACGGGCGATGCGCCCCACGGCCTACTTGGTGAACATCGCTCGCGGCAAGGTCGTGGACGAGGCGGCGTTGGTGTGCGCCCTGCGGGAGGGCTGGATTGCCGGAGCCGGGCTGGACGTCTTCGAGACCGAGCCGCTGCCGCCGGACAGCCCGCTGTGGGACATGCCCAACGTCCTGCTCACGCCGCACGTAGCTGGCGCCCACGAGCGTTACCACGAGCGCGCCACCGCCCTCTTCGCCGAGAACCTGCGCCGCTACCTGGCCAGCCAGCCACTCCTTAACGTGGTGGATCGGGCGAGGGGGTATTGAGGCGGGGGACGAGGTATGAGGGACGAGGGATGAGGGACGGAGGACGAAAGACTAAGGACGAATTGGGAGGTGCGTCGCACTTTCGTCCTTCGTCCTTCGTCTTCAAATAGCCTGTGGGAGGTTAATTTTGCCTCGCCTCCTGGCCCTGCGCAGCAATTAGTGAGACAAACACGTCTTCCAAAGAGGGGATGACGCGCTCTACGCGTTGTACGGCGATGCCCCGCTCGCTCAGGACGGCGGCAAGGCGCGGGGCGGCGCTCTCTGCCGCCAGGCCACCCCCAGAGACCCCCCCAAGCCCGCTGCATCGTCTACAGCGGTTCCAACCAACCCAAGGAGAACCCCAACCAGAAGGTTAACCCCTCTGGAAAGCCAGGCCAGGAGGGGGAAGCCCGCTACGGCTATCGCACCCTGCCCCTGGAATGGCCGATGCCAACGCCACAAATGGTTCGGCGCGCAAGCCTGCTACCAGGGAGCTATCCCCCTGGTCAAACGGCAAGACGTGACCTGTCCACCCGACGAATGCCCCTATCAGGCCCCGGACCACCCGCACGGCAAGGTCGTCAACGTGGGTCTTTGCTTTGCCGATGGTTCCAGCCGTCTGGTGGCCGTGCTCTCCCTCTATGTGTCATGTCCTGTCTTCGACACTTTTCAAACAGGGTTAATTGTGGTATCATCTAGCTGGGTGCAATTGCCGGAGACCCAGCTGGAGGATACGATGAGCGAACAAGAGACAGAACTGCGAGTCTGGCCTGTAGGGGCCATGGCTTTGGTTAAGCCCATGTTAGACTTGTTGGGATTGGCCCAAATCGTTGATGAAACCTGTCCCATGGCTGAGCAAGGCGACTTGAGCCATGGTTAGGGCCCTGTCAAAGTCGCGGCTTATCGGGTATAATCCCTCTCAGCAACGAAGAGAGGAGAGATACCCATCAACCAACACAAGTATGCTTCCTTGATGGACGCGCTCCAAGAGGTGCCAGACCC
>Ga0315268_10003475_pt1 | contig 17354 bp, 18 predicted proteins | sample C1_top_MG_FD_204535 | JGI IMG/M metagenome (GOLD analysis project Ga0315268, IMG submission 204535) | Sediment microbial communities from Yellowstone Lake, YNP, Wyoming, USA - C1_top | ecosystem: Environmental > Aquatic > Freshwater > Lake > Sediment | place: USA: Wyoming | collected 2017-08-01
CTTCTATTGCAGCAAGTATCTTACCATCTTTGATTATTACTGCGCTTCCTTCATGATTGCTAGTTGCCCAATAAACATAAAAACCAAGAACTGTAACCAAAATCTCACCTTATCATTTTTAGTAAATAATTTTCATATTATTACCTATTAAATGCATAATTTAAGGTTTAAATTTTTTTCAATATCTGCATGGTTTAACAGTTGTTCAATCTAAGTATTTAAAAAGTTGTTTTAAAAAGAATAAATATAAGATTTATATGAAAATTGATGTCGTAATACCGACAAAAAACTCAGTAAAGCCATGTTGGAAAAAATGTTTAGACTCTATTTATAATTCTGATATTCCATTGAATAGAGTTATAATAATTGATAGTTGTTCAACTGATAAAACTTTAGAAATAGCCAAAAAATATCCAAAGGTTAAAATCATAGAAGAAGCAGGGAATTTAGCAGAAGCGAGAGAATTTGGAATATCTTTAGTTAAAACAAAATGGTTTGCTTTTATAGATTCTGATGTAATAATACCAAATAATTGGTTTTCTGAGATATGGAAATATAGCAAATATGGGAATGCATTAGAGAGTTGGAATTGGAATTGGACTAATGTACACAAATTTGAAATGAAAAAAACAAAAAACGGAATAACCTTTATGACAAGTTATAGAAATCAGTCAGATAGAGCAAGAACGATTGCAACCCTAATTGAAACAAAATTTGTTAAAGGAATAAAAATACCAAGAGAGTTAATTGTTCTTGAAGATGAGTATATAAGAAAATTCCTTGAAAAAAGACATGGTGTTTGGATAAAAACAGGCGTTAAAATCGATCATTATCCAAATGAATGGAATTTAAACAATATTTACTTAGGATACTTATATGGAAAATTTAAACTCTGCTCATTTTCTACAATTTTATTTAAAGCATTGGGAAACATGATAATTAAAAATGAACCATATTCATACTATTGGAAAATAATAATAGGTTTTATAAAAGGTAGAGTATCCAATGAAATACATTGACGTAAGTTTCCCTTTCGTGAGGATGCATTACTATTTGAAAAAAGATTTTCCTTATATTTGAGAGTTTAAATGGAATTTTTTTAAAGTGTAATGTGAATGAAAAGAAAAAAAATAACAGGTAATATAATTAGATTAAGAAAAATGGTAAATTTGTCAGGTATAAAAAATGGTTATTCTGTACTAGATCTGGGTTGCGGAAGTGACAAACTTAGAAATTATATAGGAGATAGAATTACTAGTTACTTCCCTATTTCACTACATTCAATTAAATACATCGGAGTTGATACAGATTTTACTGATAAAGAATTAAAAACAGGGTTATACATAAAATATAATCTAGAAAGTGGTCTATCAGAAAAGATACTTACAAAAAAATTCGATATTATATTCATAGGTGAATTGTTAGAACATATAGAAAATTTCAAAAGACTTTTAAATCAATGCAAGAATTGTCTCACAAAGAATGGAAAAATAATACTTTCTGTTCCAAATCCATTAAGATTTAATTTAAGAGAGCACCCAGAACATATACATAGTTTTACTGATTCCAATATTAAAAATTTGAGTAAAATTATTGGAGTTAGAGTTGTTAAAAAAGTTGGTACATTTATAAGCATTCCACTATTAAAAATTGATATATCATGTAGTTTTTTACCATTTACAACTAGTATTATATATGTCTTAGAAAAATAATTTTGTTTATTAGAAAATTAGATGATAAATTTTATTAATAAAAATGAAAAATGGTATAAAAATGAAAAATAATAAGATTTACAAAAATTTAATTGGAATTTTAAAAAAGAATAAATTTTTCTGGAGTTTAATAATTTTTATTTTTATTTTACATCTACTGACATATCCTTCTATTCATAATATAGGCGATGAACAACTTTATTTGGATGTAGCATCTAGAATTTGTAAGTTAGATTTTTCTGATTTTACAGGAAGAGAAACTGCGAGAGTACATGGTCCATTTTATCATTCAATACTATGTCTAACTTCTCCATTTCATCATTTTGAAATAGAAAAAGCAGAAATTGTAAATTTTATTTTTGTTATAATAGGTATAGTTGGTTGGTATTTTTCTACATCTTTTTTATCTGATGAAACAAGAAAAAGATTGATCATACTTCTATTTGCGAATAGTTTAATATGGATATATTCATTTAGAGTATTAATCGATGTTTCAATTGGTGTATTTTTATCATTGGGTTTGATTAACTCTTATTTGTTTTTAGAGTATAGGAAAAAAAGAAATTATTACTTAACTATTATTTTTATTTCACTAGCCTCATTAACTTCTGAAATTGCAATTAGTTTCATTCCTATATTATTTGTTTTTCTTTTGTTAAAAAAAGATAAAAATTTTATAGACTGGAGTATGTTGATATTACCTTTTATACCGTATGGTGTTTATCAATTATCGATTGGTTTTAAGGATGTTTGGGTGTTTGGACGCGGTTTGGGTATTGAAGGCAGATTAGTTTCTTTCGTTCCATATTCTCATTTACCCATTATAGTTTTTACTATTGGAATATTTGGACCAGGTATAATATCTTGTATTTTAATGTGGAAAAACATTAATCAAGAGAAAAAATTAAAAAATTTTCTTATTTTTTCTTTACTATTATATTTGTTGTGGGAATTCTTCTTTGATTTCGTAATATCTTATAACTTACCTAGACTTCATATTACATTAATGCCTTTTCTAACATTATTACTAGCTGAAGCATCTACAAAGAGCAAAAGTTTAAGATATGTTTATTATATAACACTGGTTTATATGTTAATGACAGGTTTTCTAGCTGCATATTATTTTCATGTGAACGAATTACCAATTTGGAAAAACCAAATAATTGATATTACTAAAATGATCAAAATTAATTGATGTTGTTTATGTCAAATGTTAAGATTGGAATTGTTTTAGGTCCAAGACCAGAAATAATTAGATTATCATCTGTAATAAAATATTTAGAAAAATGCAATCAAAATTTTTTTATAATAGATACAGGACAACACTACGACTATGAAATGAATGATATTTTTTATAAAGAACTCGAATTAAAACAACCAAAATATAAATTAAATATAGGTTCTGGTACACATACAGAGCAACTATCAAAAATAATCTTAAAATGTGGTGAAATCCTAAGTAAAGAGAAACCAGACATTGTTGTTGTGTATGGTGATACAAATTCTACACTTGGTGGCGCTCTCGCATCTTCAAAAATGAATATTCCGACAGTTCATATAGAAGCTGGATGTAGATCTTTTGACAGAAGTGCACCAGAAGAGATAAACAGAATATGCGTGGATCATATTTCAGATGTGTTATTTCCTCCAGATAAAGTAGCATATGAAAATTTAATCAAAGAGGGGTTAGATAAATCAAGGATATTTTTGTGCGGAAGTATGCACATTGATTCGTGTATAGATAATATTGATTTAGCTAAAAGGAAATCAAGTATATTAAAAGATTTACATCTTGGAAACGAATATGCTATATTAACTATACATAGGGCAGATACTACTGATAATAAAAATAAATTAAAAAGTCTATTAAAGATATTATCGGAAATAGATATTCCAATAGTATTTCCTGTTCATCCAAGGACTAAAGAAAGGATTAGAAAATTTGGATTAGAAAATTTAATTAAAAATTTTATTGTAACAAGGCCGTTAGGTTATTTAGATTTTCTTATGCTTATGATTAATTCTAAAGTTATATTTACAGATTCTGGCGGTGTACAGGTAGAGGCAAATATTTTAGGTAAACCTTGTATAGTTCTAAGAGATACTACTGAGTGGAAAAAGGAACTTGATGGAATGAGTCAAATCGCTGGTCTTAAAAAAGAAAATATATTAAAAGCATATGAACGTATTGATGATCGTAAGAAATTAGATTATTCAAAGGATAAGGATTGTTCTAAAAGGATAATTGAAAAATGTATAGAACTCAAAAAAGAAGGTAAATTAAAAAGAAGTTGATAGTTTAAATTTATCATCTTAAATTGATCTTGGTATCATATTTCATCTTTTTTTTCTACAAATAGTCATTATCATATTTGCCACTTCTAATGTTTTCTTACCATCCTCCCCTGTGACGATAGGCTCTTTGTCATTTATTATACAATCCAAGAAATGTCTTAATTCTATTTTTAATGGTTCGGCATTTTTAATTAATGGTTTTGCTATCTCATATTCGATTTTACCAAAATGTAAAGAGTCCTCAGTTGATTTTCTTGTATAAATACTGATGTCTTGACTCATGTAATTGCCTTCTATCAATGAATTTTTGCCCAATATTACCAGTTCTCGTTTCTTCATTGGATATAATAAACTAGAGTTAATCGTGGCAATAATTCCATTTGAAAAATGTAATGAAGCAACAACATGCTTTTCTACATCATTTTCAAATACGGCATTTGCATCTACTTCTTTTACTTCCGATTTCAGTAAGTATCTAAATACATCTATATCATGTGTGGAAAGGTCTATAACAGCCGAATCTGTTGTTCTTATTCCTGGGTTTAACCTATAGGATGCACAAAAATATATATCATCAAGTGACGTGGAATCTAGAATGGTTTTTACTCTCTGAACCATAGGATTGAACCTTTCTATATGTCCAACCATCAATTTTACATCCTTCTTTTTTGCAAGTCTTACCAATTTTTCGGCTTCGTTAACATCATCAGTAATTGGTTTTTCTATAAGTAAGTCAATGTTCTCGTTTATAACCTTAGATGCAATGTCGTAATGAAATTTTGTTGGAACTGCAACAGTAACAGCATCTACATCATTCGCTAGAAGTTCTTCAACACTATTATAGACATTAACATTGAATAAATCTTTAGCTTTTTTTAATACTTCTGGTGAATTGTCAACAATTCCAACTACTTCACAATCTTTAAGTTCTGTATAGACACGTAGATGATTAGTGCCCATATAACCAAAGCCAATAATTCCTATTTTTACCTTGTTCATATGTATCATTGGATAATATTAAACCATATAAAGATTAAATTTTTTAATTTAATTATATTTCATGAAAATTTCAATTTTAGTACCAATGTATAATGAGGGGAATAGAGTAGATAATTTTTTCAAACATGTTATACCATTCCTAAAGAAAAATTATAAAAATTGGGAAATACTTGTTGTCGATGATGGTAGTATAGATTCTACTTTAGAAGAAATTAAAAAATTTTCTAAAAAATACAAACATATCTCAGTAGTATCACATAAAAAAAATATGGGAATAGGCGCTGGATTAAAAACTGGATTAAAACATGTAAGTGGTGATATAATAATTACGATGGATAGTGATTTAACTTATGGTGTAGAAAACATACCTAAATTATTAGATGCGATGAAAGAAAAAAATGCAGATGTTGTAATCGGTACACCATTCCTAAAGAAAAATGATCACAAAGAAATTCCTTTTGTTAGATATATCGCTAGCAGAGGAGGGAATTATATTGATCAATTATTATTTGGTTTAAATTTTACTACTTCAACTTGTTTTTTTAGGGCTTGGAATAAATGTGCAGCAAAAAATGCAAAAATAACTTTTGAAAGATTTGCCGGGGTTCCAGAATCTATTATAAGATTACATAAAAATGGTTTTAAAATTGTTGAAACGGCAGTTAAATACAATTTAAAGAGAAAAAGTAAAAAAATAAAAGATATAAGAATGACTATCAAAAATACTACAGGACATATTAGGATGTTATTAAGATTACTTATGACTTAATAACTCAGACATCATTTTCTTAAAATCTTTGAAATATAATGGTATTCCCGAAAAACAAACAATAAACACAACTATTCTTGATATCATTATTGTGATTATAGCATCCTTCTTCAAAACATTTGTCAAATTTGATAACATATAAGAGAATGAAAAATCTAAAGAACCAAGACCACCTGGTATCATCGAAATTAGTCCAACAATAGTACTTGTATAATACAAAAATAATACAGTCTGAAATTCTATATTGTAACCCAATAGTTTCAATGTGTAATATGGAATAGATACATCCACTAACCATAAAATAGGTGTAATTAAAATCAACATAAGAATTATTTTTTTATCAGTAATTTTTTTCATTGCTGAAAAAACTTGTCCAATAATGTTCTTGAATATATTCAATTTATAGAGAATTATCAAAGATACAAAAATTATAATAAAGAGTATGATAATAGGATAAATGTTAATCTGAAATGAAAATAATATTCCAAGAGAAAACAATATAACCACGATAAGATCTGATATACGCTCAATTATCAAAGCTGCCAAACTATCTGTTCTCTTTACGTCATGTTTTTTTAACAAATCCAATTTCATTATATCTCCTAATCTGCCTGGAGAATAAACAACAAAGAGAGTAGTCTCAAATATGATTTTGAATATGTCCTTGAAAGATACATTTGCTATTTTACTCAATAAAAATTTGAAGCGTATTGATTTTATCACAAGTTCAATTACAACTATAAAACATAGTATAAGTATATTGAAACCCAAAAATTTGAAGGAGTATACAATATCTTCTATTTTTACATTTAGTAGAACATAAGCAAAAAAAAAGATACCCAACACTAAAAAAATTGATTTTATTAACTTTTCATTTTTAATGAAATTTATTAGTGTTTTTATTTTAATCACTTCTCTCAAATTTTATGATACCAAATTTATTGACAACTCAAAATATAATTATATACAGATTTTTTGTTTAGTCAAACAGATGTAATTACATATTTTTTTGTTTGGGTTATATCGAAAATTGTTAAAGGTATAAATTTCAGTAATAAAGTCATTCTTACCTATTGTATTAACTAAAGTCAAATTGTCTTTAACCTTTTCTATTTGACTACCATTAAACCACACCGAATTGATAACGAAATAAATATTGTTGTCTTTCAATAGTTTCATTATCTCTTCACTGTTCTTATTGTCAAACATGCATCCACTGTAAACTCTGATTGCTCTGTTTTTATCCAAAGTCAACAAATGCCACATGAACACGGACGGCACATCGCCAGAAATAAAGGCTACATTTCCACCTTCTATTTTGTTGTTGAAAACAAAGTCTGATACATCTTTTGAAGGAAGATATTTAACAGTTGGTAGAAAAATATACAGAGAAATTGACATGTAAATTATTAAAAAGATTAATGGAAGTGATTTGGATTTTATCTTTCCTATTAAAAAACCAGAGGACAAATAACACGGTAAGAAAAAGAACTGGAAAAATCTTGGCATCTTATTTGGGATTATTGTAAGCAAGAAATAAAATATTAGGAAAAATAATAGTAACTCTTTCCAGTAGGGATGTTTCTTGTATAAGTAAAACAGGAATGCCAAAAGGAAAATTGGCAGGAAAGGGAAGAATTCATTTGACTGTAGGTTTTCTATTGGTTTTATAAAGAAATATAACCAGAAAGACGGGTCTGAAACAGAAGTCGGATTTCCTGTAGATGTGGCATAACCAATCGCAACCATCTCATTTATCTTAAAACCGCCAACTTTGTCAAGAATTAAGAGATATGGAATTAGAGGCAATGAAAAACACAATAACATTATGAAAATGTTCTTCAAATTTCGTTTCTTATTTCCTTCTTTCAACGTTTTATTAAGAAGGATAATCAAAAAGAAAAGTATTATAAATGCCCCCATCTGTTTCCCCATTGTTGCCAGAAAAGAAGTGAAACCAGTAAGGGCAAAGAGTTTTGTTTGTTTCTTTACGAGACCTGAAATGAAGATATATATTGATAAAATCAACCAAAAGAAAACTGTGAAATCCGCCATTGCTCTGTTGCTATAGTACAGAGAAAAAGATGAAAAAGAAAATAGAAAAGTTGATATAAAAGCTGTCTTTGAATCAAAAAATTTTTTTATTATCAAATAAAAAAACAAAAAAGTTAAAATTGCATAAGTTATGTTAATGAATTTACCAATAAATTCAGATAAACCGAATATAGAAAAAAATAATGATGTTGTAAAATGGTACAAAGGTGGATAAGCTATCTGTAATTTTGGATAATGTACAAGGTAATTAATTCCATATTGATAAGCATTTTCAAAAGAAAAATCTCTGGTATTGACTAAATGTAGAATTAAATCTCTATAAAACACAGAAAGTAACAAATGTGTTCCTTCATCAGTAGTTAAAGAATTAAGATAGGATGTGTAAAACAAAAAAATAAACAGAAAGAACAAATAAATAACAATTGCTTTATCAAAGAAAGATAATTTTTTTAATTTTTGAATTTTTGAATTAAAACACATAAAAACACTTTAAAATATTTTTTAGTCATCTCAAACATTTTAAATTTTGCAATACCCTTCTTCCTATTACTATATGTTGTTGGGACTTCATCTAATTTAAATTCAGCTAAATGTGCCTTCAAAGCAAACTCTGGTGAAATAGCAAAATCCGAAGATTCTAATTTTACAGAATTAAGAACTTCCTTTTTAAAAGCTCTGAATGCATTTGTTATATCATGAACTTTTATACCCAAAAATATTCCTGATAATGTAGAAAATCCTCTACTAGCAATTGTTTTGAAAGGAGATAGATCACCTGAACTTCCTCCTTCCATATATCTTGAACCGAAAACTATGTCATATCCATTCTCTATTTTTTCTAAGAATTTTGGTATTGTGTTCAAATCGTCTGATAAATCAGCCATGACCCATACTATAACATTACCTTTTGCTTTTTTTGACCCCTCTAAAAGAGCATTACCCATACCTCTGTTTCCAAATCTATGTATAGTAAAAACATTATCATATTCTCTTTTGAGATTATCACAAATTACAGGAGTAGAATCGTTAGAATTATCATCAACCAAAACAATTTCAGCATCAAGCTTATTTTTTTTAATCAAATCTTGTAAATTTTTGACTAAGATAGGTAAATTATCTTGTTCATTATGCGCTGGAACAACAACTGAAATTTTCATAGTTAATTATAATCGAATAATATTTATTAGAATGTCATCTCAATCCTAGTTTTAATTCAAACACATATCTTATAACTCTCATTCCTTCATTAAATCCTGATAATGAAATGCCAGCTTTACTCGTCCCAGCTTTTCTTCTGTGGAATGTGATTGGAACTTCACAGATTTTATAATTTTTTTTCTTTGCTTTGAACATAATCTCCATGTTAATTTTGTAACCGATTGGACTAAGCTTCAATTTTTTATACACATATTTTCGTACAACAACAAACCCGGACATAGAATCTTTCACATTCAAACCTAGAATGAGGGAAGCAAATTTTCTGAATAAAAAACTTATAAATTTTCTATATGTTACATCTTCTGTTGTTCCGCTATATACGAACCTAGAACCGACAACAACATCATAATCATTAGTTTTCTCTATTAGCTTGAGTAAATCATTAGGATCATGAGAAAAATCGCCATCCATCGTTATAATTACATCACCCGTCGCATATGCTAATCCTTCGAGCACAGCTTTTCCTAAGCCATCAGACTTTTGAACGATAAGTTTAGCATTTCTAATATTTGGTGTGATGTCACTTTTATCAATCACAATAATTTCATGTTTAAAGTTCTTCAGAACTTTATTTATTTGTTCTATCAACTCATTTATCAAAGGTTCATTCTTTGTCGGGATCAAAACAGAGATTTTCATAGATTATACGAAAATTAATTAAAAAAACAGAAATTAATAAGTGAAAGTTTTTTTCTCAGAATTAATCCAATCGTATAATTTCTTTATTCCTTCTTCTTTTGTGATTTTAGGTTCCCAACCGAAAGTTTTCTTTGCCTTTTTTATATTCGAGATGTAAACTTTCTGATCAAAATTAGATTATCTCTTTCGCAAGAACTTTGGAATGACCTTGAGATTATTTTTAAGTATATTTTGTTTACGTTTAATCCTAAAACCTATATTCACAAAAAATCTTTTTGTATTCATATAACCACAGATTCTCAATAGATAAAATTTTCTTGTTACTTTTTCCAAATTAGTAGAACTGCAAAAACTACACTGTTTTTTACCTATACTAGACCGTTTATGACATTTCAGGCATCTCTTCTGTTTCTCTACGTGAGGGCCTGTAATTTTAGCGTGTGTATTGAATTCCTCTAATAAATCTTTTATTTGTTCTAGCCCCTCATGATTAACAGATTTAGCTGTAATTTCATGTTTGTTTCTTGGTACACAGCCTTCGCTATCAAAAAATCCACAAACATAAAAACGTTTAATGTTCTTATTTGCATTAAATATTCCGGATGGAACAATCCATTTATATCTTCCAAATGAACCATATCTTATTAAATCATCGGCTACTCTCCTAGATGAAAGAACATAACCAACTATTTTATCAAGTCTTTTCCAAGGTCTACATTTTATTCCGTATAGTTTCTCTAAAGTATCCTTCCAAATTTGAATAAAATATTTATCAGGATTTTTATATCCACTTTCCAAGATAATTCTAGCATTTTTAATATCCAAATGAGCATCTCCAGCCAATACGCCCAATATCCAAGCTTTTTCTAATGTTAAACTCTTCGCACTTTCAGGAATAGGAACAGTTCTTTTCTTAGTAATTATATATCTAGCTCTTTTCCATCTAAATTGTCTATCTACATTATTTCTTTTAAGAACGCTAGAAATTGTTTCATCGCAACAGCCAAACCGTTTAGCCAACCCCCCAATAGTTATTTCATTGTTTAGATATATTTCTACTATTTTCTTTTCCATTTCTTTATTAAATTTGTAAGGCATTTTACCACTTTACCTATATACCTTATTACTTTTAAAGTATTTAACCTTTAAGGTTCATATATTTATCATGAAACTTGTGGATGTAACAAAAGTAACAATTGGTGGCAGAGTAACAATACCTAAACTAATTAGAACGAGTTTAGGAATAAAAGAAGGCGATAGAGTTAAGATGTACATAAACGAGAGAAAAATTATAGTGGAAAAGCTAGAAATAAAATAATAATTATCCGCTGCCAGAGATGATCCAGTTGTACTGTCTTTTAATTCCGGCATCTTTGGATATTTGTGGTGACCAGTCAAATTCTTTTTTGGCCTTCCTTATATCGCTTATGTAAACCTTTTGGTCGAATGGTCGCCAATTGTCGAAAGAGTAATTAATTTTCAATTTGAATTCATTTTTTAAGAAATTCATAAGCTCTAGTATAGAAATAGTGTTTTTTGGTCCGCCTCCAATATTATACACCTGACCTTTTGTTTTAGTAATATTTTTTATGACCTGTTCGAATGTTCTTATTAAATCTGTTATATGTAAAATATCTCTAACTTGTTTACCATCTCCATAGATAGTTATCAATTCTCCTTTAACAGCTTGTCTTATCATAAAATCTAACCAACCTTGATCAGAACAGCCCTGTTGATGTTCACCATAGATACAACTACATCTAAAAGTAACAGTTTTCATACCATAAACTGCTGAAAAATCTCTCATGAAAACATCTGCAGCATATTTTGACGAACCATATGGTGTGTGTTCATTTGCGTCGGTTGAAAAGTCTTCTGGTATTCCATCAGTGAATTCAGGATCAGAAAATTCATATCTTTTTTCTTTCTCAACTACTGGAATGTTGTTTACGTTATTTCCATAAACTTTGTTTGTAGAACAAAAGATTATTATTGGGTCTGTGTTATTCTGTCTGGCTGCTTCCAAAACATTAAAAGTTCCTAAGGCATTAATTTCAAAATCTTCCATCGGGTTCTTAACTGAAGTAGTAACTGCAACTTGTGCAGCAGTATGTAATATGACATCAGCATCTTTTGTAGCATTTAATAGAGAATCAAAATTTCTGATATCCCCCTTTATGAAAGATAAATTCTTTTTGTGATTTGATCTCAGCCATTCTAAGTTTTTTTCTGTACCTTTTCTGGATAAATTATCAAAAACTGTTACTTCATGTCCTTTGCTCAAATAGTAATTAGATAAATTACTTCCGATGAAACCAGCTCCACCAGTGACTAGAATTTTCACTTTATATCACTCTTAACCCAATCAATCTCTTTCTTTAATCCTTCTTCTAATGAAACCTTTGGTTTCCACCCTAGCACAGATTGAGCCTTTTTATAAGAACCAACAAATCTTTGAACATCTCCTTTTCTTGGTGGAAAATATTGAATCTTTGATTTACTTTTTGTCAACTTAATTATCAAATTCGCAAGATTATTCAAAGTAGTTTCTTTGCCAGTTGGTAAAAGGAATATCTCACCGATTGCCTTCTTATTTTCCAAAGCTAAAACATAGGCTTCTGCTGTATCCTCTACATAAACATAATCTCTAATCTGCTGTCCTGTTCCATAGATAGGTATGGGTTTGTTTTCAAGAGCAAGTTTTATCCAAAAAGCAATAAAGTTATACCAACCACCTTTCCAATATGGTTGTCTTGGACCAAAAACATTCGATGGTCTTAGAACAACAAATTTCATACCATATAAGCCTGAATAAATCTTACAAAGGTTTTCACCATATAGTTTGTGAACGTTGTAGAATGTGCTTGGATTATAGGGGAATGTCTCATCTGCAATTTTTGGTTCTGGTATATCACCGAGAACACTTCTGCTACTAGTGAAAATTATTAAAGCATCGTCATTCCATTTCCTGCATGCCTCAAATAATTTAAAAGTTCCTAAACAGTTTGATTCAAAGTCTTCATTTGGATAATCCACAGAAAGGAAAGTTGAAACTTGAGCGGCACAGTGTATTACTGCATCAAAATTTTTAACATCTGATTCTTCTACATCACTCGTTTTTTTATGAATAAATGGTATATTTGGGATATTATCTTTTCTACCAGCACTCAGGTCATCCAAAACAGTAATTTCATTCCCATTTTTTAACATATCAACTATATTACTCCCGATGAAACCGGCGCCGCCAGTAACTAGAATCTTCACTTTATATCACCCCAATGTTTTTATTACTTTATTCGTCATCTTTTCTCTTTCTTTTGTGATTTCATCAATATTAAATTTATCCTGCATCTCTTTCTGTATATCAAAAACAGTTCGCCATTTGCCTATATCCAAGTATTTACCTTTCAATATAATGCCACAGACTTTTTCTCCATTTTCTATGGCCAGTTGAATGCTGTCAGTTATCTGTATTTCTTTTTTCTTTCCTGGTTTTGTTTTTTTTATAAAATCGAATATCCTTGGTTCAAATACGTAAGCCCCACAAAGAGCATAGAATTCATGATCCAACTTATATTTTTCTGCTTCTTCTAAACTTGGTTTTTCTACAACTTTTTCAATCAAGCCACAATCATTATCTAGACTTTTAAACTTGGCAATACCATAACCTGTTGAATCTTTCACTTTGAACAGTAATATTGTTGCGATAGGTTTTTTTTCTCTATGTAATTTCATCATGTTTTGAATCTCTTTCTTTGGTTCTATGAAAGAATCGCCTAGCAACGTTACAAATGGTTTATTTATCCATTTTTCTGCTTGCAGGATCGCATGTCCCAACCCCCTTCTTTTGAGTTGATAGATGTAAGCAACATTAACGTTGTAGAAAGAACCATCCCCCACGTAATCCATTAATGCTCCTTTTTGATGACCAACTATCATAAAAATTTGTTTAATCCCGCCTTCCCTTAGATTGTCGATACAATGTTCTATTACTGGTTTTCCCAATATTGGGTATATTTCTTTGGGGACAGCTCTGGAAAAAGGATACATTCTTGTGCCCCCGCCAGCAGCCGGTATCAAACCAAGAAATTCTGTTTTTTTCATGTTAAACCATAACCTATTCCTTTATAAATGAAACCAAGTTTTTTCATTTTTTCTGGTTCAAAGATCCTCCTACCATCGATGATTAATGGTGTTCTCATTAATTGTAAAAATTCTTTTGGTTCCAGTTCTTTTATTTCTTTCCATTCTGTCATGACAAAACAAACATCAGAATCTTTCAAACATTCCAAAGGTGAATCTGTATATGTTATATCTGGAAATGTTCTTTTCATGTTCTCTGTTGCTTGAGGGTCGAATGCCTTTATAATTACATCATGCTTTTTCAATTCTTTTATCAGTTTTATCGATGGTGCTTCTCTTATGTCATCTGTATCAGGTTTAAACGCTAAACCAAGTATAGATACAGTTTTCCCTTTTATATCACCGATCATTTTTAATGCTTCCAAAGCCTGTTTTTGATTGATTTTTTCAACAGATTTTAACAATTTTGGGTTATGACCGATTTTTTCAGCTTTTGCTATTAGTGCTTTTACATCTTTTGGAAAACAACTTCCACCATAACCAACCCCAAAATTTAAGAATTTGGGGTTAATTCTCGGGTCAAGACCTATGGCATAGGCTACATCCTTTGCATCAACACCACATTTCTGGCAGATGTTTGCTATCTCATTGATGAATGATATTTTTGTCGCCAAGAATGAATTCTGGGCATACTTTATCATCTCTGCCGTCCTTAAGTTAACCCTAATTCTTGGTATGTTTGTTTTCCATGATTCGTACAATTTTTCTAAAACATCACTTGATTTTTTATCAATCGAACCTATGACAATCTTATCAGTATTTGTGAAATCTTCTATCGCAGAACCTTCTCTTAAAAATTCTGGGTTCATACATAAACCAAAATCTTTTCCTGCCTTTTTACCAGAATTTTTTTCTAAAATAGGAAGTACTACATCTTCAGTGGTGCCAGGAACTACTGTGCTCTTTACTGTAACAACATGATAATCGTTTAAAGATTTGATGTATCTTCCTAAATCACGAGAAGCGTTTTTGATGAATTTTAAATTGATAGAACCGTCTTTGTTGGATGGTGTGGGAACACAAATGAAACTAACATCTGTTTGAATTTTCTTCGAATAGAATTCCTTTGTTGTAAAAGCTGTTAAATTTCCGTTTTTTATGTTTTTTTTCAATAATTCTTCTAAACCTGGTTCGAATATTGGTGTTTCTCCTCTGTTTATCATCTCAATTTTTTTAGGGTCAATGTCGATACAATATATTTTATTCCCTTTATCAGCAAAGCAAGTCCCTGTTACTAGACCTACATAACCTGAACCTAAAACAGTTATTCTCATACTTATCTATCTACATTAATCGCCGATAAACTTAAAAACGTTTATTAATTTACATATAAAACCTAATTATGCATCAGAAAATAAAAGGCGGTAAAATGAATGTTCTGTTTTTAGTTTTGATATGTGTAGGTATGGGTGTGATAGGACAGTTATCAATGAAAAAAGGCATGAATACTATAGGTAATATAGCCGTAAAAGATATTCTTTCTACAAAAATTTTTGAAATTCTTCTACAAAAATACGTTTTTATTGGAATGGTTTTTTATGTGTTAGCATCACTCCTTTGGTTAGTTATACTATCGCAAGAAGAGTTGAGTTTTGTTTATCCTTTAATTTCAATAGGATATATAATAACGGCTATTCTCAGCAAATTTCTATTCAATGAAAGTTTATCACTTTTTAGATTTTTAGGAATACTTCTGATTTTTGGTGGTGTTTATCTGATTGTCTTAAAGATTTAGTTTTTAAACCTAAAGTCAGCAAAAGTTAACTCCTAAACCAATAGAAATAAGGACTAAATAGGTATTTAAAACTGTTTTCTACTGCACAAATTACAATATGGGTCATTATCCAGACTAGACCTAATAAATGTGGCTTTACAATTCCTACACCTAGAAACGACCCAGTTCTCTGGCATTAAAACAACGGTAGGTATTTTTTATAGATCACATACAGAATAAACAAAACAATTCCTATTATCAACAGCTTCCACTTCCAGCCCATTATTTCAGCCTCGCTAACTTTTCTTTAATTTCCCTATATTCTATTAATGTTTGTTCTCTCTCTGGACTACCTTTAGTTTGTGTTTGTAGTCTTGCTATGATCTCCTTATACTTCTGTAATAGACTAGCTCTGTCTTCAGTAGGTAGTAATTCAGTAGGAGTGGTAGGTGTAATGGTAGGTTGTTCTGCTGGTATATCAATAACTTCTATTGCTGGTGTAGGTTCTATGGTAGGTGTAACTTCATTCTGGCTCTCAATAGCTGAAGTTTCTACTAGTTTTGTTAAATGATCTACCTTTTGTGTTAAGTTAGATAATCTTAGAAATAATTCTTGGAAGTATGGGTAGTAGTCTTTATCACCAAACATAATAGTAGGTGGTGGGTGGTAGGTATTAAATTCCACAATAACATAGGTAGTAGGAATAATTAACAGTATAAGGTAGAAGTATAGTTATAGAAATATCATATACACAGTATCATAGTATATCATATATTATTAAATATCACTCTGTCTCTGGGGGTGGGGGTATCTAGTTCTACTTATTTATTTATATATGTAAACTACCAGTCAGTCATAATAAAATATAAAAAATAAAAAAAAATTATATCTTCTTCCAGTTCTTGATTTCTTGTTCTGTTTCAGTAACAACACCAGAAGATTTCTGGTACATGTCACTCGATTTGTCCTTGACGGTAATAAAATTATTCTGGGGTTTTTGCGGTTCTAAAGTATCTAAGAGTTTGTTTTTATTATCGTCAAGTGGGTTGTCGCTAATGTGACGATTATCGTCATTAGCGACATTATCGTCATTATCGTCATTATCGTCATTATCGTCAGAATTTATCAATTCTTCATATTTCGGTATTGCAATAGCAGTAAAAGGTTCATATTTGTAAACCGTAACACTTCCTCTAGATTGTTCTCTATATTCTGAGTCAACTTTAAACAACCCATAACCAGATAATTTCTTCATTTTTCTTTCTAATGTTCTGTCCGATATAAACGGTATATGTTTTTCTAAATCCTTAGTAGAATAATTGCCTTCGGGTAAACTCTTAATGATTTCAATTATTTTCTGTTCGTCTTTAGTTAACGGTATCATGTAAGGGTTAGAAGTAATTTTCTGCAATACTATTCTAGCATTTTCATAGTCTTCTGGTGTTGCTAAATAATAACCGTCTTTATCCTGCTGACGCTGGAACTGATACAACGCACACGAAGACTTAATAAAATCCAGAAACCTATCAGTATGAGTCCTCATCAGGATATGCGACGCTATATTCATGGGAAAAATTGTTTTTAATTTATCAGAAAATGGTATTCTAACTTTTATTCTTTTTAATGTTTTTAAAGTGTCTGTAATTTTCTCATCATATTCTAGAGTTTCTCCAGTTTTTGCTAATTCTAATTTTCTATCTATTATGGCTTCAGTTTGGTCTATTGACTCATCTAAATTAACAATAGAAAACCTTCTCAGTATTTCTCTAGAAGGGCTGGGACTTTCAGTTGTAACGATAATGACTGGTGT
>Ga0315268_10003476_pt1 | contig 17352 bp, 17 predicted proteins | sample C1_top_MG_FD_204535 | JGI IMG/M metagenome (GOLD analysis project Ga0315268, IMG submission 204535) | Sediment microbial communities from Yellowstone Lake, YNP, Wyoming, USA - C1_top | ecosystem: Environmental > Aquatic > Freshwater > Lake > Sediment | place: USA: Wyoming | collected 2017-08-01
CTGCAGTTTGTTGAAGTTGCCGACCTGTTCCATGCGCCGCGCGAGTTCGGCACTCGCTTCGGCGGCCTGTTGCACCTGCCGCATGTAGCGCACCGTTTCCTCGGCTGCAAGCGCGTTGAAATAGGCCTTGCGCGTGTCGGCGGCGAGCGCCAGCATGCTCATCGTTACCCTGCCCTTGGTCTGCTCGAAGCGACGCGCTTCGACCTCAGCGACAAGCGGCAGCGCCAGCAGGCGCGCCAGGTTGAAGTGGAAGCCGCGTTCCAGTTCGAGCTCGTCGCCGCGCGTCAATCGCGCAAAACTGAACCCCGGATTCGGCAGGCGGCCGGCTTGAACGACCTCGGCCTGCGTGATGCCGAGTTCCTGGAAGGTGGCCTGCAAGCCGCGGTTGTTCAGCAAGGCCACCTGCACCGCATCGTCCACCGTCAGCGGCCGAGCCAGCAGCTCGGAAACACGCTTGTCGATGAGATCCTGGTCAGCGTCGGATCGTGCCCAACGCACTTCTTTGTTCAAGCGCTCCTTGGCGCTCTGCTCCACCGCTGCGAAGCCGGCGTCAGGGCTGAACGATGTGCAGCCAGACAGCAGCAGCACGGGGATGAGCAGCGCAGGCAGCGCCAAGCCCGCGCGCCGAAACCTGCGGTTCATGTTGGCGCCGCTCATGACTGCGCCAAAGCGGTCGGGGCGGGGTTGGGGACGGTGGATACGCCTGCGGTTCATGTTGGCGGCGCTCATGACCGCGCCCCTAGCGCGACTTGTGATCGCCATGACCTTGCGGCATGGTCTTGTCGGTCTCGTCCGGCGGCGGTGGCGGCCGATCGCCGGCTGGGCTGGCCTCCTGCGCTTCGCGGGCATAGGCACGCCAGCCGCCGATGCGGTTGACCGTGTCGTTCGCCTCACGCCAGCCTATCGGCTTTGCGTCGCGGTAGGGCCGGTACCGCGCCAGCGAAGACTGGTAGACAAGCGCGGCGACCTTGGCCTGCGGATCGAGCGGGTCTGCGCGATCGGCGGCGCAAATGACTGGGTAGAAGACGGCGCCTGCGACGAAAACGGTCAAAGCGGCCGGCGCAAGCCAGCGCGAAATTGAAGTGAACATGATGTCCTCGCGTGAGAGTTCGGCATCCCCCGCGCCGCCCATGCGGCACGGGCCAAACGACGCCTGGCGCGCAGCCGCGGGTCAGGACACGCGGCCGGCCGGCAGGCTAGGCGAAGCGGATTCGGGGAGGGCGGTCGGGCCCTTCGGCCGAAAACTTTTCCACCGACGGCGCGACGCAGTCGAACCGCGTGGCGGCGAACTCGGGACAGGCCGGCATCTCGATGACGCTGGCGAGAGCAAGCGCCGAGCAGCACGATGCGCAAGCGCTGCACTTGTGGCTGTCGGCGTGCATCCGATCCGTCGACGCCGAGTGCTCGCCCCCGGGCGAGGCAAGCCCTTCGCCATGCAGCACCGGGTGCTGAACGTGGGAGTGTTCGGCCTTGGTTGCGTCGTGATGATGCCGGCCGTTCGACGTTGAACCCGGTTGCACCACCCTGCCTTGATGACCCGGGCCACAGAAAGCCATGGTCGCTGCGGCCACTGCCTGCGCGGGAACGGCCAGGGCCAGCAGCCAGATCAACAACGTCCTGACGAACGAAAGCATGCATCAACTCTACTGCAATACTCCTGCCGTACGTCTGCCGCACCTTTGCAATGCCTGTGCAATGCCTTTGCCCATGGCGTTGAGCGCAGCGCTGCCGTCCCCGGGGCCGGATCGAACCTGAAGTCTCGCGCTTTCGCCCATGCCCTGGCAATGCGCCGCTGCGTGGAGAATCGGGGCACCACCCAACCGAACCCCTGCATGAGCCAACTTTTTTCTCCCTGGGCCCTCGGCGAGTTGCAGCTGCCCAATCGCATCGTCATCGCGCCGATGTGCCAGTACTCGGCACAAGACGGATCCGCCACCGATTGGCACTTGATCCACCTCGGACATCTGGCGCTGTCGGGCGCCGGGCTGCTGATTCTCGAAGCCACAGCCGTCGCGGAGCAGGGGCGTATCACGCCGGGCTGCCTGGGCTTGTATTCGGACGCGAATGAAGCGGCGCTGGCACATGTGCTCGAACTGGTGCGCAAGCATTCGCCGATGGCGTTGGCGATCCAGCTCGCACACGCCGGGCGCAAGGGTTCGAGCCATGTGCCGTGGGACGGCGGCAAGCAGATTCGCCACGGCGAGCCGCTGGCGTGGGTCACCGAATCGGCTTCGGCGCTGCCCCATGCCGAGGGTGAAGACCCGCCGCTCGCGCTCGATCACGATGGGTTGAAGCGCGTGCGCGCAGATTTCGCCGGCGCCGCGCGCCGCGCCGCGCGCCTGGGCCTGCAGGGCATCGAGTTGCACGCCGCGCATGGTTATCTGTTGCACCAGTTCCTGTCGCCGATCTCGAACCGGCGCAGCGACGCTTACGGCGGCAGCCTGCAAAACCGGATGCGCTTTCCGCTCGAAGTGTTCGACGCGGTGCGCGATGCGTTCCCCGCGAACCGGCCGGTGTGGCTACGCGTTTCCGCCACCGATTGGGTGCCGGGTGGCTGGGACATCGAAGCCACGCTGGAGTTCACAGACTCGCTGAAGGCGCATGGCTGCGCAGCGGTCCACGTCAGCTCAGGCGGCGTTGCCGCGGCACAAGGCATCAAGCCGGCTCCAGGTTTTCAGGTGCCGTTCGCGCAGCGGGTGAAGGCCGAGGTCGGATTGCCAACGATCGCGGTCGGCCTGATCACCGATCCCGAGCAGGCCGAGGCGATCATCGCCAAGGGTCAAGCCGATGCCGTGGCGCTGGCGCGCGCGATGCTCTCCGACCCGCGTTGGCCGTGGCACGCTGCGGAAAAACTGGGCGCGAGAGTACAGGCCCCGCCGCAGTACTGGCGCGCAGCACGCGACCCGAAGGCCTTGTTCGAGGGGCTCAGGCATGGCATGCGCTAGGAGGCTGTCGGGCTCTCCCCCTGGGAGCCTGTCGGGCTGTGGGTCGGGCCCGCGCCGGCGCAACGGTCTCGAAGCGTGAAAGCGCGCCTTCGGCGCAAGGCTTGACGAAAAGGCTCAGCGCCGGTTCCTGGCCCTGGGCGGAAAGAACCACCAGGTCGCAAGCACGCTCAGCCCGAACAGCGAATACGCCAGCACAAAGACCCAGGGCGGCGCGTCGTAATACAACACACGCTGCAGCCAGTGTTCGATGAAGCTGCCGCCGTAGGTTGTGCCTGCGGCGCGGGCACGCAGCCACATCTCGAGCGTCGTCAGCGGGCACACGATGCCGAGCCAGGCTTCGGCGACGACGACGCCAATCGCCGCGAGGTGCACGAGCCGAAACCACCAGGCGTTGACCCAGGGCCATCGGCGCCAGTTGCCGACGAGGATCAGCAACAGACCGCCGCCGACGAAGATCACGACCGCGACGTGCAGCGCAAGCACGGCGTCGGCAAGGTCTCGATACGGCAGGTCAAGGCGCATCGGGCGTTGACCGTGGTTCGATCCGGCCTCGGCGAGAGCCTGAAGAACAGGCTTCAGTGACGCGTCAAGCCGGCATCAGGCGCGCGCTGTGCGAGATCCGAGCGCGCTCTGTTTCGCCTTCAGCTTCTCTGCGTCGGCACGCTTGGCTTTGGTGGCGTCGCTCTTGTACGCGCGCTCGGCCTTCTTGCGCAACAGGATCGCTTTTTCCAAAGCGCGCTCGTAGCGCTGGATCGTGTACGTGGTTTCAGTGCCGATGTAGACGCTGCGGCCGCGCGGCTTGCCGCCGAAGTTCGGCAGCGAAACGTTGAAACTGCAATCGCGCGACTTGCCGCCTCGGCGTTGGCGCACGATCGGCCCCGAGATGCCAACCGGCAGGTCACTCGTCTTGTTCCGGTTCGGACGCGTTTGCAGCAGCGACGGCGCCGGCAGCTTGGCGATGCGAACCAGCAATTCGCTCGTCGCCCGTGCCAGCGAGTCGGCTGCGCCGGGCGCGCCGTCGGAGAACATCTTGGTTCCGCCGTAACGCAACTGCCAGCCATGCGTGGCGCGATGGTCGATGCGCTGAATGCACTGCGGCACCGCGAAACGCTTGCCGGTGTAGATGATGATCTTGCGAGTTTTCATTGGAGTGCGCGTGCAATCACGCCGTCGATCAATGACGCTCGGAATTGTAGTTAGGAATTCAAGCTTTTCCGTGCCTGACGAGAAGCACCATGGCCAGCGCTGCGGCGCAGACACCCGCTGCCACATCGACGTCGCGCCGGTAGGTGACGAAACCGAAGCTGCGCAAGGTCTGGCTCAAAGAGGTCTTGCTGCAACGCGGGCGGCGCACCGTGAACTTGCGTGCGCGGCGCTGGCTCGGCCACTCCAGGCCCAGCAGATAGTCCGGCAGTCCGGCCAGCGTGCCACGCACGAAGTGTTGCTGCGGATCGACCTGAGCTGAACAGTGCGGGCCGCTGCCCAGGGGGTCGCGCAGCTACGCTTCGAGACGAGGGGCGGGCACCGCCTTGGCGTTGCTGGCTTGCGCGACCCAGGCAATGCCTTCACGCATCGCGAACGCCGCAGCCGAACGCTGCGTGGTGAATGTAGGGATCAGGCGCAGCACGCGGTCGTGGCGGCTGTTGCCGCTGCCGCTGCGCACCGAAACCGAGGCGCGATAGCGGCCGTCGGCGAGGCGTTTGTTCAACGCAGAGATGGTAAATCTTCCGATTTCCAGAGATTGAGACTTGATGTTCGATGCTTTCTGGCCCTGCCCGGGAGGGCCGGCCGCAATGCAAACGCGCCGATCGGCGCGTTTGCATGCAATACGAGAGAAACGTTAAACGTTCAAACGGGGCGGATGTTGGAAGCCTGCAGACCCTTTTGGCCTTGCGTCACTTCGAACTCCACTTTCTGGTTCTCGGTCAGCGTCTTGAAGCCGCTGCCCTTGATTTCGCTGAAGTGGGCAAACAAGTCCTTGCTGCCGTCGTCCGGAGCGATGAAACCAAAACCCTTGCCCTCGTTGAACCATTTAACTGTACCTGTCGCCATATGAATTCTCCTGAAATGACGATGAAACGCGAGCACATGCCCGCGCAGTGCAAAGACACGCACAAGATCACCGAACAGAGATTCGACCTGTCTTGCCGGGCATGCCGGCAAGCACTGGAGAAGACTACAAAACGACGGTCTGATGGATGGCTAGCGGGGCGCATCATACTCCTGTTCCGAAACACATCACTGTGCGGTCTCGCACAGAGCCTTCGCAGCGAGCCCGATGAATTGCTCCAGCCGCGGCGGATCGAGCCAGCGCACGACGACCACGGCCGCGTGCTGCGGCTCGGTCCAGACACAGTGGCCACCGGCACCGAACATGAAACTGCTGCGCGCCGAGGCGCTCGGGAAACTTCGGCGATCCGGGTTCAGCCAGGTGAGCCAGCCGTAGAACGGCGCGATTGCGCACGGCCGGAGCATGCGCTCAAGCCATGGCCGTGGAATCAACTGTTGCTCGCCGCAGCGCCCGCCGGCCAGCACGAGCTGGCCGATGCGCGCTTGGTCACGCGCCGAGATCGAAACGCCCGCGCCCCAATGCGAGCCGCCAGGAACGCTTTGCACGCGCTGACCGGCCAGGCTGAGCCAGGCGTCGTCGTACCCCGTCCAGCGCCAGTTCGCGCTTGCGCCCAGCGGCTGCATGATGGCCTCATCGAACACCTCGGGCAACGGCTTGCCGAACAGGTGCAGCAAGGCCAGCGCCAACTGGTTGATGCGCACGTCGTTGTATTCCCAGTAGCTCCCTGGCGTTTGCAATCGCCGCGCATCGCCCTTGATCCCGGCTTGCGGGCGCGGGTCGAGCGCGACCTTTCGGTAGCGGTCTACCGTGTCGGGCAAGCCGAAACACTCACCCTCCCACTCGCTCGTCTGCTCGAGCAGATGGGTCCAGCTGATGGCCCGGGTCTGCGCCGATTCGAAACCGATTCCCGACACGCGCTTGGCCACCGGCTCATCCGGGTCGGGCAGCAGGCCCTGGCCGTGCGCCACGCCGGCGAGCAGCGCGAGATAGGTCTTGGCGACGCTGAACGTCAGGTCGGCGCGATCGGCATCGCCCCAGGCCAGCGCCTCCACGCCATGCCGCCACACCACGCCTGACACGCCACCCCGCGCATGCACGGGACCGCGCAAGCGATTGAAGGGCGGCCGGTCGTCGTGGTGTATCCCCCAGCGCGCCGGCTCTTGCTCAGGATCACGCGGCCAAGCGATCTCATGCGCCGCTGCGAAGTCGATGCACTCCTGCCACGCCGCGGACGCGGCGGTGCTCACTGGGCAACCTCCGTGCTTCGCACTGCGGTGCGAGCCCCCTTCGGAGCGGCCGGGCGGGGGCTCATCGGGTAACCTCCGTGCTTCGCACTGCGGTGCGAGCCCCCTTCGGAGCGGCCGGGCGGGGGCTCATCGGGTAACCTCCGTGCTTCGCACTGCGGTGCGAGCCCCCTTCGGAGCGGCCGGGCGGGGGCTCATGCCTTGGCCGTGGCGCGAACCCAGGCCAGCGTGTCCGTCAATGCGCTCTGGGTGCGCTCGAGCATGGCGTCGATCTGTGCCTCGCTGATGATGAGCGGCGGCGAGAACGCAATGATGTCGCCGCCGAGCGCGCGCGTGATCAGGCCATGGGCCTGCGCGCGGCGCACGAAGTAGGCACCGACGCCGCGCTCCGGCGCGAACGGTTTGTGCGCCGCCGGGTCTTCGGCGAGCTCGAGCGCGCCGATCAACCCCAGGCCCCGCACTTCACCGACGAGCGGGTGCCCGGCCAGAGCGCGCAGGCCGCGCTGCAGACGCGGCGCCACGCGCCGCACATGGCCGATCACGTCGTCGCTCTCGTAGATGCGCAGCGTCTCCAGCGCCACGGCGCAGGCCAGCGGGTGGCCGCTGTACGTATAGCCGTGGCCGAAAGTGCCCAGCGCCGCGCTCGCGTCGGCCACCACCTGGTAGATGGCATCGGTGACGTAGAGCGCCGACATCGGCACGTACGCCGCCGTCAGCATCTTCGCCACCGTGATCATGTCCGGCTGCAAGCCGAAGACATTCGTGCCGAAGGGCTGGCCCAGGCGCCCGAAACCGGTGATGACTTCGTCGACGATGAACAGGATGTCGTGCTTGCGCAGGATCGCCTGCACCCGCTCGAAGTAGCCTGCGGGCGGAACGATCACGCCGCCCGCGCCTTGCACCGGCTCGGCAATGAAAGCCGCGATCGTGTCGGCGCCTTCGCGCGCGATGAGGTCTTCCAGCTCCTGCGCGAGGCGCTCGACGAACTTCGCCTCGCTTTCGTCTTTTGCTGCGCCGAGATAGTAGTGCGGCGCGCTGACCCGCAGCACGCCCGGCAGCGGCAGGTCGAAATGCTGGTGCATGCTCGGCAGGCCCGAGAGCGACGCGGCAGCCGCGGTCACGCCGTGGTAACCGCGTTGGCGCGCGATGATCTTCTTCTTGTTCGGCCTGCCGCGTGCGTTGTTGTAGTAGCGCACCAGCTTGAACGCGGTGTCGTTCGCCTCCGAGCCCGAATTGGCGAACAGCACGCGCGCCATCGGCACCGGAGCCCAGCGGATCAGCGTTTCCACCAGTTCCGTCACCGGGCCCGCCACCTTGCCGGAAAACGAGTGGTAATAGGGCAAGGTCTGCATCTGGCATTGCGCAGCGGCGACCAGGCGCGATTCGGAAAACCCGAGCGACGCGCACCACAGGCCGGCCATGCCTTCGAGGTAGCGATTGCCCTGCTCGTCGAAGACGAACACGCCCTCGCCGCGCACGATTACCAGGGGTCCGTCTTTTTCGAGCTGGCGCAACTGGGTATACGGGTGCAGATGAAACTTGCGATCACGCTCGCCGGCGGCCGTGACGGTGGTGGCAAGCAGGGTCATGACGGGTTCACCTTTCAATGTCGAGTGCCGAGTGCAAGAATGGGTGCGGCCAATCGTGCAAACCCTGGAAGTCTACGTACAGGCCAAGCGTATACCGCGAACCGGACCCGGCAGTTCGGCACAAACCCAAACAGGAGACCACGCACCATGAAGTACCCCGTCTCGTTGATTGCCCTTGCGCTGGCGGCGCCCCTGGCGCAAGCGGCCGATCTGGCCGCCGGCAAGGCCAAGGTCGAAACCGTGTGCGCGGCGTGCCACGGCGCGAATGGCGCCAGCGTCGGCGACGCGATTCCCAATCTCGCCGGCCAGAAGAGCGTGTACCTCGAGAACCAGTTGAAGGCGCTGAAAGACGGTTCGCGCAAGCACCAGGTCATGGGCGCGATCGCGGCGCAACTCAGCGCCGATGACATCGCCAATGTGGCCGCGTTCTTCGCCGCCCAGCCCGGCGCAGCCGGAACCGCGAAGTCGGCGTTCTTGCCCAATCTGGCAAAGACCGGCGTGAGTTTCCCGGAAGGCTACCGCGACACCTTCACCTGGTACCACACGATCAATTTCCCGGCGACCAAGCAGGTGCGTTACTACTACGCCAACCCGGCCGCGATGAAAGCGGCGAAGGAAGGCAAGGACCTGCCCAACGGCGCGTACCTTTTTGCCGAGGTCTATTCGACCAAGCTCGACGCCGACAAGAACCCGATCAAGGGCAGCAACGGCTTCTTCGTCGCTGACCAGTTGCTCTTTTACACGGCCATGGCGCGCGACAGCGGTTGGGGCCAGGACATCCCCGCCCTGCTGCGCAACGACGAGTGGAACTACGCCGTCTTCACCGGCGCCAAACAGCACCGCCCGGGCGTGAACCAGGCCGAATGCCTGGCTTGCCACAAGCCGCTGGACAAGGTGAGCTATACGTTCACGTTGAAGGAACTGGCGACAGTGGCGAACGCAAAGTAGCGCGATTTCTTCGTCGTAGCGCGCCTCGTTCGGGTGGATATGCGCGGCCTGGAACGCATTCAGCCGCTGCCGCAAATCCTTGGTCTTGGTGCGTATTCACCGAGCAAGGCGCTTTTTCCTGGGTTGTTGTTCGAAGGTTTCAATCGCGTTCATCACGCAGACGGATCGAAAGGCTTTGCGCGGCCACGCCGATCAGGCCGTCGGTGTCGAACAGTTTCGATTCGGCCAGGCCGCAGCCGTCCGGGCCGAGGTGCGTGCGCGCGTCGACACAGATCCATTCCCCGCGGGGCCGGCGCAGCAGGTGGATGGTCAGGTCTGAATTGACGAAGACGTAGTGTGCGAAGTCCAGGATTGCGCTGATGCCGTTGCCCGAATCGGCAGCGACCGCCACGCGCTGGTAGACGCTCGGCGCCTCGCCTTCCAGCAAAGGATGGCGCATGCGGAACCAGACTGCACAGGGGCCTGAGAACATGCGACCACTCGCGATACGCGTCTCGACCAGGTCCGAGTAACCCACATGCCTGCCGGCGAACGGGAATTTGCCTGGCGGCGCCTGGTTCGGCCCGAGTGGAACGCTGGGCAAGGGATGGCCCGGCAGATCGTCCGGCAGGCGCACCGCGTTTTCGCGTTGCACCAGCGCCGTGAAACGCGCAACGCACTTGTCACGCGCGAGCAGCTCCGCGCTAAAGTGCCCGGCGTTGCGCCCGACGTAGCCAGTGGCGACCTCGATCGCGAGTTCGCCGATCGGCACTGGACGCAGCAAGTTCGCCGTGATGCGGGAAACATGCGACAAGCCGTGTTCGAGCGCGGCCGATTCGAGCGCGCGGCATACCAGCGCAATCGGCGGGCCGGCGTGCTGATGTTGCGGGTGCCAGGGGCCGCGCGTCAAGGCGCTCGCCCGGTAGGCGTTTGCGCCGACTGCGGTGTAGGCGCTGGGCGGCAGTGACTCGCTCATCGCACCGAGTCTACGTTGCCTCAAGCCCGACGCGCCCGACGCGCTATCCTGGCGGCGCGCTATCGTGCCAACCGTTGCAATCCTGCTGTCGCTGCCATGCCCAAAGCCCATCGCCACACCCTGACCTCGGTTCGCGAGCTTCGTGCCCGATTCCTGGCCATGCCGGCGGCCACTGCGGGCGGTGCCACGGCATGACGTCGACATTGCCGCGCGTGCTTGTCATCGGCTGCGGCTTCGGCGGTTTGGAGGCAGTGCGCGTCTTGTCCAAGGCGCCGGTGGAGATCACGCTCATCGACCGCACGAACCACCACCTGTTCCAGCCGCTGCTCTACCAGGTGGCAACTGCGGGCCTGAGCGCACCGGCGATCAGTGCCCCGATCCGCCACACGCTGCGCGCCCAGATGAGGCGTGGCAACCTGACGATTCTGCAGGCCGAAGTGACGCAGATCGACGCCGGAACCAACCGCGTGACGCTGGACGACGGTGCGAGCCTGGTCTTCGAGCATCTGATCGTCGCCGCGGGTGCGACCCACAGCTATTTCGGCAACGACGCCTGGGCGCGCTTTGCGCCGGGGCTGAAGACTCTGGCCGACGCCTTCGACATCCGGGCGCGCGTGATCGGCGCGTTCGAAAGCGCCGAGCGCTGTGAAGTTGCCGCCGAGCGCGAAGCGTGGATGACGTTCGTGATCATCGGCGCCGGCCCCACGGGGGTCGAGATGGCTGCAACCATGAGCGAGATCGCGCAGCACACGCTGAAAGACGAATTCCGCCGCATCGACACGCGGCAGGCGCGCGTCGTGTTGATCGAAGGCTCGGACCGTGTGCTGGGCAGCTTCCCCCCTGGCCTTTCGCAGCGCGCCCGCGAACAGCTGGCGCGCATCGGCGTCGACGTGCGCACGCGCTGCAAGGTGACGCGCATCGACGCCGACGGCGTGACTTGCGAAGTGCAGGACGCCGCGCTGACGACCACGCTGCGCCTGCCGAGCAAGACAGTCATCTGGGCCGCCGGCGTCGCCGGCGCGCCGCTCGGGCGCGCGCTCGCGGCGAGCAGCGGCGCGGGGCTCGACCGCGCCGGGCGCGTCATCGTGCAGGCCGACCTGAGCCTTGCCGGCCACCCGCACATCGCGGTGATCGGCGACTTGGCCTGCGCCAAGAGCCACGGCCGCGGCGAGCCGAGACCCGTGCCCGGCGTAAGCCCCGCGGCCAAACAGATGGGCCGCTGCGCCGCGGCGAACGTGCAACGCCGGCTGCGCGGCAAGCGGACGAAGGCGTTTCGCTACATCGACTACGGCAGTCTGGCCAGTGTCGGCCGCAAGGCGGCGGTGGTCGACCTCGCCGTGCCGCCGTTCGGCGCGCTGCGTTTCTCCGGCCTCCTCGCGTGGCTGTTTTGGCTCTTCGCGCACATCTATTTCCTGATCGGGTTTCGCAATCGTCTGGTCGTGATGATCGAGTGGGCCTGGGCCTACTTCACGTTCGAGCGCAGCGCGAGGGTGGTGGCGCAGCCGCCGGCAACGATCCACACCTAGGAGCGTGCCGGGCTTTGGGTCGGGCCCCTAGAATCCGCCGACGCCTCGACGAGTCGACTGGAGCCGCATGGACACCCGCACCTCCCCATTCCGCCTGCGCATTGAGAGGGTTCGAGAATGCCTGCAGGGGCAAGGCCTGGCCGCCGTGCTCGTGCCCTCCAGCGACCCGCATCTTTCCGAGTACCTGCCCGAGCGCTGGCAAGGGCGGCAGTGGCTGTCTGGCTTCAGCGGCTCGATGGGCACCCTCGTCGTCACGCCCGACAAGGCAGCACTGTTCGCCGACAGCCGCTATTGGGAGCAGGCGGCGGTCGAGCTTGCCGGAAGTGGCATCGAACTCGTGAAGATTCCCAGCGGCGGCTCAACCCTGCATGTCGAGTGGCTCGCGACGAATGTCGCACGCGGCGGCAGCGTGGGCGTCGACGGCACTGTGCTCGGCCTGGCCGCGGCGCAGCAGTTGCGCAGCCGTCTCGACCTGGCCGGGGTGCTGCTGCGCACCGACTTCGACGTCTTCGCCCACATCTGGCCGGATCGCCCGGGCCTGCCGGGGCAGGCCGTGTACGAACACGTCGCGCCGCATGCGCCGCTGGCACGCGCCGCCAAGCTGCAGCAGGTGCGCGAAGCCATGGCACGCCACGGCGCGGCGTTTCACTTCATCTCGACCGTGGACGACATCGCCTGGCTGTTCAACCTGCGCGGCTCTGACGTCAGCTACAACCCGGTGTTCCTGGCCCATGCGCTGCTCGATGCGAACCGCGCGACGCTGTTTGTCGCCGACGCCAAGGTCAGCGCCGAGTTGCGCGCCACGCTCGCGGCAGACGGGGTCAGCGTCGCGCCTTACGCGCAAGCCGGCGCCGCACTCGCCGCGCTGCCCGACAACGCCGTGCTGCTGATCGACCCGCGGCGGATCACCTTCAGCCTGCGCGCGAACGCGACCGCAAGGATTGTCGAGGCGGTCAACCCGAGCACGCTGCTGAAGAGCCGCAAGAGCCAGGCCGAGGTTGCACATATTCGCGAGGCGATGGCGCAAGACGGCGCCGCATGCTGCGAGTTCTACGCCTGGTTCGAAGCCGCATTGGCCGCGGCTGAGCGGCTCACGGAATTGACGGTCGACGAGCACTTGAGCGCGGCGCGCGCCCGGCGCAACGGTTTCGTCGGCTTGAGCTTCAACACGATCGCCGGCTTCAACGCCAACGGTGCGATGCCGCACTACCGCGCCACGCCCGAAGCGCACGCCGCGATCCAGGGCGACGGCCTGTTGCTCATCGACTCGGGTGGCCAATACCTCGGCGGCACGACCGACATCACGCGGGTCTGGCCGATCGGCAACGTCAGCGCGGCACAGCGGCGTGACTACACGCTGGTGCTGAAGGGCACGATGGCGCTGAGCCGCACCCGCTTTCCGCGCGGCACCTTGTCGCCCATGCTGGACTCGATTGCGCGTGCGCCCCTGTGGGAGCATGGGCTGGACTACGGCCATGGCACCGGCCACGGCGTGGGCTACTTCCTCAACGTGCACGAGGGCCCACAGAGCATCTCCAAGACGATTGCCGAGCCGCAGATGGCGATGGAGCCCGGCATGGTCACGAGCGTCGAGCCCGGCCTGTACCGCAGCGGCCAATGGGGCATCCGCATCGAAAACCTGGTGCTCAACGTGCCGGCGCAAAGCAATGAGTTCGGCGATTTCCTCGAGTTCGAAACACTCACGCTGTGCCCGATCGACACGCGTTGCATCGAGCGTTCGCTGCTGCGCCAAGACGAGATCGACTGGCTCAACGCCTACCACGCCACGGTGCGTGCGCGCTTGCGCGGACTCGTCAGCGGCGACGCGCTGGCGTGGCTGCTGCAGCGCACCGACCCGATTTGATGCCTGCACTGGCGTGGCACCCCGGCGCCACGCCACTTGCGTGGCAAGCCTTGGGCGACGCCTCGTCGGGATGACCGATGGCGAAGAAAACCGCCGCCATCATCGGCGCCGGCCACAACGGGCTGGTCTGCGCCTTTTACCTTGCGCGCGCGGGCTTTGACGTCACCCTCTACGAGCGCCGTGGCCTCGTCGGCGGCGCGGCGGTGACGGAGGAGTTTCACCCCGGGTTTCGGAATTCGGTCGCGAGCTATACCGTGAGCCTGCTCGCGCCGAAGGTGATTGCCGAGATGAAGCTGCACGCGCACGGCCTGCGCATCGTCGAGCGCCCGATTTCAAACTTTCTGCCGTTGGACGACCAGCGTTACCTGAAGCTCGGGGGTGGTTTGGCGCGCACGCAGGCCGAGGTGGCGAAGTTCTCGACGCGTGACGCCGAGCAGTTGCCCGCGTATCAGGACATGCTGGAAACGGTGGCCAATGTGCTGCGCAAGATGTCGTTGCAGACGCCACCCGACATGATGACGCTTGCCGGCAGCCTAGTGCCGGGGCTGCGCCAAGGGCGGCAACTGGCGAAACTCAAGATCGGGCAGCGGCGCGACGTGCTCGCGCTGTTCGTGAAGAGCGCGCGCGACGTGCTCGACGGCTGGTTCGAGTCCGACCCGATCAAGGCCGCTTATGGCTTCGACTCGGTGGTCGGCCATTTTGCGAGCCCCGACACCGCGGGCTCGGCGTATGTGCTGCTGCACCACTGCTTCGGTGGCGTCAACGGCAAGCCGGGAATCTGGGGCCATGCGCTGGGCGGCATGGGTGCGATCACGCAGGCCATGGCGCGTGCCTGCGAGCAGTCGGGCGTGAAAACCGTCCTCGACGCCACCGTGTCGCGGGTGCTGGTGGCGAATCGGCGTGCCTGCGGATTGCTGCTGGAAGACGGCCGCGAAGTCGGCGCCGACATTGTGGTGTCGAACCTGAACCCGCGGCTGCTGTTCGAACGCCTCGTGCCCGCGACTGAACTCGACAGCGGTTTCAGACAGGCGATTGCCCGCTATCGTTGCGACTCGGGAACGCTGCGCATGAATGTTGCGTTGTCGGAGTTGCCCGACTTCACGTGCCTGCCGGGCAGCAGCAGCGCCGAGCACCACGCCAGCGGCATCTGCATTGCGCCGTCGCTGGACTACATGGACCGTGCGTATCACGATGCGCGGCGCGACGGCTGGTCGTGCCAACCCATCGTCGAGATGCTGATTCCGAGTTGTGTCGACACCAGCCTCGCGCCGCCGGGGGCCCATGTCGCGAGCCTGTTCTGCCAGCAGTTCGCCTACGACTTGCCCGATGGCCGGAGCTGGGACGATGAGCGCGAAGCCGCGGCCGACCGCGTCATCGACAGCGTGACGCGTCATGCGCCGAACTTCAAGCGCAGCGTGATTGCGCGCAGCGTGCTCACTCCCCTCGATCTGGAACGCAAGTTCGGCCTGCTGCGCGGCGACATCATGCACGGCGTGATGAGCCTGGACCAGTTGTGGGCGGCGCGGCCGGTGCTTGGCCATGGCGACTACCGCGCGCCGATTCAAAACCTCTACATGTGCGGCGCCGGCACACACCCGGGCGGCGGGGTCACGGGCATGCCCGGCCACAACGCGGCGCGCGAGATCGTGCGCGATCACAGCCTGCGCGGCGCATTCGCTCGCAGCCTCGGCCTGCGCTGAAGCGGCGCGGCCGGCACGGTCGGCGCGGATTGCGCGGACTGCGCGGTCGGCGCGGTCGGCGCGGTCGGCGCGGTCGGCGCGGTCGGCGCGGACTGCGCGGACTGCGCGGCAGGCGCGGCCGGCACCGCCCGCGCGTGGCCGAGGCCCAAGGCTGGACCGTGTCAGCGACGATTTGTCGGCGCCAGTTGCATGTCGGCCCGGGGTTTCCGCGCTTCGTCGCATGCCGCTTTCACTGCCGCCACCCTGCCCCTAGAGTTCGCTTCAACGCAGCCCCAAACACTGCACCGCAACCCCCAGGAGCCCATCATGATCGACCGCCTCTTCACCTCGCTGCTGACTTTCTGCCTGCTGATCGGCGCGACCTTCGCCATCGGTTCGATGTGGACCGAATCGACCACGACGCGCCTGGTGACTCAGCTGCCGGCCGTCGAAGTAGTTGCCAAACGTTCGGCGCTGCCCGTCAACGTGGCCACGAACCAGTCCAGCGAGGCCGCCCGCAGCGTGCAGTGAGGCGCCGGGCCGCGTTGCCACTGTCTGCCGGCGCCGTGATCGATTGCTCGATTCGATCCGCGGCTTCGGCAGATCAGACCCCGGTTCCTGCGTTTCGTCGCAATCCGCTTTCAGCGCGTCGCCTCGGCCCCTAGAGTTCAGCCCATCGCAGACAAACCGCTGCAAACCAGACAACCCGGAGTCCACCATGATCGACCGCCTCTTCAACGCCACCCTGACCTTCGCCCTGTTGACCTGCGCAACGCTCGCGATCGGCTCGATGTGGACCGAATCGACGACGACGCGCCAGGTGATTCGCCTGCCGGCGGTTGAAGTGATTGCGCAGCGCGCGCTGCCGAAGACCGAGCTGGCAGCGCTTCAAGCCGCCGACACCGCCCGCAGCGTGCAGTAAGAATCCAGGCCGGCCGGCCGTGACGCGGCGCTCAGGCTGCACGACCACGATGACCGGACCAAAGGTTCACATCTGGCGAAACACGTGAACAAAACTGCGGCTCACGGGCAGCAACTCCTTGCGCCCCTTGAGCTGCACCTCGGCGGTCTCGTTCAGGCCGCGGATCACCTGCAGCACCTGATGCAGGTTCACGATCACGGACCGATGCACCTGCGCGAACCGCTGCGGGTCGAGTTCGTCGGCGAGTTCGCGGATCGTCTTGCGAATCAGCGCTTCACCGCCTTCCCAAACGACGAGCGTGTACTTTTCGTCGGAGCGCAGGTAAGCCACCTGATCCACCGGAATCAGGCGCACATGATTGCCCACCGAGGCTTTGATCCACTGCAGGAATCCGCTCGGCTCCGCGCCCGCCGCGGTGCGCCGGCGTAGCTCGCTCGACAGATCGGCGAGCAGCGAATCGAGCGCCGCAGCCGGGCCGCTTTCGAGGCCGGCCGAACCCGCATCGGGCGCCGCCGCAGCGCTGCCCGACGTTGCCGCCAGACGCTGCTTCAGGCGCTGCACGGTGTCGTCCAGGCGCTCTTCTTCAAACGGCTTGACGAGGTAGTCCAACGCACCTTGTTCGAACGCCTGCACCGCATATTGTTCGTAGGCGGTGACGAACACGACTTCGGCGCGGCGCGCGATCGAACGCGCGGCGTCGATGCCGTTCACCCCCGGCATGTGCACGTCGAGGAACACGACGTGCGGCGCGTGCAGGTCGAACATTTCGACCGCCTCGCGTCCGTTGCGCGCTTCACCGACGATTTGAAGTTCCGGCCAGAGCCGCAGCAGATGACTTCGCAGCCGCTCGCGCAGCAGCGGTTCGTCATCGGCAATCAAGGCGGTCGGGGCCTGGCTTGGGCTCATGCGCGCTGCACCGGCAAGGGCACGAAGACGATCTCGGCCGACACGCCGCTTGGCTGCGTTTCATGCAGCTCCAGGCGCGCGCCGGAACCAAAAGTGGCCGCCAGGCGCGTGCGCAGGTTCGTCAAGCCGGTGCCGCCGGGCGCCGTTTCGCGCATGCCGACGCCGCTGTCGGCCACGGTGATGCGAACTTCGCCGCTCGCCGCGTCGCAGCGCGCCGAGACCTCGATGCTGCCGCCGGTTTCACTCGGATCGATGCCGTGGCGCACCGCATTTTCCACCAGTGTCAGCAAACCGAGCGCCGGGAACACCAGATCCGGCGGCACGCCCGCCGTGTCGATGCGGAACTGCAGCCGATCGGGCATGCGCATTTGCATCAATTCGAGGTAGGCGCGCACCATCGCCAGCTCGTTGCCCAGCGTCGGGCGCTCCGCGTGCAGCTTGGGCATCGCCGCGCGCAGGTAGGCGATCAGGCTGCTCAGCACCGGTGCGGCACGCACCGACCCGGATTCCACGAGTTGCTGCACGTTGGCCAAGGTGTTGAACAGGAAATGCGGTTCGATCTGCGCCTGCAGCAGCTTGAGTTGAGCATCGAGCGCCTGGCGTTCGAGCGTGCTGCGCTCGAGTTCGAACGCCAAAGCCTGGCTGCGCACCTGGGCGTCGCGTTCGCGGTAGAGCGACCCGAGCACCAGCAGCGGGGCGACGA
>Ga0315268_10003477_pt1 | contig 17350 bp, 12 predicted proteins | sample C1_top_MG_FD_204535 | JGI IMG/M metagenome (GOLD analysis project Ga0315268, IMG submission 204535) | Sediment microbial communities from Yellowstone Lake, YNP, Wyoming, USA - C1_top | ecosystem: Environmental > Aquatic > Freshwater > Lake > Sediment | place: USA: Wyoming | collected 2017-08-01
GTGTGCTTGCTTCCTCCCCTGCTCCTCGATTATCGTCTCGACGCTGTGCCTCGAGATGATCGCACAACACCGTCCGGGGGATACGATCTACCCAGTCTTCCCTACAGAGGAAGTGGCGTGTCCTCAGGGAAAGGCTTCGCTCTCGGTGTGGGTCACCGTTGCAGGCAGGAGAGGGCTTGGATAGCCCTCCCGCAGGCTATGATATCTGAGAGCACCGTGAAAGTGCTCCACTCCCGATCACACATTCTCCGGCACGACGAAGGGGTCGCGGTAGCCGCGGTCACCGTCGCGCAAGATGAGGTTGGCCTCGTCGTCGCCCTCGACCATTTCCTTCTCCGCATCCCAGTGCAAGGTGCGGCCCAGCCGATAGGCGGCATTGCCCAGATGAAGCAGCGTGCAGGAAATGTGGCCTTCCTCGACGGGCGCGTTCAAGTCTTCCTTTTTCCGGCTGCGCACGCAGTCGATAAAGTTGGCCCAGTTATTGCCCTCGGCGGAAGCGTGGGGGCCGGGCTCCTGATCTTCGCCGAGCCAGGTCTTGTAGGCGTCGTAGCCGTTCATGGCCAGGTAGCCCTTCGAGCCATAGAAGATGTTGCCAATGGTGTTTTGTGGGCCCTTGCGCCGGCGCGGCTTCTCCTGGACGTTGCCGAGCGCCGCCGGCACTTCCCCGCCGCCGAATGCCGGCGAGCCGATCTCCGCTTCGTGGTTGGAGATCCAGTGGCGGACTTCGAACTCCAGCATCTTGCGCGTGCCGTCGGAGCCCATAAATTCGTAGGCGAGGTTGAGCGTGTTGGGAGTCGTTTGATCGTCCACAAACATGAAGTGACCGCCGATCGCCGAGACCTTGGTCGGATAGGTCACGCCCAGCCCCCAGCGCGCCACGTCGAGCTCATGAATGCCCTGGTTCCCGAAGTCGCCGTTGCCGGTGTCCCAGACCCAGTGCCAGTTGTAGTGGAAGCGGTTCTTGGTGAACGGCTTCAGTGGCGCGGGGCCGGTCCACAGGTCGTAGTGCACGCCCGCAGGCACCGCCTCCTCGGGCTCACGGCCGATGGTGTTGCGCCACTTGTAGCAGAGGCCCCGCGAGAGATAAACCTTGCCGATCAGCCCGTCGCGCATCTTCTGAACGCCTTCGCGGATCGCCACGCCCGAGCGGCTGTTGGTGCCGTGCTGAACGATGCGATTATATTTCCGCGCCGCGCGTACCACTTGCCGGCCCTCCCACCAGTTGTGCGAAAGCGGTTTCTCGACGTAGACGTCCTTGCCCGCCTGGCACGCCCAGATGGCCATCAGCGAGTGCCAGTGGTTGGGCGTGGCGATGGAGACCGCGTCGATCGATTTGTCCTCGACCGCTTTGCGGATGTCGATGTAGGTGGCGGGCTTCTTCAGGCCCATCTTCTCCATCTGGCCCAGGCGCTGATTCAGAACGTTCTCGTCCACGTCGCAGAGCGCGGCGATCTCGACGTTCGGAAGCTTCGAATATTCCTCGACGTGTGCCCAGCCCTGCCCGTGCAGGCCCACAACGCACACGCGCACGCGCTCGTTGGCGCCGAACACTCTTTCCGGATGGGTCACAAAGCTGACGCCGCTCAGCGCGGCAAGCCCCGCGCCTGTCCGCGCCCCGGTCTTCAGGAAATCCCGGCGATTCATTTCCTCAGGCATGATGGCACCTCTCCCCAGTTCGCAATGGTCCCCGGGCATTATACTCCGCCGGATTTGCGGGGCCATTCGAATTTTCCCTTTGCCCCGCGTGCCGTCTGCATCACCTCCTCGCCACCCCCTGATGCGCCTCAGCAGGCATTGACTCACCCGCCGGCGCGACATATCCTCAGCCCACGCACGAGAGGATTCGACATGAGAATGATCCTGAATTTGATTTGCTGCTTCTTGATGGCCGGCTCCCTTCTCGCCGCCGAGGCCCGCTTCGTCACGGTCCGTGGAAAGGAAATCGTCGGGCCGGACGGGAAGCCCCTGCTTCTGCGGGGGATCGGGCTGGGCAATTGGCTCGTCCAGGAAGGTTACATGTTCAAGCTCGAGGGCGGGCTCCACCAGTCGCCTCGCGAGATCCACGAGCTGGTGGCGCAGCTCGTGGGCCCCACGGAAGCGCGCTCCTTCTGGCTAAAGTTTTACGACAACTACATCACCAGGGACGATATCGAGCTCATCAAGCGCGCCGGGTTCAATTCCATCCGTGTTCCGTTCAATTACAGGCTGCTGACTCCCGAGGAGTCTCCCGGTGTCTGGCTCGCGCCGGGGTTCGAACTACTCGATCGGGTGGTCCGGTGGTCGCACGACGCCGGGATCTACGTGATCCTCGACATGCACTGTGCCCCCGGCGGCCAGACCGGCGCCAACATCGACGATAGCTGGGGATATCCCTGGCTCTATGAAAGCCCCGAGTCCCAGCAACGCGCGGTGGAGGTCTGGCGAAAAATCGCAGAGCGATATCGGGACGAGCCCGCGGTGCTGGCGTACGACCTGCTCAACGAGCCCTTACCGCATTTCCCCGAATTCCGGAAGTATGACCCGATGCTCGAGCCGCTCTATCGCCGCGTCGTCGCGGCAATCCGCGAGGTGGACCGGAACCACATCGTCATCCTGGAAGGGCCGAAGTGGGATACAACCCTCGAGAATTTCGGTCCACCGTTTGACTCGAAAGCGGTCTACTCCTTCCACAAGTACTGGTCGCCCACCACGCAGGAAACGATTCAGGAGTTTCTCGATTTCCGGAACAAATATAACGTCCCCATTTGGCTGGGCGAGACGGGAGAAAACAACGACGAGTGGATCAGCGCTATGGTCGAGCTGGCCGAGAGGAACAATATCGGCTGGGCCTTCTGGCCCTATAAGAAGATGGACGCGACGAGCTCCGCCGCCTCCTTCGAGCGGCCGAAGTATTGGGACGAAATCCTGCAATACGCCAGGATCTGCGGCGGGGTCGAGACCAAGGAAAAACGCGAGGCCCGCCTGAAGCTTTCGATCGAACATTGCCGCGCTTCCCTCGCGGAGCTCCTTAATAAGATTCAGTTTCCGCTTTGTCGCATCAACGAAAACTATCTGCGCGCGTTGCACCTCAAGCCCGGCACGACAATCGAGCACTGAAGCCGGGACTTTCGGGAATGCTTTGTCCTGATCCCGAACAAAGCCTGACAACTCCTCTTCAGGAGCGGCGCTTGGTTTGACCGAGGGCGATAATTGATTCAGGTTTCCCAGGGAGCCGCCGTCGATAGGTTGCGCCGTGTTGATCAAAGGCCATCTCATGTGGTCCAGGAGGGCTCAACGGAGCTCTGTGGGAACAAAGCCACAACCGGCGGGCTGATTGCGCGAGTCGGAACCGGGCCTCTTCAATACACACTGGGTTTTTTGTCAGTGGAGGATTAATATGTTACGAGTGGTGGCCTATTTGACCTACTTACTTAATGGGCCACAATAAACTTATGTCCGGCGACCAGCCGCGAGATACCTGGGCTTCGGAGGAGGAGTTTCTCCTCCACATCGAGAAAGAGCTTCAACGGCTGCAGGGGCTGACCGCCTCGACGAACTGGGTCAACACCGGGGACTGGGACAAGGTCGTCCGTGCCGTACACAACCTGCGGGGCACAGCGGCCATGGTCGGGCACCCCATGGCCTCGCGAATCTTCGAAGGGCTCGAAAGCAAACTCAGTCGCGCCGAGGAATTCACCGATTCGCAACTGAGAGAAGAAGTGAACACAGCTCTAGGGCGGGCAGCCGAGTTGCTGCGCGGGTTTGCGCCGGTTTCCGCGGCGTCGCCACCGGAGCCCCCCGCCGAGAGGCCGCACGAGGTCTTGACCCCAGCGACCTTGAAACGCTTGAAGCCCCTGAACATATTGGTCATAGACAACGATGCCGCTTTCCGTTCGCGCCTGCGGACTGCCTACCAGCGCTTGGGCATGACCCTTTCTGAAATGGACCGTGGCGCTGAACTCCAGCCGGAGTGTCTGGCAGCGAACAAAATCGACGTTGTCATCCTGGACCTCAAGCTACCGGACGAAGATGGTTATTCGATCTGCAAGCGTCTGAAGGCTCATGCGGCCAGTAGCCAGGTTCCCATTGTGTTTGTCAGTGCATCAGGCGACCCCGAGCCTCGGCTTTTCGGATGGCAGGTGGGAGCCGAGGACTTTATCGTCAAACCCGTAGACCCCTTGGGCCTCCTGTTTCGTATCGAGTTCCTGGTCCAGCGTGCTGCTGCCAGACGCCTCCAGCAACGGCAGGTAGGGGTGAGCTACGATGCGTTTGTGAAGGAACTGGAGAAAAGGATCCTGGAAGCGATTGCCGGTAAGGAACCTCTGGTGCTGGCCACGCTTGCGGTGACCGGTGGCGGCTCCGAGGAAAAGCAAAGGGCCGCTGGCGTCAAATTCCTGCTCGATCACCTGCGTCGAGGAGATGTGCTGTGTACACCGACCGCGGGTTACTTGATGGTGTCGCAGCCCGACACGTCATTGGCCACAGCGCGGAAGAAGTTCGAAACGCTCTCCCGCCGCCTCAAGCGCGACTTCGCGATGGATTGCCGCGTGGGTCTGGCTCAGTCGCCCACGCACGGCAGGAGCCCGCAGGACCTTCTGGCCGCCAGCAAGGAGTGCCTGGATCGAGCGCGCCAGGCCGGGGCAAGCGCCACCGTGGTTACTCCTCGCTCGCACAAGGACGATGCAGAGAAACCATTTAAGCTGGTGGTGATCGACGACGATGAGGCTTTCCTCGATTATCTGGGAAAACACTTCGCCGAACTGGGCTTGAACGCCGTGCTTGTCCTCGACAGCGACCGCGCGGTTGAGGCCGTGCGCCAGCATCGACCCGACTTGGTTACTCTCGATATCCTGATGCCCGAACCGGACGGCCTGAAGATACTCCAAACACTGAAGGCCGACCCCGAACTCAGCACGATCCCGGTCATTATGGTCTCAGCAAAGGGCGAAGAAGAAAGCCTGCATCAGGCCTTCTCTTTGGGCGCCGCCGACTATCTCATCAAGCCTTTCCGCCCGGCTGAGCTGAATGCGCGTGTCCGCAAAGTACTCCGGGAACATGTTTCGACGGACTAGCCGGTGAATTAGCGTCACGCCGTCCCTCAAGTAGCCTTGTCACCTTCGGCCAGCATGTGACGAATCTTGTCCATCAATTCGCGGGGTTCAACCTGTGTTTTGACGACATACTCCTGAGCGCCGAGTGCCAGCCCTTTGCGAATGTCCGCTTCCTGCCCGAGTCCTGACAGGATCAGTACTGGAATGTCATGCCGGGCGGGATCAGCCTTCACATGCCGCAGGAAATCAAAGCCGCTCATCTTGGGAAGGTAGAGGTCAAGGACGATAAGGTCGGGCTTCGACTGCCCCAGCCAGGCGAGTGCGCTTTCGGCGCTCTCGACATCGGTGACGTCGTAGCCCTGCGCGACCATGCGGGACTTGAAAACGCGCCTCAAGAACTCTTCGTCCTCGACGAGCAGTATCTTATAGACCCGTTGGGGTAAGGGCGGCACGCCCATGAGTCCTCCCTGTCTTCAGCGTCTAAAGGGGCAACCTGACGTAAAAGGTCGTCCCCTCACCCACGTTGCTGGACACCCAGATTCTTCCGCCGTGCTTTTCGATAATCCCTTTGGCAAAATAAAGCCCCAGCCCGGAACCACGTTCGCGATTGCTGAGTGGGTTCTCGATTCTAGAGAATTTCTGAAAGAGTCTGTCCATCTCCATTGCGGGGACTCCCACGCCGGTATCCGAGACCGAGATAATCAGACTCCCCTCGGCTCGCTGCGCTGACATCCGCACAGACCCCTTTTCGGGCGTGTACTTGATCGCGTTATCGAGGAGATTCCGAAAGACCTCGGTAAGGAGTGCCTTATCGGCCCGCACGGCCGGCGTGGAGGCAAGGCCTTCATCAATGACCACCGAAACCTGGAATTTATTCGCCTTGCCCTCCAAGGCCCTCGCGGCCTCCGCCAAGACTTCGCTGATAGAGACGGGAAGCAAGTTGACCTTCAAGGTACCTTGGTCAAGTCTCGCAACGTCCAGAAGATCATCCACCAAGACGACCATGTGTTGAACGCATCCCTCAATTACCTTCAAGAGTTCTTGTTGTTCGGGGTTGAGCGCTCCCGCTTGCCCCTCCGCGAGGGCGGCGGTGTACCATCGCAGGCCTGTGATGGGTGTCCGCAACTGATGAGAGGCAATCGAGATGAATTCGGTTTTCAGCTTGTCGAGGGCCCGCTGCTCCGTGGTATCACGAAAGACCACAATGCAACCCCGTACCTGCTCATTCTCGAGAACTGGAGAGGCCAGAACGGAGATAGAAATGTGGTGGCCATCAGACTTGATCAACACAGCGTCTCCATCCACCTGAACCGCGGCCTGCGTCTGCATCGCCCGTTCCACGAAATCCTCTACGCCCAGCTTGTCGAAATGCAGAACTTCCCGGAAGGGTCTGGAGAGCGCTTTCTCTTCAGACACTCCAGTGCATTCTTCGGCGCGTTGATTCAGCAAAATCAGTCGACCGTGGCTGTCCACCGCAAAAACCCCTTCGCCGATAGAGCGGAGGAGCGACTCGTCCATCTTTTTCGCGGCCAGGAGCAGTTCCCGATCCGAGCGCTGCTTGGCAAGCTCCAGGCGAAGCTTGCTGAGGCCCATCCTGCGACTGAACAGGTAGACATCGAACAAGAGCGAGAGGGCCAGAAACCCGAAGAATCCCTTCCTCCAAATGTCTTCGAGGACCTGCGGTGCGCGCTGCCAGAAAATAACGGGCACCATCAATAGCGCAACGCTCAGCGTCAGGACGAAAACCATCCCGAGCGCCAGAAAGAAGAGTTCCAAGGTCCTTTTTTCGACTTGGCGCTCTCCGATGTCGGGGGAAGGAGATTCACTCGGACCGAGTCTCACGACCCTGATGGCACCTGCATCTCCCGGCCCCCCCAGTGGAAGAGGAGTGTTCGTGTTTGGCATAGCGGCTGTCCCTAAGAGTTATCGAACAAAAGGCAGTCAAATGTGAGACATCTTCCCATAAGGGAAGCCTTGGGACAAGCAGCCCTATCTCATTTACACAAGTGCGTGGGGAAGGGGACTTGCCACTCGGCCTTATCTCTGCGCGAGCCCCACGGGAATCGTATGATTCCTGCATGCCGACACAGTCAGGCACGGCCGATCCGAAGTCAGACGCCTGAGCCCACATTTGCCTGACACCGTTTTTGACAGCATGATCAACCCTCCTGAAGCTGGTGACGTCCAGCGCCTCTCTCGCTTCGACCCACGCGGCATGCTGCGGGAGCAGAGCTCCGCGGGACAACCTGACCCATGTCAAATTTCTCCTTGCGCAGCCCTGTTGCGGCTTGTAATCTGAGACGCTATCCAATTATCGGCTTATAAGCTGGAGGCAATGCCATGGCAGGTGTGAAGACCGTCCCATCTTTGGAGAAGCAAGCAGGAAGGAACACCGACCGGGTGAAAGAGATTCTGAGCTGGTATGAAAGCGATAATCCCGGCACGAAGACCAACTTGGCGCGCCTGATGAACACCGGCTACCTGGCCGGGACCGGGAAATTCGTCATCCTTCCCGTGGACCAGGGCTTCGAGCACGGCCCGGCGCGCAGCTTTGCTGTGAACCCGCCCGGTTACGATCCGAACTATCACTTTGAGCTGGCCCTGGCGGCCGGATGCAACGCCTACGCGGCCCCGCTGGGCTTCATCGAAGCTGCGGCGGCCCGGCACGCGGGCGAAATCCCTCTCATCCTCAAGTTGAACAACCACGACGTGCTGCACGACGAAAAAGATCCCATCCCCGCGGTGACCGGTAGCGTTCGCGATGCGCTGCGCCTGGGCTGCGTGGCGATCGGCTTTACGATTTATCCGGGCTCCACGCACGCCCAGACCATGTACCAGCAACTGCGCGGGCTGGCGGAAGAGGCCAAAGCCCACGGGCTGGCGGTGGTGGTCTGGTCCTACCCGCGCGGTTCAAGCCTGAGCAAGGAAGGCGAAACCGCCATCGATGTGGCTGCCTACGCCGCACAAATCGCCGCGCAGTTGGGCGCGCATATCATCAAGGTGAAGCTCCCCAGCGCGCACATCGAACAGCCGGAAGCCAAGAAGGCCTACGAGAAGGCCGCGGTTCCCATCGCCACGCTCCCCGAGCGCGTGAAACACGTCATTCAGAGTGCCTTCAACGGCCGGCGTATCGTGATCTTCTCGGGCGGCGCGAAAAAGGAAAGCGATGAGGCGGTGTTCGATGAGGTTCGGGCCATCCGCGATGGCGGCGGGTTCGGCTCCATCATCGGCCGCAACTCCTTCCAACGCCCCAAGGATCACGCGCTCAAGTTCCTCGAGACGATCATGAAGATCTATGCGGGAGAGATGAAGTAGCGCCGCTGGCGTCTTCTGACCGGCGGCTGCCTGCGGTTCTCCGAGGCTTGGCGCTCCATGGTGTTTGATCAACAAAAGGCGGGAGTACATTCCCGCCTTTTGCGCTTTGTGCAGCCGTGAGAGCCTGTGCGCGGCCCTTGCCGGCTCCTCTGCGGCGCGCCGTGCTCACTTCTTGAAGCGCTCTCCGCCGCGCGGAGAATACTTGGAGAGTGCCGCGTCTAAAGCGCGGCCCGCGGCGGGAACTCCGGCGCCGCCAAATAGAATGTCCTTGGCCTCTATTTTCCTGCCGTAAAGGTTCTCATTGGCAGTCCCGTCATGCTTGATCACCTGGCCCTCCAGGGACAATCCCGCAAAGGCGCCGCGCGAACGCGAATAGGTGAGAATTTCGGCCTGCATCAAGGCTCCGGTGGCACCTTCGGCGGTTCGTCCGACAGGGCCGCCGGCCACGGAGGCATCCGCGCCCAGCTTGGTCTTGCCCTTGACGAGCGACTGGGCCCCCTTGGCGTTCATGACTACCAGCACGAAATCCGTAGCCTGCCCGCCGATTTGAAATCCGATGCTCGGTCCGGTGATCATAAACATCCAGGGTGCGCCCCAGGGCCCGTTACCACCGCGACGACAAACCAGACAGCCGCGGCCGTAACTAGCCCCCAAACCCAAGGCCAGCTTTTTCTGCGAAGGAATCACGCCAACGCAGACGGACTTGTCCAGCAAATCTTTGGGGATCCCCTTCTCCGGTGTCCCCATGACCTCGTTGATGACTTCGGCTGCCTTTTGCAGCCTCTCAACTTCCTTGCCGGATTCGGCGGCCCACGTCGCGCCGCACGTCACCAGAGCTAATACCAAGGAAAGAAGTGCCTTCATGGCTCGTCCTTTCTCCGCGCTGCGGAATCCGTTGCGAAATGCAGATCAACTCGTTCGACCGAAAGGCCCGCGCTCCATTGTGCCACAACCTTTACCCCCGCGAGGGCATGTTTTTGCGGGGAGCCGGGCGTTGAAAGCGGCATCCTCCTTGTCATGTCCTGCTTGAATTCGGTACAGTGTCGGACGCCATGCGAGCCATGATCCTCGACCAGCCCAAGCCCGCCGAGCAGAACCCGCTTCGGCCGGGCGAACTCCCTCTGCCGGCGCCGGCCCCGGGAGAAATCCGCGTGAAGGTCAGCGTCTGCGGCGTCTGCCGGACAGACCTGCACATCGTGGAAGGTGAACTCCCGCTGCCGAAGCTGCCGGTGGTGCCGGGCCATCAGATCGTGGGCGTCGTCGAGGGCGTGGGCGCGGGCGTCACGCAATTCCGCGAAGGCGATCGCGTGGGAGTTCCGTGGGTCTATTCCACTTGCGGGGAATGCGCCTACTGCCGGAAGGGCTCGGAAAACCTCTGCGAGCGGGGGCAATTTACCGGCTACCACGCCGACGGCGGCTATGCCGAGGCGATGGTGGTGCGCGCCTCCTTCGCTTATGCTTTGCCGGCAGGTTTCTCCGACCTGGCCGCCGCGCCGCTCCTCTGCGCGGGCATCGTCGGGTATCGCTCCTTGAAGCTGAGCCAGGTCAAGCGCGGCGAGCGTTTGGGGATGTACGGCTTCGGCGCTTCGGCCCACGTCGTGATGCAAGTCGCGCTTTACTGGGGCTGCGAGGTCTTCGTCTTCACACGCGCGGAAAAGCATCGACAACTGGCCCGTGAACTCGGAGCGGCGTGGGTGGGAGGAGCGGAAGACAATCCTCCCGCGCCGCTCGACGCCGCCATCATCTTCGCCCCCGCCGGGCACCTGGTCCTCGACGCGCTGCGCGTAGCGCGGAAGGGCGCCACGGTGGCGATCGCGGACATTACCATGAGCCCCATCCCGGAGATCAGCTACGATAAACTTCTCTACCACGAGCGGATCATCCGGAGCGTGGCCAACAGCACGCGCCAGGACGCCCGGGAATTCCTCCGCCTGGCGGCGGAGATCCCGGTGAAGACGGAAGTCGAAACCTTTCCGCTCGAGCAGGCCAACCGCGCCCTGCAGGCCATGAAGCACAGTGAGATTCACGGTGCGGCCGTCTTGAAGATTTGACGGCGGCCCCGCGGGCGCTGCCGGCCTCGCCGGCCCGAACGGAGACCAGGGAGGATGAGATGCAGAATCCACGGAAACTGACTCGTCGGCAATTTAGCGCTTCGCTGCTCGCGGCGGCCGGAGGCGCTTGCCTCGAAGCTTCCCCCGTCCCGGCCGCCCAGCCCGCCGCGGAGGTTCAGCCCCTTTCCGTACGCGGCCCGTGGTTCCGCGACGCGCGATTCGGGATGTTCATCCACTTCGGCATGTACGCCGTTTTGAAGCGGGGCGAGTGGGTGATGTACCGCGAGCGGATCCTAATCCCCGAATACGAGAAGCTGATCCCGCAGTTCAACCCTTCCCGCTTCAACGCGCGCGAGTGGGTGGACCTGGCGAAGGCCGCCGGGCAACGTTACATCACCATTACCTCCAAGCATCACGAAGGCTTCTGCATGTTCGACAGCAAGCTCACTGACTACAAGATCACGCGCACACCCTTCGGCCGCGACTTGATCGGCGAACTCGTCGCCGAGTGTCACCGCCAGAACATGCCGATCTCGTTCTATTACTCGCTGATGGACTGGCACCACCCCGCCTACCAGCCGAGCCTGAAGTCCGGCACGCCAGTTTCCGCGGAATTCGTGGATTACCTCAAGGGGCACCTGCGTGAACTGTGTACGAACTACGGACGCATCGCCGGCATCTGGTTCGATGGCGGGTGGGACCACACCCCGGAGCAGTGGCATTCGCGGGAACTCATCGACATCATCCGCTCGCTTCAGCCTCAGGCGCTGATCAACGACCGCGCAGGTCTTCCCGAGGACTTCTCAACGCCCGAACAGGAGCTGGGCTCGCCGAGCGCTCAAAGCGACCAGCGGCTCCGAGAAGCCTGCATGACCATCAACGACAACTGGGGCTATGCGGAAACCGACCAGCGCTTCAAATCCTCCGCGGAGCTGATCCAGTTGCTGGCACGGGCCGCCGGAGGCGATGCGAATCTGCTGCTGAATGTGGGGCCGATGCCCACGGGCGAGATTCAACCAGACTTCGTCAAGCGTCTCCAGGAAGTGGGCCACTGGCTGGAACGGAATGGCGAGTCCATTTACGCGACTCGGCCGACCGGGACCGGCTACTTCACCGATACGACCCTGACCACGCGCGGCAACAAGGTTTACTTCCACATCTTCAACTGGGAGCCGGGAACGAGCCTGCGCGTGGACCTCGACGTCAAGAAGCCCGCCAGGCGCGCCTACGTCCTGGAGGACGGGCAGGAGATTGATTTCATCCGCAACCCGGCTTCAGGGGGCAGCCTGGGTGCGAGCCTCAGTTTCACGACGCGCAACCGCGGCTGGAAATCTCCGGACACCGTCATCGTGGTGGAGACAGAAAGTTGAAGTGTGCTTGCGCGCGGGGAACTCACGAGTTCCCTGCACGCCGAATTCCCTGTCCCTCGCCAGGCCCGTGGCCCCCCTCGATGTTCCGCTGCCGAAGGAGATCTCACCATGAACGAGCCTTCACGAAGGATGTTCCTCAAACAACTCAGCGTGGCCGGCGCTACGGCGGCGACGACCCCGCTGGCCTCGCGGGGTTCTCAATCCGGGATTGCGGAGAGCGCTCCTGAATTCGCGACGGTCGTCGTTCCGCTCGACGGGGAATGGCAGTTCGCGCTCGACCCGGACGGAATTGGCGAGTCCCGCGAGTGGTTTCAGCCGCTCGGCATAGGCCCCGACAAATGGGCGCGCGTTCGGGTGCCCCACACCCGGCAGGTCTCGCCGGTGTCCGGCAACTATCAGGGAATCGCGTGGTATCGGAGGGGCTTTGATGCACCCGCCCGATGGGCCGACAAAGCCGTACGCATCGAGTTCCAAGCCGTCAGTCACAGTGCGAAGGTGTGGCTGAATGGCAAACTGATCGGCCAGCACTCGCGTCGCGGATACACGGCCTTCGCGTTCGATCTCGCTCACGCCCTTCGACTCGACGGCCCGAACCTCCTCTCGGTCAAAGTTGATAATTCCTTCGATGAGAATATGCTCCCTCGCGCAACATCCTTCGACTGGACCACCGACGGCGGCATCATCCGGCCGGTAAGACTCCTAATCACACCGCAAACTTACATCGAGCGGCTCGAGATTGACGCGGAGCCGGACCTCGAGGCGCAGCGGACGAGATTGCATATCCGTGCCATCGTCCACAACGCCAGCCAGCGCGCTGTGAATCTCAGTTTTAACTACCGCGTCGCGGAGGAAGAGTCGGGCGATCCGCTCGCCGCCGCGCAGGGAGCGGGCACGGCGAGTGTAGGGCCTGGCGCATCGGAAAAGGTTTCGCTGACTCCGCTCTTCGAGGCCATGCGCTTGTGGCACTTCGACCACCCTCACCTCTACCGAGCCGTCGTCGAAATGGAGCAACAGGGGAAAACGCTCCACAGTTATGCCGAGACATTCGGCGCGCGGAAGATGGAAGTTAAAGCTGGGGGCTTCTACCTGAACGGCGAACGCGTTCGGTTGATGGGCGTCGAACGCATGGCGGGAAGCCATCCGAACTTCGGCATGGCCGAGCCCTCCTCATGGATTACGCATGACCACGACGATTTGAAGGAACTTAACTGCGTTTTCACGCGTGTCCACTGGGAGCAAGAGAAGCGCGTGCTCGATTACTGCGACCGCCACGGGATCCTCATTCAAGAAGAAATTCCAGCGTGGGGACCGGATACCTTCAAGGGCATGGAGGCGGGACCCTCACGCGAGATCATGGAGAACGGAATCGGCCAACTGCGCGAAATGATCGTCCGCGATTACAATCACCCCAGCATCTTCGCCTGGGGGCTGTGCAACGAAGTGAACGGCCAGAACCCGCCCGCAAAGGTATTCATTCAGCGCATGGCCGCGGAAGCCCGGAAGCTTGATCCGCACCGGCTTCTTACCTACGCTTCAAATTCACTTCAGCAGAATCCCGGAAATGATGCGGCGGGATCTCTCGACTTCATTTCCTGGAACGAGTACTACGAGAGTTGGTTCGGAGGGAACACGGCGTCCGTGAGGCAAAACGTCGAAGAGATTCATCGCGCATTTCCCGACAAGCCAATCGTCGTTTCCGAATACGGATACTGCGAGTGTGCGCCGGACCGAACGGGCGGCGATGCGCGGCGCATCGAAATTCTGAGAGACCATACGAATGTCTTCCGTGACTTCGATTTCGTCGGCGGCGCAATTTTCTTCGACTACAACGACTACCGCACCCACATCGGGGATAAGGGAATCGGAGTTCTGAAGCAGCGCGTTCACGGCGTGGTGGACCTTTACGGGAATCGCAAACCTTCGTTCGAAGCGCTTCGGCAGGAATCCAGTCCCGTGGAGAGCCTGCGCCTGACGTCTCAAAACAGAACCCTGTCCGCCACGGTAGCGGTCCGGAAGACACTTCCTGCTTACACCCTCCAGGACTACATGCTGCGTTGGATTGTGTTTGGTTTCGGCGATCTCCCGATGGAGGAGGGCAGAGCCTCTCTCCCCAAGCTGGCTCCCGGGGAGGAGGCGACCGTTTCCATCCCGTACCAGGAAAAGCAGCCACGGCGGATCCGCGTGGATGTCCTGCGGCCCACCGGTTTTTCGGCCTTCACCGCGTGGTGGAAGCCCTCGCCGTAGCGCGGCCCGCGGAAAACGGTAGAACCTGCATGCCTAGATTTGCGAGTACGGTGTTGGGGACAACAGAAAGTTGGTGATGTTCGACACCGTCTCTACATCCGTATAACCCGGCGTCGTGCTCAACTTTTTCCATTCCGGGTCGGCGACGAATGTGGACCAGGTCTTTTCCCGCGTTGCAAGGTCGTCGAAGACGAGCATATACGTGAGGTTCGGGAGCTTCGCGCCTACCAGACTCTCGCCAAAGAAGACGGCCCGCAGTCCCGTGCGGCGGAAAATGGCGATCTCTCCCTGGTTGAACATCTCGATCTTCTTCAGGTTGGCTTTCTTGCTGTGGCTCTCGTAGGTACGCAGCTCAAAGAGGCGCGGGCGCTTCTCCGCGGCGCCGGGAGGAACCTCCAGCCTGGGGAAAGTTTCAAAAGCGACCATCAGCGAACTCTCGCAGCGGATGAAGGCCGGATTCGTGGCAGGGGCGTCCCAGAACGCGCCACCTTTCGACAAGTCCGCGCTGGCCGCGAGGCGCGCGCCCGCCGTCGCGAGGGTTTCGGGCGAACGGCAAGGCAGCAAGACATACACCGACGGGTTTTGAGGTCCGACCGTTACGCGAAAGACGCCCACCGGGCCGATGCCGAGTCGGTTCCAGGCGGGGATCGCAGCGTTCGCGAGGAAATCGTCCACCAACTTGACCTGCGGCCCCCGCCGCAAGTGATAGAGCCGGAGTTCGTAGTACTCTCGACTGGAGGAAACCTCGCCCTGCGAAGCGGAGAGCGAGCTGAGCGCGGCCGGTCCGGCAAGCGCCGAAGCGGCCAAGGTCGACGTCAGAAGTTTTCTTCGATTCATGGTCCCCTTCCTTTGCGTGCCCCCCTTCGGCGGCACGACGCTAATCTGCGAGTTGGTAGTAAACTCCAAACGCCCGAATTATTCCAGTGGGCACGAGTATAATCGCTCCCTTCGTCTTCGCCGGCCGCATTTCAGTCTTCCTTTGCCGGCGGGGCTGGCGGCAACTTTCGATCAAATCTCCCGAGGCCTGCCAGAAGGAGTAAAATCGCGGAACACAAGAAAGGAAGCGGCGATGGGAAAAATATCGCGAAGAGATTTTGCCAGGGTCACGGCCGCGGCGGGGCTGGCGACGGCGCTCAGCCGCGCGCGGGTGCTGGGGGCCAACGACCGCGTCCGTCTCGGCTTCATTGGGCTGGGCAACCGCGGTGACCAGGTCCTCGACGGCTTTTTCGAGCATCACGATGCGGAGGTCGCCGCCGTCTGCGATCTGCATCAGCCCTACCTGGATTTTGCGGGGAAGAAAATCGGCACGAACCCCCGGCAGTTCAAGGACTACCGCAAGCTGCTCGAGCTGAAGAACCTGGACGCCGTGGTGATCTGCACGCCGGACCACTGGCACGCACTCATGGCCATTCACGCCTTCGAAGCAGGCAAGGATGTCTACGTCGAGAAGCCCCTGTCGCTCTGCGTCAGCGAAGGCCGCAAAATGGTCGAGGCGGCGCGGCGCCACAATCGTGTGACGCAGGTAGGACTGATGCGGCGCTCCTCGCCCGTTCTGAAGGAGGCGGTCGAATTGGTGCAGCGCGGCGGACTCGGCCGCATCACCGTGATCCGCTCCTTTCACATTCAGAATGAATGGCCGAAGGGCATCGGCAATCCGCCGGACGGCGATCCGCCACCGGGCTTCGACTGGGAAACCTGGCTTGGCCCCGCGCCCCGGGTCCCTTACAACATCAACCGCGCGTTCTACCGCTTCCGCTGGTTCTACGACTATTCCGGAGGGCAAGTCACAAACTACGGCGCTCATTACCTCGACGTCGCTCACTGGATTCTGGGGCACGACGCGCCGCTGGCGGTGACCGCGATGGGCGGAAAAATCGTCGTCGAAGACAACCGCGAAATCCCCGACACGCTGGAGGCCCTCTGGACCTATCCGGGCGGCACGCTCGTGACCTTCTCGCAGTTCAACGCGAACGCCGCACCCGCCGACTTGCGCCACAGCACCATGGAGATTCGAGGCACGAAGGGGACGATGTATCTCACCTGGTGGGGATACGAAGTGGTTCCCGAAGAGATCACCGACAAGGTCTTCCCCGCCCTGACACCCCTCGACCGAACGCTCAGCCGTGATTATGAATCCAACCGCAAGAAACTGATCGAGGCGAAGAAAGTCGAGGGCAAGGACAGCACGCCCCTGCACGCGCGGAACTTCCTCGACGGCATCAAAAGCCGGAAGACCTGCAACTGCGATATCGAGACGGGCCACCGGAGCACCACCACAACGTTGCTCGCCAATCTCGCGCTCAAGACCCGGTCGCACCTCGAGTGGGACGGCAAGCGGGAACGAGTCACGAATCATCCCGACGCCAACAAGTTGTTGAGCTACAGCTACCGCGCGCCTTACAAACTGCCGGCCTGAGCGAGCGTCCCGCGAGGGCGGTGAACCTGCGCGGGCGAGCGGGAAGCACAGGAGCAAATTATGAAATCTCCCCTCGAAACTGGGCCGCACCTTCGGCACGAAAATACGTTTTCACGGCGAGGATTTTTCCTGGCGGCTTCCGCCGCCTGGGCCGCCGCGGCGGTGGCGCAGGCCGGTGACACGGTCCACGCGAAGCCTGTGAAGCCCTACGCCGGAAAGCTGTGTTTCTTCTCGAAGCCCCTGCCCGAGATGGAGTGGAGCCGACTGGCACGGAGCATCAAGCAAGTGGGTTTCGACGGGATCGACTTGACCGTCCGGAAGGAACAGGGTCACGTCATGCCCGAACGCGCGGCGGAGGATCTGCCCAAGGCCGTCGCGGCCATTCGCGCGGAAGGCCTGGACGTCCCCATGATCACCACCTCCCTCACTTCGGCCAGCGATCCCACGGCCGCGCCTATCCTCTCGACCGCGGGCCAGCTCGGGATTCGCTACTTCAAGCCCGGCTATTACCTGTACAAGCTGGTGGATGTCCGCAAGGAGCTGGCGGAGGCCGGTGAACAATTTCGCGGTCTCGCGAAGCTCGGCGAGCAATTCGGCGTTCAGGTGGGCTATCACAATCACGAGGAATACATCGGCGCGCCCGTGTGGGACATGGCCTCGGTGATTGAGCCGCTCGATCCGAAATGGGCGGGCTACTACTTCGACCCGCGCCACGCGATGGCGGAGGGTGGCGTGGGCGGCTGGAAGATCGCTTCGCACCTCGTGCTTCCTCGCCTCAAGATGGTCGCGGTCAAAGACTTCTTCTGGACGAAGACTCCCAAGGGATGGCAGGACGTCAACTGCCCCCTCGGACAAGGAATGGTGGATTGGAAGTATTTCTTCCGGACGATTGCGCAGGCGGGCTTTCACGGGCCCATCTCCCTC
>Ga0315268_10003478_pt1 | contig 17349 bp, 16 predicted proteins | sample C1_top_MG_FD_204535 | JGI IMG/M metagenome (GOLD analysis project Ga0315268, IMG submission 204535) | Sediment microbial communities from Yellowstone Lake, YNP, Wyoming, USA - C1_top | ecosystem: Environmental > Aquatic > Freshwater > Lake > Sediment | place: USA: Wyoming | collected 2017-08-01
TGAGCGCCGAAACCAGCGCGGTTTGCGCGGCGATGTCGGCTTCGGTGAAAATGCTGCCATCGGTCTTGCGCTGGTGCGCGACCTTCAGGTAGCGCGGCATGATTTCCTGCTGCGCGACCTTCCTTACCGCATCGATGACGGCCTGGATCATGTGTTGGCTTTCATGAGTTGTAGGTCGGAATTCATTCCGACAGCCTTGCCGGGTTGAAACCCGGCCTACATTTTCCACTTGATCGAGCAGCCCATGCTCGCGATCTGCTCGGCCGGCCCCTTGCCGGTCAGAGCCACTTCCTTCATGGCCTCGAACAGGTCGCGCCGGGCGTCGGCAGGCGCAGCTTCCTTGCGCGAAGCATCGAGCCGGCCGCGGTACTGCAGTTCCAGATTGGCATTGAAGCCGAAAAAATCCGGTGTGCACACGGCGCCGTAGGCTTTAGCCACAGCTTGGGTTTCATCCCACACGTAGGGGAAGGGGAAGCCGAATTCCTGCGCCACATTTTTCATGTTGTCGAAGGAGTCTTCCGGGTAATCTTCCGGGTCATTCGACATGATGGCGATGGTGCCGATGCCGAGTTTTTCCAGTTCGCGGCAGTCGCGCACAAGGCGGTCGCGAATCGCCTGGACGTAAGGGCAGTGGTTGCAGATGAACATCACCAGCAGCCCTTTGGGGCCGCGCGCACTGGCCAGGTTGTAGCGTTTGCCGTCCACCCCGGGCAGGTCAAAATCCAGGGCCTTCCAGCCGAAATCGCAAACCGGCGTTTGCAAACTGACCATATTCAATTCTCCTGCTTGATTAGTATTATTTAAATTAGTTTATCATGAGCGCACCATATATGAAGTGCGGAAAAAATAGATGACTGCTCCCCGCTTTTATTGCCCGGAAATTTTAGCCCAAAGCGGTACAGCGGAATTGCCCGAGCAGGCCGCGCACCATGCCGCGAGGGTGTTGCGCCTGCAAGCCGGCGATCGGGTTAGTGTGTTCAACGGACGGGGCGGAGAAGGTGATGCGCGCATCACGGACATCGGCAAGCGCAATGTCACTCTGGAAATCGTGGACTGGCATGCAGTCGAGCGTGAATCGCCGCTGCAAGTCCTGTTGGCCCAGGCTATTTCAGCCGGGGAAAAAATGGATTTCACCCTGCAAAAGGCGGTTGAGCTGGGTATAGGCAATATTCAGCCGCTGGCGAGCGAGCGTAGTGTGGTGCGGCTTTCCGGCGAGCGGGCGGAAAAGCGCGTGGCCCATTGGCAGGGCGTGGTGATTGCTGCCTGCGAGCAGAGCGGCCGCAATCATGTGCCCGAAGTCGCTCCGATACGTCCGCTGCTGGATTGGCTCCCAGAGCAGCAGGATACGTCGGGACTCCGCCTGATGCTGTCGCCTGTTGCCGAACTCGGGTTGCGTGACCTGCCCAAACCCACCGGCAATATCACCCTGCTGATTGGCCCTGAAGGCGGCCTTTCCCCGGCGGAAACCGAGGCGGCCCAGCGTTACGGCTTCACCCCGGTGCGGCTGGGCGCGCGCGTCCTGCGCACCGAAACGGCGGCGCTGGCGGCTTTGGCGGCGATGCAGACGCTATGGGGCGATTTCTGAGAACCAGGATTTTTCCTTACGCGTGTAGAATGGCAAGAAAAACATGCCATTGACAACTGATGCCTGCTAATTCAAAACGAATCACATCCGGTATTTCAGGTTGGCCGGAAGATGAACGACCCCGCGAACGCTTGCTTACACGAGGCCCTCATGCTTTGACCGATGCTGAACTGCTTGCTATCCTTCTGCGCGTCGGCATGCAGGGCAAGAGTGCGGTCGAGTTGGGGCGAGAGTTGTTGAACCGCTTTGGTTCCGTGCCGGGGATGATGGCAGCGCCGATTTCGGCTTGGGAGGGAATTAAAGGCTTGGGAGACGCAAAGCTGGCCCAGTTGCAAGCCGCGCTGGAACTGGGGCGGCGCGCTTCGCTGCCGGGTAGCCGGGAGAATACCGTCATCAAGAGCACACGGCAGGCAGCGGAATATTTTACTGCCCGTTTGCGCGGGCTGGCGGAAGAGCATTTCCGGGTGGCGTACTTGAATCGTCAGGGGCGGCTCCTGGAAGATGCATTGATTGCCAGAGGCACAGTGGATCATGTGCACCCGCCAATCCGCTCCATTGTTGCACAGGCCTTGCAGGCGAATGCCTCGGCGCTGGTTGCCGCGCACAATCACCCTTCCGGCGCTGCCGCGCCCAGCGAGGCTGACAAACTCCTGACGCGGGACCTGCTTGCCGCGTGCCATCCCATTGGCATTAAGGTGCTGGAGCACGTCATCGTGGCCGCAGATGGGCATTACAGCTTCGCCGATAGCGGCCTGCTGGATGAGTTGGCTCTTGAAACGCTGGCGCCCATACCCGCAAAAGGAAAAACACAAAAACATGAACGATGAGCTTCGACAAAGAGTGATTCAAACCCTCCAGCGTGGCGAAGACCTGCCCTCCGATTGGGCGCGCGAGCTGTTCCCGCCGGAAAAGCGCGAGTACGAACTGGTTTATTACGGCAAGGAACGGGAAGAAGATATCATCGCGGGCACCATGGCCGTACCCTTGCAAGCCGAGCGCACCTTTGGAAAAAACGGTGTCGATTGGCACAACATGCTGATCTTCGGCGACAACCTGCAGGTGATGAAGACGCTGCTGGAACAGAAGAAGGCGGGTAAACTGTGCAATGCCGATGGCACGCCAGGAGTAAGACTTATCTATATCGATCCACCGTTTGCAACGAAGCAGGAGTTTCAGGGCAGCAAAGATCAGAAAGCCTATCAAGATAAAGTTGTGGGGGCGCAGTTTGTAGAGTTTTTGCGGAAACGGCTTGTACTGTTGCGAGAGCTTCTAAGCGACGATGGGGCAATCTATGTTCATCTGGACTGGAAAAAGGTTCATTACCTCAAAGTAGTCATGGATGAAATCTTTGGGGAAAACAACTTCCGTAACGAAATTGTCTGGCATTACCCAGGTAGGGAAATGCATATATCCAACAAATTCAATGCGAAGCACGACACACTTCTCTTCTATGCCAAAACGACTACAGCTAGGGTTCGGATGGATCAAGTGGCGATCCCATACGAAAGGGAAGAGCGACTGAAGGGACTACGTAGAAAAGTACATGTGGATGAGGACGGCAAGGAATGGGTATGGGAAACACGTGGACAAGCGGCCGGTCAGGAAGCTTATAAACGCTACGTGGACGAGATCATTGAGCAAGGTCGTGCGCTAAGTGATGTTTGGTCGGATATGCAATTCCTTCGTGGGAATCATCCAGAGCGGACCGGCTACCCTACGCAAAAGCCATCTGAACTGCTTGAACGTGTCATCAAAGGTTCGTCCTCAGCGGGTGACCTCGTACTTGACGCCTTTGCTGGGTCCGGCACAACCTGCGCCGTCGCCGAGAAACTCGGTCGTCGCTGGATCGGCATCGACTGCGGCAAGCTGGCTATCTACACCATTCAAAAGCGCCTGCTCAATCTCAAAGCAGAAATTGGGCATAGCGACGCGGCTCGCAAGGCCATGCCCTTCACACTCTACAACGCCGGGCTGTACGACTTTTCCAAGCTCAAGCAACTGCCGTGGTCCGACTGGCGTTTCTTTTGCCTGCAACTTTTCGGCTGCAAAGAAGAACTTCATACCATCGGCGGGCTGCAACTGGACGGAAAGCTCAAGGGGGCGAGCGTGTTGGTATTCAACCACCATGAAAAACCCGGAGCAGGCATAGACGAAGAGACTGTCAGGAGCATCCACGCGGCCATCGGCAAGAAGATTGGCCGCAAGTTTTACATCATCGCCCCGCGCGGCGTGTTCGGTTTTCAGCAGGACTACATCGACCTGGATGGGGTGCGTTACTACGCGATGCGCGTTCCCTATTCGATCATCAACGAGCTGCATCAGCGCGAGTTTACCGCGCTGAAACAGCCTAATGACGAAATGGCGGTGAACGATACGGTAGATTCGGTCGGTTTCGATTTCATCCAGCCGCCGAAAGTGAAATGGACGGTAGGCGTAAACGCCCGCAAAGGCCAGTTGATCAAAGAGGCTTCCCTGAAAATCGAAAAATTCGAGAGCCGGGCGCGGCTGCGCGGCGAAGACACCCTTGGCGGGATGGAAACTTTCTCGATGCTGATGCTGGATTTCGACTACGACGGCAATGTGTTTGATCTGGACGCCGTTTTCTACAATCACCAGATGGAAGAAGCCGGGTGGGAGGCGCGCTTCTCCGCTGAAAGCCTCGGGGACAACGTGATGGCGGTATTCATCGACACCCACGGCAACGAGGCCAGGGAGGTGATACCACTTACGCAGTTTGGCCTTCAACCCCCCAAACCTGTTGCCAAGAAGACCAAAGCGAAGCTGAGCCATGCCACCTAGCCCTGACCGCCAACTTTTTCGCAACGAAGACCTGATTCTCAAAGTCAGCCCGGCGGTGGATCGCGCGCGCTGGGACGAGGGCCGTTATGAGGCGTTCCTCGACGAACTGTGCGGCGGACGCGACTACCAGAAAGATGCCATCCGTACAGCTCTGCGTTATTGGCTCGGCGGCGAATACGCTAATTTGAAAGCCCTTGCCAAAGCCAATTATGAGGGAAACCCCGTATTGGAAACGCGCTACGGTTCTTGGGCGGGGATGGAACGCCATCTTCAATTACCAGACACGCTTTCCGCTTCGCTTGATCTTGCCACCGGCACGGGCAAGAGCTATATCCTTTATGGCGTTGCAGCAATTCTGCTGGCCGAGGGCGCGGTGGACCGGGTGCTGGTACTGTGTCCTTCGACGACGATCGAGGCCGGTTTGCTGGAAAAATTCCGGGAAATGGCGGGCAATGCCGACTTGCGAGCCTTGCTCCCTGGAGATTCAAAGATTTCATCGCCGCGCATTATCAACGCCTCTGAGACGATCACTGAAGGCAGCATCTGCGTGGAGAACTACCACGCGATCTTGCAGCATGTGGGGTCGAGCATCCGGGCAAGCTTATGGGGCAAGGGTGCGCATGCCGCAGTGCTCAACGACGAGGCCCACCACGTTGCCAACGAACCCGCAACAAAATCCAAGAAGTGGAAAGAATTCTTGGATGATCCGGGCTACAGTTTCCGTTACGTCCTGGGTGTTTCCGGTACCTGCTATGTAGGCGACGATTATTTTTCCGACGTGATCTACCGCTATTCGTTGCGGCAGGCAATGGAGGAGCGGTACGTCAAGCGCGTGGACTATGTCGCGGAAATGCCCCAGACCGGCGACCCGGACGAGAAATGGCAGTTGATCCGCAATCGCCACGAAGACATTAAACGCAAGCTGACGCATCGCAACCTGCTGCCGCTTACGATTGTCGTCACCCCCAAGATCAATCGCTGCAAAGATGTGGCGGAAGAGCTTAAGGCCTTTTTGATCGAGACTGAGGGTCTGGCTCCCGAGGCGGCGAACGAGCGTGTGCTGGTGGTATACAATAACGCCCCGGATGTGGCGAAACTGCCTTATGTAGACAACGCTACCAGCAAGGTCGAGTGGATTGTTTCGGTATCCATGCTCAATGAAGGCTGGGACGTGAAGCGCGTGTTCCAGATCGTGCCCCATGAAGAGCGTGCGTTCGACAGCAAGCTGCTTATTGCTCAAGTGCTCGGGCGCGGTCTGCGCGTTCCAAACGGGTGGGACGGCCCGCAGCCCGAAGTGACGGTCTTTAACCACGACGCGTGGGCCGCCCGTATCCGGCACTTGGTCAATGAAATCCTGGAAATCGAGAAGCGGCTGTCCGCACACGTTCTGGACGACTCTCCCAATCATTTTGACCTGCACAACATCGACTATAGCCTCGAAGCTGTCTCAGTCAAAACACCCATGACGGGCGGGTACAAATTCTTTGAGAAGGGTTATGTTGATTTGGCCGCCGATGTTCCCGCCGAGGATGTCAGCATCGAATTTGAACGCGCTGCAACCGGCGAGCGCTTTAAATGGCAGACCAATATCCAGCACAAAACCTACGCTCCGCGGGAAATCGCAGCTCACATGTACCGCCGCCTGGAGGAAGAGCAAGACCCGGATGACCCTGACCCGGAAATGCGCACGTATTACACCGACAAGTTTCCCGTAGAACGCCTGGAGAAGCTTGTCAAAGACTCGCTGGCGCGGCGTGGCATGACTGTGGCGACTGACGGCGTTCGGCAGAAGTTTCTTCAGGCACTTGGCACGCTCCGGCGCAAGACCTCCGAGAACGTGCGCTATACATTATCCTCGAATCGCTTTCATACATTGACCACCCGGCAGCGCCAGTCCGATAGTGTGAGTGCGGCGGATCTACGTCGCGACAAGACTGTGTTTTTCACCGATCAAACCCGCTCCAGCCTTAAAGACGAGCAAATTGAATTTTTTGACGAAATTGCCGAGCCGGGCAGCGGGTTCAGATGTATTCTCATTGCCAATCGTCACGATTTCAAAACACCGCTTAATGCAGCAATTGCCGACTCTGACCCCGAACAGCGGTTTATTAAAGCACTGCTCGATGGGGCGAACCTGCCACACTACCAAGCATGGATTAAATCCACTGCGACACGCTTTTACGAGATTGATTACGCCTGGAAAAAGGGAGAGCACCCGAAGCGCGGGAAATTCAATCCGGACTTCTTTATCAAGGCGGGCAATTTCATTCTCGTAGTTGAAACTAAGGGTAATGAAGAGTTGCGCGAGGCTTCGGAGGAAAACCGCAAGAAGAACGAGTATGCCGTTGCACACTTTGATCGAGTGAACGAACATTTGGCTCAGGAAGGTAGTTCAATTCGCTATAAGTTCAACTTCCTTACACCCAAAAACTTCGGCGTGTATTTCCAATATCTGAGCGAAGGGCGTATTGCAGATTACCGGTCTGAGTTGGATGTAAAGTTGGAAGAGACTGACTAAGATTAAAATGATTAAGAGTGCCAGGACGAAAGGAACTCGCGTAGGGCGCAATATGATTGCACCGGATGGGTCACAAAAATTATTCTGCTTTCCGTTTTCCCAGCCATGCCCGCACCGAATCATGCAAGGATGAAGCCACACAGGACAACTACGATGAACCCCAAACAGCTTCAACAACTCGATCAGCACCTGAAGCAGTGGCGAGCAAACCACGCCGACGCGGAAAGTGTGCGGGCGGCGTATCGCCAACAGGTGCTGAAGTTCACCCTGAGTTCGATGGCACTGGAAAACGAGCCGGTTAATCCCGAACGGCTGGCGAAGCTGCTGTGTCAACCCGTCCGCTAGACGCTACCCGCGAACTGGCGACAGCCGCCGGTTTGCTTGCTTATAGCGAAGTCGCCGAGCATCTCGCGGTGAACATCGCGCACTGCCTCGACGCGCTGCTGGAAAAACCGTCCGAAGACATCCGCATTACCCCGGAATGGATTTGCGACATCCACCGCTGTATCGCCGGTGAGCTATTCCCGGAATGGGCTGGGTGCTTCCGCACCACCGATGTTCAGGTCGGCACCCATTTGCCCCCGCCCGGCCATGAAGTCGCAGTCCATATAAAAAACTTCTGTCTGGATTTGGAAGAACGCCTGCGCCATCTGCGCGGTGCGGAATCCATTGCCGAACTACTGGCATGGGCTGACTGGCGTTTCCAATGGATACATCCATTCAAGGATTTCAACGGCAGGGTGGGGAGAATTTTACTTATCGTGCTGGCTTACAAACTCGCACTTCCGCCGATTGATCCTGCCTCCGCCGAATCCGGCAAGGCGGTCTATTTCGGCGCACTGCGCGCCGCCGACGTGGGCAATCTTGTGCCATTGACCGATCTTTGGCTAAACCGGTTGCTGCAAGGTGGCCTAAGCCCTCTGTTATCATAGCGCCATGCTCAATATCCAGAACCTGATCTACCTGCAAGGCGGCATTCCGCTTTTCCAGCAAGCCAGCCTGCAGATTTATGCAAACCAGCGCATCGGCCTGGTAGGCAAGAACGGCTGCGGGAAATCCACACTGTTCCGACTGATTCGCGGGGTAATCAAGCCCGACGGCGGCGAAATCGCCATGCAGGCGGGCAAGACCATCGCCTTCGTCGAGCAGGAAATCGCCAACTCCACGCAGCCCGCGCTGGAGTTCGTGCTCGACGGCGACAGCGAGTTGCGCCAGTTGGAAAAAACGCTGGCACGGGAACAACATGATGCCGCCTGGTTCGACGCTCAGCACCGCTTCGAGGCCATCGACGGTTATGCGGCGAAAGCACGGGCGGCACAGCTCTTGAATGGGCTGGGTTTCGCCAACGATGCGCTGGAACGTGCGGTTTCGAGTTTTTCCGGCGGCTGGCGCATGCGCCTGAATCTTGCCCGCGCGCTGATGCACAGGGCGGACCTGTTGCTGCTGGACGAGCCCACCAACCACCTCGACCTGGAGGCGATTATCTGGCTGGAACAGTATCTGGCGCGCTATCCCGGCAGTATTCTCCTGGTCTCCCACGACCGTGAATTTCTCAATGCAACCGTCAACCGCATTGCCCACGTCCACGACTGCGTCATCGACAGCTATGCCGGCGATTACGACGATTTCGAGCGCGCCCGCGCCGAGCGCATCGCGCAGCAGAATCAGGCCTTTCAGCAGCAGCAAGCGAAGATCGCGCACTTGGAAGATTTTGTGCGCCGCTTCCGCGCCAAGGCGACCAAGGCGAAGCAGGCGCAAAGCCGCGTCAAGGCGCTGGAACGCCTGACTCGTATTGCCCCGGCCCATGTCGCCGGCGGCTATTTCGAGCTGGAAATCGAAGCCCCGGAGCGCGGCCCTGACCTCCTGCTGCGCACAGAAAAAATGGGTTTCGCCTATGGCGACAAAGCACTGTTCCAGAACGTCAACCTCGTCCTGCGCGCAGGGGCGCGCATCGCCCTGCTCGGGCCGAACGGCGCGGGGAAGTCGACGCTGGTCAAACTGCTGGTCGGCGAGCTGACACCTACCGCAGGCAGCCTGGAGATTACCCCTGACATCCGCATCGGCTACTTTGCGCAGCATCAACTGGAACATCTCGACAGCGGCGCCACGCCGCTGCAGCACCTGGAACGGCTGGCGCCCAAGGTGACGACGCTGGAACTACGCACCTTCCTCGGCCGCTTCGGCCTGGCCGGCGATAGCGAAGACCGCCCGGTGGAAACCTTTTCCGGCGGCGAAAAGAGCCGCCTTGCACTGGCCCTGCTGGCTTGGCAGAAACCGCACCTGCTGCTGCTCGACGAGCCCACCAACCACCTCGATCTGGACATGCGCGACGCCCTTGCCCTAGCGCTGGAGGAATATGGCGGCGCCATGGTGCTGGTGTCCCACGACCGCAGCCTGATCCGTGCGGTGGCCGACGAACTGTGGCTGGTGGCGGACGGCGAGGCCAGGCTTTTTGATGGCGACCTGGAAGACTACAAAAGCTGGATCGAGGCGCGCCGGCCGCGCGAAGTCACCCGGCCGGCAGTGGAAAAGCCGCGTCAGGACACTGCGTCCAAGCCGAAGAAAAAGGCGCTGCTTTCCAGGCAAGCCAAGCTCGAAACGGAACTTGCCAAGGCCCAGGCAGAGCTGGCCGAAGTCAACAGCCAACTGGCCGACCCGGCCACCTACGCCGACTCCGCCGGCGACGAAATCAGCCGCTTGAACGCGCGGCGGGAAAGGCTGGAGGCGAAACAGGCCGAGATGGAAGAAGCCTGGCTGGAACTGGAAATGGCCCTGGAAGAAGCGGTTTAACCTAAAAAATGCAGTTTATTAACCGCAGAGACGCGAAGGCGCGGAGAAAACAAGGACATAAAATCCATCTGGTATTCGCCTATCCGGCGACTTAGCAGATTCCGATAACACATTGTTTTTCCTTTGCGTTCCTTGCGACTTTGCGGTTCAAATGCTTTTTTTAGGCTTAAGCACTACTTGAACGGGAAGGCGATGATCGCCTTTGCCACCCACTTGTCGCCGGCATTCTCGAAACCGCGCCCGATGCCGAAATTGGCGTCGAAATCCTTTTTCTCGATATCCATCACGCCATAGAGATAGTGGCTGCGTTCGCTCGCCGGCAGCGCATGGTGCATCGGCCCGAATTCGCCGTAATACTCGAATCCCGCCTGCACGCCTTGCGCCACCTTGCGCGTAACTTTCAGGCCCGGTTCGAAATTTGGCTCGCGGCTGACGTTGTTGGAAAGCGCCATGTCCAGGATCGGGTTGAAGCTGACCAGCCAATCCTCGCCGCGGTAACCGACGATGGGCCGCAGCTCCATGCCCCAGTAGCTCTCCGACACCCGCCGCGGGGAATAGCCGATCTCGGTGTTGAGGCCCCAGAAGAATCGTTCGCCGTCCTCGCGCGGCGCGATGAATTTCAGGCGGAAACGCAGGCCGTTGCCGTAGACATTGCCATCCGAACCCATCGCCACGGGCAGGTAAAGCCCGGCCTCCAGTGCCTTGGTGATGCCGTAGGAGAATTCAGGGGTGACCTGCAGCCGGTGATGCGACTTCATCTCGCCCGCGTAAGCGGGCTCCTTTGCACCCTCGATGGCGTAGTTGACGTGCAGCTCCAGACCAAACTCGCCCGGGTCGTTCATTTCCTCGGTGTAAACCTGGATTTCATCCGGTGCGGCGAGTGCGCCAGGACTGACAAAACCGAAAGCGGCGACCGTAACCAGGCCGCATAAGTATGTAACATACTTCATTTTCTTACCCTATCATCTTTAATTAAACACAAGTGAGAATCATTATCATTCAAAAGATAAAAAGGTGCAACTGTTTTTTATCTCATAAAAAGCAGTTAAACCGCCAAGGACGTCAGGTAATGGCGAAGAAAAGGCCGAAATTAGCCAAATCATCCATCGGGTGATCTGCAAGCATCCTGTAACGGCATGAATTTCTTGGCGTCTTGGCGGTTTCAATAGCCGTTTTTAGGTTTATTGCGGATAAAAGAGGAAAACCCGGTAACCCGATGCCTTCAGATCGCCCAGGTCGAGCGGCAGTTTCACCGTCACCTCCTCGTTCGGCAGCATGCCACGATTGAGGTCGGCGTTTTTCGCATACTCCATGGGCTGAAAAATCCGCCGCGCGATCATCTTGTCCTGGGTATCTGTCAACGTCAGCTCAAGCAGCGGGTACTCCTGGGCAAGCTTGGCGCGGTTGTGCAGGATGGCATTGAGCGTAACCAGATTGGCCTGGACCGGGTCGGCCTCGAGATTGGATGTCTCTATGCTGAGAAAATCGGGGTTGGCAGGCAGCCGGATATTACATTGCAGCACGCCGCAAAACTGTAGCAGGAGGGGCTTTAGTTCGGGTTGGCGCGCGGCCAGTTCGGAACGGAAAAAATACAGTCCCTGTATTCCCAGGCTCATTAGAAGCAGCAAGGCGCCCACCAGCCACAGCCAGAAAAAACTGCGTTTCGCAGGCGTTTTTTTCTCCTCGACGGCGGAAGGCTGCTCATGGCGCGATTTTGGAATCGACGTCCTGGCGATAGGCGCGATGATATCCGCTGCAGGCGCCTCCGCCGGGGTCTCAGGCTCAGCTTGAAGTGGCAGTCCGGAATTTTCTTCTGGCATTTCAGCGCTGGGCTCCGGCTCTTCCGGCAAGGAAACGGCGGGTAAAGCTGAAAGGCTCTCGGGCGACGAAACTTCCGCGACAGGCGCAGCATCATCGGCCAGCATAGACTCCACCGGTACAGGGAATTCGGTCAACAGGAGTATTGGGGACTGCGGTACTTCCGCGGGCGCTTCAACGTTTTGTTGAAGAGAAGTGGAGGGTGCCGGCTCAGGCATTTCAGCCGACGTCACCCCTTCTTCCGCTATTGGGGTTTCTGTTTGGAGCGGTGCCGGAAGCGCCTCGGCCGCCGCTGTCTCAGTCAACTCAATCCGTGGCGGCGCTTCTTCCACAGCTGGCGCACTCGCTTCCTCATCCCCGGGTTCTAACGGCTCGGGCTCATGCTCCAAATAGGCATGGGCGTTGAACACCTTGGCGCAGCGACCGCAACGCACATCCCCCTGGTGCGCACTCAGCTGCTCTGGACTTACCCTGAAACGGGTATGACAAGCCGGGCAGGTAGTGGTCATCGGCATGGCCTTACTTCCTTACGCCCGCCAGGCACACCCAGCCGTCCATCTCGCCGGCCACTTCGATGCCGAACCACTGGCGGTAAATGTTCAGGGTTTCTTCCTTCTGCGGGGCAAGGATACCGGAAAGCACTATCCACCCTCCAGGCCGGACAGCCTGGGCCAGCATTGGTGCCAGCACCTTGAGGGGGTTGGCGAGGATGTTGGCGACCACGACATCCGCCTGAAGTTTTGGTGCCGCATCGGGCAGATAGAATTCCGCCGCGGCCTGATTCTGTTCGGCATTCTGTTTGCTGGCAACGACTGCCTGTGGATCGATGTCGACACCCAGCGCCCTTCCCGCGCCCAGCTTCAGTGCCGCAATCGCCAATATGCCGGAGCCGCAGCCGTAATCCAGCACGCACTCGCCGCCGCGGATGTTCTGCGCAAGCCACAGCAGGCAAAGGTGGGTTGTGGGATGGCTGCCGGTGCCGAAGGCCAGGCCGGGGTCGAGAATCAAGTTGATCGCAGTGGGATCAGGGGCAGTATGCCAGGTCGGGATGATCCACAGGCGCGGCGAGATTTGGATCGGGTCGAACTGGGACTGCGTCAGTCTGACCCAGTCCTGCTCCTCCACCTTGTCAACGCGGTAGCGGGGCGCTACGGCCAAGTGTGCCGCCTCGGCGGCTGCGGCGACGATGGAAGGAATATCGGTGTTTTCCGCGAACAGGCCGCTGACGATGCTGTGCTGCCACAGGTTGTCGACCGGTTCGCCCGGTTCGCCGAAGATCGGCCTCTCCTGATCGGTTTCGGCATCGGCATCCTCGATGCCCGCCGACAGCGCGCCCAGATCGAGCAGGGCGTCGCTCAGCACGCCGGCGGTTTGCTCGTCCGCCTCGATTTTCAGCGACAGCCATGCCATCTGGGACCTCGTTATTGTGCTTTTTTCGCGGCAGCCAGCTTGTGTTCCAGATAATGAATGCTGGTGCCACCCTGGACGAACGCAGCGTCGCGCATCAGATCCTGATGCAGCGGCACGTTGGTTTTGATGCCCTCCACCACCATCTCGGAGAGGGCGGTCTTCATCCGGGCGATGGCCTGCTCGCGGGTGGCGCCATAAGCGATCAGCTTGCCGATCATGGAATCGTAGTACTGCGGCACCACGTAATTCTGGTAGACGTGGGAGTCGACCCGGATGCCGGGTCCGCCGGGCACGTGATAAACCGTGATGCGTCCGGGAGAGGGAACGAAGGTGTAGGGGTCCTCAGCGTTGAGGCGGCACTCGATGGCATGGCCATGGAGCTTGACATCCTTCTGCCTGAAACTCAGCTTCTCGCCAGCGGCGATGCGCAACTGTTCCTGCACGATGTCGATACCGGTGATCATTTCCGTCACCGGGTGCTCGACCTGAACGCGGGTGTTCATCTCGATAAAGAAAAATTCGCCGTTCTCGTAGAGGAACTCGAAGGTGCCGGCGCCGCGATAGCCGATCTTGCGACAGGCTTCGGCGCATCTTTCGCCGATTTTGTCGCGCAGCTTGGGGTCTAGCCCCGGGGCAGGTGCCTCCTCGATGATCTTCTGGTGGCGGCGTTGCATCGAGCAGTCGCGCTCGCCAAGAAACGCTGCGTTGCCATGCTCATCGGCCAGCACCTGGATTTCGATGTGGCGCGGATTTTCCAGGAACTTCTCCATGTACACCATGGGATTGCCGAATGCCGTCTGGGCCTCGTTCTTGGTCATGCTTACCGCGTTCAGCAGTGCCGCCTCGGTGTGCACCACACGCATGCCGCGCCCGCCGCCGCCTCCGGCTGCCTTGATGATCACCGGATAGCCGACAGACTTGGCAATGCGGATGATCTCGTCCTGGTCATCCGGCAGGGAGCCTACTGAGCCGGGCACGCAAGGCACGCCGGAAGCTTTCATCGCGTCCTTGGCGCTGACTTTGTCGCCCATCAGGCGGATCGTTTCCGGGCGCGGGCCGATGAAGACGAAGCCGCTTTGCTCCACTCTTTCGGCAAAATCTGCATTTTCGGAGAGAAAGCCGTAGCCGGGGTGGATCGCCTCGGAGTCGGTCACTTCCGCAGCGCTGATGATGGCGGGTATATTCAGGTAACTTAAGGCCGACTGAGGCGGGCCGATGCACACCGATTCGTCGGCGAGCTTGACGTATTTGGCCTCGGCATCGGCCTCGGAATGCACCGCCACGGTCTTGATGCCCATTTCGCGGCAGGCGCGCTGGATGCGCAGGGCGATTTCGCCCCGGTTGGCAATTAGAATCTTCTCAAACATTTGCAAGTCCCATTTGAACCGCGGAGGACGCGGAGGACGCGGAGGAAACCCGGCTTGTGGTGGGTGACTTCCTCTGCGTCCTCCGCGTCCTCTGCGGTGAAAAGCCTTTAACCGATAATAAACAGAGGTTCGCCGTACTCGACCGGCTGGCCGTTTTCCACCATGATCGCCTTGATCACGCCGCTCTGGTCCGCCTCGATTTCATTCAGCAGTTTCATTGCCTCGATAATACATATCGTATCGCCCGCATTCACCGATTGGCCGACCTCGGCAAAGTTCTTCGCCCCTGGCGCGGAGGCACGGTAAAATGTGCCCACCATGGGGGATTTTACGATGTGCCCATCGGGCTGCGCCGCTTCGGCGGCAGGCGCCGTCTCGACTGCCAGCGGGGCGGGAGCTGGTGTGGAACCCGGCATGAAGCCATGCATCGGATGCTGGGAATACATCATCGGCTGTGGCTGCATCTGGCCGTAGCGGCTGATGCGCACCGTTTCCTCGCCTTCGGTAATTTCCAGTTCGGCAATTCCTGATTCACTGACCAGATCAATCAGTTTTTTTACTTTTCGCAAATCCATGTTTAGTCCTTGGCTTGATATTGCAGGGAGAATTCCAGAGCCAGTTCATACCCTTTCGCTCCCAGACCGCTGATGACGCCTACGGCCAGATCGGAAAAATAGGAATGTTGGCGGAACGGCTCACGCGCAAACACATTGGAAAGATGAACTTCTATAAAGGGAACAGCCACGGCCGCGAGCGCGTCGCGCAGCGCAACGCTGGTGTGGGTATAGGCCGCGGGGTTGATCACGATGAAATCCACGGCTTCCGCTCTGGCCCGCTGCACCCGGTCGATCAAGTCGGATTCGCTGTTGCTCTGGAAGGTCTCCAGTGCCGCGCCGGCATCCCGTGCCATGTGCAGCAGGCGCTCATTGATTTGTTCCAGAGTGGCATGGCCGTATTTATCCGGTTCGCGCATGCCCAGCAAATTCAGATTGGGGCCGTGGATAACGAGAATATTTCTGGTATTGGCGGCATTTGTCCGGCGTCCGCCCGTTCCCTGATTTTTCGTTTTCATGGCGGCAAGTTTGCCGCAAAATGGGGGATCTTGTCCAGTTTTTCACCGAACTTGGCTGATTGATATCTCGCCTGTTTCATCTGCTAGCCCGGATGTTTTATAAATTCGCGTGATGATCGCGCAGGATTTTGGTTGATAGGGAAGTTTTGTGAAGGAGCGGCGTAGTTATTCATACGCCCGACCGAACAAAATCTTTCCTATCAAGCAAAAGACCAGCGAGGGCGCGCGTCAATTTATGAAACATCCGGGCTAGAGAAGCGGCGCCACGATTTTTTCCAGCCGTTCCGAGCTTACCCCGCCCAATTCGCTGTCGACAATTTTTCCATTGCGGTCGATTACCACGGTGAACGGTAGTCCGCCCAGGCGATTGCCGACTTTACGCGCCAGCTCTACGCCCTCCATCTCTCCCAGCAATACCGGGTAATTGATGCCTATTTCGTCGGCAAAGGCCTGTACATTGATCTTCTCGTCCAGCGCCAGACCGACGAATACCAGACCGCGTTGGCGATACCGATTCTGCAATTCGATGAAACCCGGGATCTCCGCGCGACACGGCGGACACCAGGGAGCCCAGAAATTCAGCACCAGCACCTTGCCGCGCCATTGCTTGAGGGGCTGCAGCTTGTCGTCGAGATCCTTGAAGCTGGCGGCAAAGATCGGCTCCGAAGAAGTATCCTGTACCGCGGGCGCATCGCCGCCGCCGGCATTTTGCGGCAGTTTCGAAACTGCGAAATAGGCTGCGCCCAGAACCAGGACGATGCCCGCAGCCACTGCATATAGCTTGGTTTTTGACATGAAAAATGAATCCCGAAATGGACTTTTTAGTGGATTATAACATCGAGCGAAGCGAGGAATGTTTCCGGCGGCTGGTAGCCCACCACCCGTGCATCGCTCAACTCCTTGCCGCTCTTGTCGAAGAAAATGATGCCGGGCGGCCCGAACAGGCTGAATTTTTTGAGCAGCGCCTTGTCGTCCTCGCTGTTGGCCGTGACATCGGCCTGGAGCAATACCGCACCGTTCAGCTTCGCCTTCACCTTGGCGTCATCGAAGGTAAAACGCTCGAATTCCTTGCAGGAAACGCACCAGTCAGCGAAAAAATCCAACATCACGATCTTGCCCTGGGCCTGTTTTACACGGCTTTCCAGTTCCGCCACGCTTTTCACCCGCTCGAATTTCAATGGCGCCGCACCCGCCGCCTTGGCTTCGGCGGGCAGGGAATGCAGCCCCGACAGCGGCTGCAGGACATCACGGTTGCCGGCAAGCACGCCGATCAACAGCGATATGCCGGCAATCAGCGCAATCACCCCCACCCCCTTCCAGAATTTGACGAAACCGCTGGCCGGGTGAGGCAGGGGGTCGATCGCGCGCAGATACATGGCGGAAACGATCAGCAGCCCCGCCCACAACATCATGTGCATTGCCGGCGAAATCACCGGCGAAACCAGCCAGATCGCCATGCCCAACAACAGCACGCCGAAAAAGCTCTTCACGGCTTCCATCCAGGCTCCTGCCCTGGGCAGCAAGGTCCCGGCCGAAACCCCTACCAGCAAGAGCGGCGCCCCCATGCCCAGCGCCAGGGAGAACAGCGCCGAGCCGCCCAGCACCATGTCGTGAGTCTGGCTGATGTAGAGCAAGGCGCCAGCCAGCGGCGCCGCCACGCAGGGGCCGACGATCACCGCCGAGAGTGCGCCCATGGCAAACACCCCGGCCGTGCTGCCGCCCTTGACGCGGTTGCTGGCCTCGGTAAAGCGGCTCTGGATGAAACTGGGCATCTGTAATTCGTAGAAACCGAACATCGAGAATGCAAGCGCTACGAAAACCAGAGCAAACCCGCCCAGCACCCAGGGGTTCTGCAGGGCGGATGAAAGCAGGGTGCCGGACATGCCCGCCGCCACGCCGGCAGCGGCATAGGTGAGCGCCATGCCGAGCACATAGGCAAGCGACAGGCCCAAAGCGCGGGATTTTGTCAGCGCATGCCCTTGCCCGACAA
>Ga0315268_10003479_pt1 | contig 17348 bp, 14 predicted proteins | sample C1_top_MG_FD_204535 | JGI IMG/M metagenome (GOLD analysis project Ga0315268, IMG submission 204535) | Sediment microbial communities from Yellowstone Lake, YNP, Wyoming, USA - C1_top | ecosystem: Environmental > Aquatic > Freshwater > Lake > Sediment | place: USA: Wyoming | collected 2017-08-01
GTCCGCCTCCCGGGCGGGCAGGAGGGCATGGTGGACGACGCCGCGGGCCAGGGACGGCTCCTCGAGCAGCCGCGCGAGCACGGCTGCGGCGGGAGCGGGCGCGTACGTGCGCATCGCTGCGCCTCCTCTCGTATTCGAACGGATGAGCGGTATGGCGGGAGTCTAGCACCCTGATCGGGACGCCCGGCGGATCGTCCCCGTGGTCCGCGCCAGCTTGTCCGGCACGCGGCCCGGGTTTGACACGGTAGCTGCGCGCAGCTACCATCCGGCCATGCTGCCCAAGCTGCCATCGAGCGTGGCCGCCCCCGAGGTCGCCGAGGAAGCGGAGGCCACGCCGTCGCCGGGCGCAAGCCCGCCGCACGTGTCGCTGGCGGAGCTGGGGATCGCGGGGTTCACGCGCCGCCGTGTCGGCTGGGCGGCGGTCGCGCTCGCCACGCTGTGGATCGTCCTCAGCTTCGCCGGCCAGGCCTCCGAGGCAGCCCGCGCCGCCGATCGAGCGGTCCAGGAACAAGCGACGAACGAGGCCCTGACGGCCCACGTCGCGGCGCTCCGCGACGAGTTGAACCTCGTCCAGACGCAGGACTGGATCCTCCAGCAGGCGCGCGCGTACGGGCTGGGTTCGAAGTCCGAGCGGCCGTTCGAGATCGCCGCCGACGCCCCCTCGATCGCGCCGGATGCACCGGGGTCGCCGGCCCGCCGGCTTGGCTCGGTCGTCGAGCGACCATCACCGCTGGACGCATGGCTGGAGGCCCTCTTCGGGCCTGGCGGCTGACCGGCGGGCGGCCGCGCGTCTCACCACTCGGGAGTGGAGCAGCGCACCGGCTGTGCTAGATTCGTGGGGCGTGGCTGGGTAGCTCAGTTGGCAGAGCAAGCGGCTCATAATCGCTAGGTCACAGGTTCGAGTCCTGTCCCAGCTACCACTGCACCGCAACACCCGCGGCCGGCCCACCGGGCCGGCCTTGTCGATTCCGGGCTTGGCCGGGACCGGGCCTGTCCGTGGCGGACCCCGCTGGCCGCCGCCGGGGGTTCGGAAGGAGGGCGGCTATACTCCAGACCTGACGTCGGCGGAGCGCCGCCGGCGCGACTGACCCGGAGGCCAGGTTGAACGGCAAGTTCTTCCGCAACGGCATCGTGATGCTCGTCCTCGTGGTGGGCACGGTGGCGCTGCTCTACACCTTCCTCGTGTCGCCCACCAGCAGCACGTCCAAGCCCTATTCGGCCTACCTCGCCGACGTTCGGGCCGGGGCCGTGACGCAGGTCACCCAGCAGGACCTGACCCTCACCGTGACGACCGCGGGCAACGCCACGTCCAAGTACACCACGACCGTGCCGGGAATCGGCGTCCAGAGCGCGTTCCAGGACACGCTGGACGCAGCGAAGGCCGGCGGGCAGGACCCGAACAAGATCGTGTTCACGGCGATGCCAGCGTCGGACGCCGGGCAGTGGGTCAACCTCCTCGTCGGCGCCCTGTTGCCCGTCCTGCTGATCGGCGGCTTCCTCTTCTTCATGATGCGGCAGGCCCAGGGCACGAACAACCAGGCCCTGTCGTTCGGCAAGAGCCGGGCCCGCATGTTCCTGGGCAACAAGACGGTCGTCACGTTCGCCGACGTGGCGGGCGTCGACGAGGCGAAGACGGAGCTCCAGGAGGTCGTGGAGTTTCTGAAGTACCCCGAGAAGTTCAACTCGCTCGGCGCCCGGATCCCGCGCGGCGTGCTGCTGGTTGGCCCGCCGGGAACCGGCAAGACCCTGATGGCCCGGGCGGTGGCCGGGGAGGCCGGCGTGCCGTTCTTCTCGATCTCCGGCTCGGAGTTCGTGGAGATGTTCGTGGGCGTCGGCGCCAGCCGCGTTCGCGACCTGTTCGACCAGGCCAAGCGGAACGCGCCGTGCATCGTGTTCGTCGACGAGATCGACGCCGTGGGGCGCCAGCGCGGCGCCGGGCTCGGCGGTTCCCACGACGAGCGTGAGCAGACCCTGAACCAGATCCTCGTCGAGATGGACGGCTTCGACACCGCGACGAACGTCATCGTCGTGGCGGCCACCAACCGCCCCGACGTCCTGGACCCGGCGCTGCTGCGGCCCGGCCGCTTCGACCGGCAGGTGATCCTGGACCGCCCCGACATGCGGGGCCGCGTCGAGATCCTGCGGGTGCACTCGAAGGGCAAGCCGCTCGACAAGGCATTCGTCGTCGAGGACGTCGCGAAGCAGTCGCCGGGATTCTCCGGCGCGGACCTCGCCAACCTCGTCAACGAGGCGGCGATCCTGGCTGCGCGCCGGAACAAGAAGCTCATCGGGATGCCCGAATTCCAGGAAGCGCTGGAGCGGATCGTTGCCGGCCCGGAGCGAAAGAGCCGGGTGATCTCGGATGCCGAGAAGCTGATCATCGCGTACCACGAAGGTGGCCATGCCGTGGTCCAGCGGATCCTCCCGAAATGCGACCCGGTGGCGAAGGTCACGATCATCAGCCGCGGGATGGCGCTGGGCTACACGATGGCGCTCCCGTCGGAGGACCGCTACCTGCAGAGCAAGACCGAGTTCGAGGACAAGATCGCCGGAATGCTGGGCGGCAACGCCTCCGAGCGGCTGGTCTTCGGCGACACCACGACGGGCGCCTCGAACGACATCGAGAAGGCAAGCGAGCTTGCTCGACGGATGGTCACCGAGTTCGGGATGAGCGAGAAGCTCGGACCCCTCGCGTTCGGCAAGCACGACGAGATGGTCTTCCTGGGCCGTGGGATCGGCGAGCAGCGCAACTACTCGGACGACGTCGCGCGGCAGATCGACGACGAGGTCCGGGCGATCATCGACAACGCGTATGCGCGGGCCCAGGACGTCCTGACCCGTCACCGCGACAAGCTCGACGCGCTCGCCGCGCAGCTCGTCGAGCGGGAGACGCTCGACGCCACCGAGTTCGAGGCGCTATTTGCCGACCTGCCACCGAAGCAGCCCATCCACGGCGTCGTGCCCAAGCTCGAATCGGCGGCCGCACCACAGCCGGCCTGAAACGGCACCCCGGTCGATCAAGGCGGCGCCCTGACAGCCGACCGGCGGGCGGGCCGCACAGCGGATCGCCCCCAATAGTGGAGCACGTCATGACGATCCCCGCGCCCGCCACCTCCCTGGAGGCCTACCTGGACGCGACCGCCGAGCGGCGCCTCGCGCGATACCTGGACTTCCTCCGGATCCCCAGCATCAGCGGGATCCCCGAGCACGCCCCGGATTGCCGGCGGGCCGCCGAGCAGCTGGCCGCCGACCTGCGGGCGGGGGGCCTGGAGCACGTCGAGGTCAGCGAGACGGGCGGCCACCCGATCGTCTACGCCGACTGGCTCCACGCGGTCGGAGGACCGACCGTGCTCCTCTATGGCCACTACGACGTCCAGCCGGTCGACCCGGTCGACGAGTGGCAGGCGGCGCCCTTCGACCCGATCGTCCGCGACGGGCGCGTCCTGGCCCGCGGTGCGTCGGATGACAAGTCGAACATCTCCATCGCCCTTTCCGCGGCGGAGGCGGTCCTCGCCACTCGAGGCGCGCTCCCGCTCAACCTTCGTCTCGTCTTCGAAGGGGAGGAGGAGTCGAGCTCCGTCCACCTGGAACCGTGGCTGACCGCAAACGCCGCGCGGCTGACAGCCGACGTGGCGCTGGTCGCGGACTCCGGCTTCTTCGCAGGCAACCTGCCCGCGATCACCGTGGGCCTGCGCGGCCTCGCGGCCGCGGAGATCCACGTCCGGGGGCCCTTCCAGGACGTTCACTCGGGCTCCTTCGGCGGCGCCATCGAGAACCCGATCAATGCGCTCGCCTCGATCATCGCCGGCCTCAAGGGCGCGGACGGCCGGATTCGCGTTCCCGGCTTCTACGACGACGTCGTCGCGCTGTCCGACGCGGAGCGCGCGGCGATGGCCGAGCTCCCATTCGACGAGGAGGCGCTCCGCGTCGAGCTCGATGTGCCCGCCCTCGTGGGCGAGTCGGGCTGGACGACCATGGAGCGACGAGGCGCTCGGCCCACCCTGGACGTCAACGGCATCTGGGGTGGCTTCTCGGGCGAGGGAGCCAAGACCATCATCCCCGGGCGCGCCCACGCCAAGATCACGTGCCGGCTGGTGGCGAACCAGGACCCGACCCGGATCTTCGCGCTCCTGCGTGACTACGTCATGCAGATCGCGCCGCCCGGCGTGCGGGTGGAGGTGGTGGCGATGGGAGGCGGACGTCCGACGCTCACGCCCCAGGATCACCCGGCCACGCAGGCCTACGCGCGTGCCCTTGAGGCGACCTTCGGGCGTGCGCCGGTCTTCGTCCGCGAGGGTGGCTCCGTCCCGGTCGCGGCCAGCTTCGAGTCGATCCTGGCCCTGCCCGTGACCGTGATCGGGTTCATGCCCCCGAACGGCAACTTCCACGCCCCCAACGAATGGATGGACCTGGCCAACTTCGAGACCGGCATCCGGGCGCTGGTGTCTTTCTTCGACGAGTTCGGCAGCCGACCGGGCGGTTGATCTGGCGATCGCGCACCCGTCGCGAGGGCCGTCGGATGCAGGTTCCGAGGGGTGATTCGTCGTCCGGCGAGTGCTACGATGGCCCCACGGGGACGATCCCGTTGCGTCCGCATGCCAGGGGAGCGTGAGACCGCGTGAGCACCGAGATGGAGCGCCCTGCCACCCGTGAAGCCCAGGCCGAGTGGCGATACGACGCGGCGACCGGGAGCCTGGTCCCGCGGTCGGCGCTCGACGTGCTGGTGGACCTGAACGACCGAGTCGCGAGCGGGAACCTTGCCGAGTACCAGGCGGTGCCACTCGGCTTCACGCCGCTCGACAAGACCATCGGGAACGGCATCCGACCCGGCGAGCTCCTGCTCATCGGCGGTGCCCAGGGGACCGGCAAGACGACGATGGCGCTCCAGATGGCGCGCAACGTCGCGTCGGGCGGGCAGGCCAACGTCCTCTACATCTGCTTCGAGCACGAAGAGCACTACCTGCTCAACCGGATGATCGCCATGGAATCAGCGCTCGCCCACCTGCCGCACAAGACGGGCGCGATCAAGATCCAGGATGTCCGGCGCGAGATCCTGGGGTCATGGGTCGCCGAGGGCGAGGGCGGTCCCGTGCTCGCCTCGAACCCGCGCCTGCGGCCGAGCCTGGACCGGATCGGGCGCTACGGGCAGAACCTCTTCCTGATGCGCGGCACGCAGACGGCCAGCACGGTCGACAACATCCGGCTGCTGGTCCAGAAGCACCGGGCGCTCTCCGGCGACCGCCAGCTGCTCGTGATCGTCGACTACCTCCAGAAGGTGCCGCAGTACCCGGAGCCGAGCTCGGAGACCGAGAAGGTCACCTTCGTCGTGAATGGCCTCAAGGACATCGCGCTCTCGGAGCAGGTCGCCATGATCGCGATCGTCGCGGCCGACAAGGAAGGCCTCAAGGCCGCGCGGCTCCGCAACCACCATCTGCGCGGCTCCTCGGCCATCAACTACGAGGCCGACATCATCCTCATCATCAACGAGAAGTACCAGATCGTCGCCAAGGTCAACATCGAGTTCAACCCCTACCAGGCGCAGCGTTTCCGCGACTGGGTGGTGGTCTCGGTGGAGAAGAACCGGGGCGGCCAGGACAACGTGGACGTCGAGTTCGAGAAGCACTTCGAGTTCTCCTGCTTCGATCCGAATGGACGGACCGTCCAGGAGAAGCTGATCGAGGAACGCCTCTACAACGACTGAATGTCATGAAGAAGGGCCTCCGCGGCGTCGCGCCGGGGCTCGCCGCCCCGGCGAGGAGGTGGATGCAGGCCGGGTGGCGTATCGTGCCGCCATGACCGCTTCCCATCGCGCCGATTTCCCGGGCACCGTCGACATCGTCGTCGAGATCCCTCGCGGAAGCCGCAACAAGTACGAGTTCGACGAGGTGACGGGGATCTTCCGGCTGGACCGGGTCCTGTCGTCCGCCGTCTTCTACAACTTCGACTACGGCTTCATCGAGGACACGCGCGCCGCCGACGGGGACCACACGGACGCGCTCCTCATCATCGACGAGCCCACGTTCACCGGCTGCCACGTCTGGGCCCGCCCGATCGGCGGGCTCGAGATGAGCGACGAGCACGGCTTCGACTTCAAGGTGCTGTGCGTGGCGCTCGGCGATCCGCACCAGGCGCACATCAACCGCCTGGAACAGGTGCGGCCGCATCGGCTCGTGGAGATCGAGCACTTCTTCCAGACCTACAAGCTCCTCGAGAAGAAGGAGACCGAGGTCGTGGGCTGGCGAGACCGGAATCGGGCGCTGGAGGTGCTGCGAGAGGACCGCGCCACGTGGGGTCGCGAGCAGGCGCGATGATGGGCGGCCGCGCCGACCGCTGGGTGCAGCCGCTCGCGCCCGGCGAGCGACGCCTCTTCGTCGCCGTCCCGCTGGGCGATGCCGCCCGCCTCGCCGTGGCGCACCTGATGGCCGGCCTGGGGGCACCGCCCGATGGGGGCCGCAACCCGGATCCCGCTGCGCCGCCCTCCGCGCGCCTGCGCTGGGTCCGCTCCGCGAACCTGCACCTCACGCTCCGCTTCCTCGGCGCCACGCCGGCGGACTCCATCCCCGCGCTCGAGGCTGCGGTGGACCGGACGGCGCGGGCCGCGGCGCCGTTCGAAGCGCGCCTGTCGGGCGCGGGCGCCTTTCCGTCGCCCGCCCGACCCCGGGCCGTGTTCCTGCGGGTCGACGCGGGTGCGGCTCGCCTGGTCGCGCTGGCTGACCGGCTCACGGCGGAGCTCGCCGCGGGCGGCTGGCCGCCCGGGGACCGCCCGTTCGCAGCCCACCTGACCCTCGCGCGTTCCGATGGCGTGCCGGGTGCGCCGGCGGCCGTGGAGGCCCTGGCCGAGGCGGCGGCCTCGCTCGACGCCGCCTGGATCGTGGACCGGATTGTCCTCTTCGAGAGCCTCCTTGGCGGGGGTCCGGCCCGCTACGCGCCGCTCCGGAGCGCCCCGTTGGAGGGCCCGACCTTGCAGGACCCGGGCGGCGCGTTGTAGCCTCGTGGCCCCGCCCTGCGACGGGCCAGCCCGGACGCCTGCCACTCATCCCACGCGACCCCGAGGAGACGCGCTCATGGCGAACAACCGCACCAAGTTCGTGCTGGACGAGGAGCGCATCCCGCGCGCCTGGTACAACATCGTCGCGGATCTTCCGTCGCCTCCACCGCCACCCCTCCATCCCGGGACCGGGCAGCCCATCGGGCCCGCCGACCTCGCTCCGCTCTTCCCGATGGCGCTGATCGGGCAGGAAGTGAGCGTCGAGCGGGAGATCGAGATCCCGGAGCCGGTGCGCGACGCCTACCGCCTCTTCCGTCCCAGCCCGCTGTTCCGTGCGCGCCGGCTGGAGAAGGCGCTCGACACCCCCGCCCACATCTACTACAAGTACGAGGGCCTCAGCCCGGCCGGCAGCCACAAGCCGAACACGGCGATCCCGCAGGCCTTCTACAACGCGGAGGAGGGCGTCAAGCGCCTGGCGACCGAGACCGGTGCCGGCCAGTGGGGGACGGCCCTCTCGATCGCCGGCGCCCTGTTCGGCCTTGAGGTCAAGGTCTACATGGTCCGGGCCAGCTACGATCAGAAGCCGTATCGCCGCATGCTGATGGAGGTGTACGGCGCCTCCGTCGTGGCGAGCCCCTCGCCGACCACGAACTACGGGCGGGCCGTTCTGGCGGAGACGCCGGACAGCCCCGGATCGCTCGGGATGGCGATCAGCGAGGCGGTCGAGGATGCCGCAACGCGCGACGACACGAAGTACGCCCTCGGGTCGGTGCTCAACCACGTGCTCCTCCACCAGACGGTGATCGGCCAGGAAGCGATCCTCCAGATGGAGATGGCCGGCGAGGAGCCGGACGTCGTCATCGCCTGCACCGGTGGGGGTTCGAACTTCGCGGGGCTCGCGTTCCCGTTCGTGGGCCGGATGCTTCGCGGCGAGGGATCCTACCGGGTGATCGCCGTCGAGCCCGAGGCGACACCGTCCCTCACGCGCGGTGTCTACGCCTACGACTTCGGCGACACGGGACACATGACCCCGCTCGTGAAGATGCACACGCTGGGCAGCGAGTTCATCCCGGAGCCCATCCACGCCGGCGGCCTGCGCTACCACGGCATGGCGCCGCTCGTGAGCCTCCTGAAGGAGCTGGGCCAGATCGAGGCGCAGGCTGTCCACCAGAATGCGACCTTCGCCGCGGGGGTCCAGTTCGCCCGGACGGAGGGGATCCTTCCTGCCCCGGAGTCGAACCATGCCATCCGCGTCGCCATAGACGAGGCCCTCAGGGCGAAGCAGGAGGGCGTCGCCCGGGTCATCCTCTTCAACCTTTCGGGACACGGGAACTTCGACCTGACGGCGTACGAGCGATACTTGTCCGGTGCGCTCGAAGACTTCGAATACCCGGCGCAGCGAGTTGCCCACGCCCTGGCCGCCCTGCCGGTCGTGGGCTGACATCGCGATCGGGGCGCCGTCGTCGCGGCGCCCCGGCGGGGCGTAGCATGCAGGCATGCCCCGCCTTGCCTGCTGGTCGTGCGGCCGGAACATCTACGCGACCTTGCCGATCGAGTCGCTTTTCGCCGACGAGCGCCGCTGCCCCCGCTGCGGCGCCCTGATGAACCCGGACCGGCGCGACGTCCAGCGCCGCGAGGTGGTCCGTCGCCAGAACCCGCCCGACGACCCGGGGCCACCGGCCGGTGGCGAACGACGCATCGCGGAGCGGCGATCCATCAAGCCGCGCCGCGGCCACTAGCGCGCGTCGCGCACCGGACAGGATTCGAATCCCGTGCATGTCACCTTCGTCGGGCTTGGCCTGATCGGCGGCTCAGTGGCCCTCGCGCTGCGCGAGGCCGGTGGCTGGACTGCGGCCGCCTGGAGCCCGTCGGGTGCTGGCCCTGCCAGCGCCCTGGCGTCGGGAGCCATCGACGCCGCGCCGGCAACGCTGGATCGCGCCCTCGCGGATGCCGACCTCGTCGTGCTCGCCGCACCCCCAACTGCCTGCCTGGCGCTGCTGGACCGGCTTGCCGGCGAGGCGCGCGCAGCCCTGCCCGGGTCGGCCGTCGTGACGGACGTGGCGAGCACGAAGGCCCTCCTCGTCGCCCGGGCAGCGGCCAACGGGCTCCGTTTCGTCGGCGGCCACCCGATGGCCGGCCGGGAGACAGGCGGGTTTGGGGCGGCCACGGCAGACCTGTTCGTCGCCCGCCCGTGGGTCGTGGTCCCGGGCGATCCGGCCGACACCGCGGCCATCGAGCGAGTTGAGGCGCTGGCGCGCGCCACCGGTGCGCACCCTGTCCGGATGGACGCGCGGGCGCACGACGCCGCGGTGGCGATCATCAGCCACCTGCCGATCGTCGCCGCCGCGGCGCTCGTGGAAGCCGCGGCGGGCGCGGCGGGAGAGCCGGTCCCGCACGACTGGCCGGCGGCTGCTGTCCTGGCCGCGTCTGGCTGGCGGGACGCCACGCGACTCGCGCGCGGCGACGCCCGAATGGGGGCCGGGATCGCCGCGACGAACGCGGCGGCGCTCGCGGTGCCCCTGCGTGCCTACCGCGACCGGCTCGACGCCTGGCTGGCGTTGCTCGAGGCGGTCGGACCCGACGGGCTCCCGGACGAGGCCGCCATTCGCGAGCGCCTGGAGGGCGCGCGCAACCGGCTCGTCGACCCCGGCTGAGGTGCGGAGGATGCCGGGGGAGGCGGTGCTGGTCGTCCCGCGCACCGCGCTGATGGGCACGCTCGGCTGGCGTGGCGTGCTGAGCCGTGGAGCGGACCCCTACCTGGCGGTCATCGAGCGAGAGGGCCGGTTTGCCCCACGATCGGCGATGGAGGCGGACCCGCGCTTCAAGCAGGTCATCCCGTACCTGGTCCTCCGCGACCGCAGTCGCACCTTCCTGATGCGGCGCACACGGGCCGGCGCCGACGCCCGCCTCCACGAGAGGTTTTCGATCGGGGTCGGTGGTCACCTCAACCCGGGCGACGTGGACCTGGCCGGCGGCCTGGCCCGCGAGTGGACGGAGGAGCTGGACGCCGGGTTCATCCCCGAGTTCCGCCTCCTGGGCCTGCTGAACGACGACGAGACGGATGTCGGGCGAGTCCACGTGGGCGTCGTGTTCGCGGCCGAGGCCGAGGGCCGGCCGGTGGCCGTCCGCGAGACCGAGAAGCTCGAGGGTCGGTTCGTCCCGCCCGCGGAGCTGCTGGCCGTCTACGACCGGATGGAGACCTGGAGTCAGCTCGTCCTCGACTTCCTTGTCGGCCGCAGCGCCGGGGTCCGCGGCGGGGTGCCCGGAGCGGGCGACGAGGTGCTCCACCGCCGCTGAGCGGGGCGGGCAACCCCGGGCGTCTCGCCCGGGCCCTCCGGCAGCGGCGCTTCCTGCGGCCGGTGGGCTCCGCGGGTGCATACTGGCCTTGGAACCCTGATAGATGCGCCGACCGACCGTCCCCGTCCGCTTCATCCCGCTTGCCGCAGGAGCGCTGGCGCTGGCCCTCGCGGCCTTCGCCGGGCCCGCCCGGGCGTCAGGTCCCAGCGTGATCGTCCTCCCGACCACCGGCGAGGTCGACGGGGTGATGGCCCAGTACCTTGCCGACGGGATCGCGCGCGCGTCCAGCGAAGGTGCGTCCGCAGTCCTCGTCGAGCTCAACACGCCGGGTGGCAGCCTCGACGCGACCCAGAAGATCACGGGCGCGTTCCTCGACGCGCCCGTGCCGGTCATCGTGTGGGTCTCGCCCGCCGGTGGGCGAGCGGCGAGCGCCGGGACGTTCATCACCCTCGCCGCGAACCTCGCCTACATGGCGCCCGGCACGAACATCGGCGCGGCCAGCCCGGTCGGGAGCGGCGGCCAGGACATCGGCGGCACGCTGGGGCTGAAGGTCATGAACGACGCCATCGCCAACATCTCCGCGATCGCCGCGGCCCGGGGGCGTCCCGTGGCGTGGGCTGCGTCCACGGTCAGCGACGCAAAGAGCTACTCGGCGACGGACGCGGTGGCGGCCGGGGCGGCGGACGGGATCGCCGCCACGCGGTCGGATGTGCTCGCCGCAGCCAACGGGAGGACGGTCGTGGTTGGCGCTGGCCGGACGGTCACGCTGGCGCTCGCGGGAGCCTCGACCGAGGTGATCGAGATGAGCCCGTTCCAAGCCTTCCTCCGCCTGCTGGCCGACCCGAACCTGGCCTTCATCCTGTTCGTGGTGGGCGTCCTGCTGCTCGTGTTCGAGCTTGCCAACCCGAACCTCGTCACCGGCATCGCCGGCGCGCTGGCCCTCGTCCTCGCGTTCATCGGGTTCGTGGACCTGCCGGTCAACGTGGCAGGCCTCCTGCTCATCGGCTTCGGGGTTGTCCTCCTGGTCCTGGAGACCCAGTTCACCAGCCACGGCGTGCTCGCGATCGTTGCGGCCGCCTGCGTCGCGATCGGCGCAGGGACGCTCTACGGCAACCCGGGCGTGCCCACCGTGCCCGGCGTGGCGGTCGCGCTGCCGGTGATCGTGGTGATGACCGGCCTGACCGCCGCCTTCGGCGCACTCATCGCGGTGACCGCCTACCGGACGCGCCGGATGTATTCAAGCCCCGTGCTGGTGGGCAGCCTCCGCGTCGCCGGCGAAGCCGGTATCGTCTCGACCGACATCAGCCCGCTCGGCACCGTGCACGTGGTCGGCGAGGAGTGGACCGCGCGCAGCCAAGATGGACGTCCCCTCCCGCGCGGCGCTCATGTGGAGGTCGTCCGGCAGGACGGGTTGACGCTGTACGTTTCCCCGGTCGAGCCCCGCTCGGCCACCTGATCCCGCAGCTCGAAAGGAGTGCCCGCGTGGACGTCGCCATCCTGTTCGCGATCCTCGTTGCCGCCCTCTTCCTGGTTCTGCTGTTCCTGTACCTGTCGGTCCGGGTCGTCCAGCAGTACGAGAAGATGGTCGTCTTCCGGCTGGGCAAGACGAACGAGCTGCTGGTCCGCGGCCCCGGGCTGCGCTTCCTGATCCCGATCATCGACCGTCCGGTCAAGGTGGACGTCCGCGAGCAGTTCATCGAGGTTCCCAGCCAGACCACGATCACCAAGGACAACGCGCCGATCAACGTCGACTTCCTGATCTACTGGCGGATCAGCGATCCGCTCAAGAGCGTGGTGAACGTCGCCAATTTCAGCGGCGCGCTCCAGGGCGTTGCGACCACAACGCTGCGAGCCGTCATCGGCGACATCCTGCTGGACGAGGTCCTGTCGCGGCGGGAGCAGATCAACGAGGTTCTTCGCGTCAAGCTGGACGAAGTGACCGAGCGCTGGGGCGGCAAGGTCACCACGGTCGAGATCAGGGAGATCACGCCACCCCGCGACGTGCAGGACGCGATGAACCGGCAACTCTCGGCCGAGCGGACGCGTCGCGCAGTGATCACCGAGTCCGAGGGGAAGCGCCAGTCGGAGATCAACATCGCCGAGGGATCGAAGCAGGCCGCGATCCTGGAGGCCGAGGGTCGGCGCCAGGCGCAGATCCTCAACGCGGAGGGCTTCAGCCAGGCCCTCGAGCGGATCTACGCTGCGGCCTCGGGCATCGACCAGAAGACGATGCTCCTGCAGTACCTCGAGGCGCTCAAGGCGCTTGGCGCCAGCCCCTCGACAAAGTTCATCATCCCGACCGAGTTCACGAAGTTCCTCGAGCCGCTGGCGCGCACGCTGGGCGCCGGCATGGCGTCCGGAACCGAGGCCGGCAAGGCCTGAAGGCGCGGCCCGGGCTGCGCCGCGACCCGGGAAATCGGAGCGTTCCGGTGGGCCGGTCCGCTATGATCGCCGTAGGTGGTCGTGGTCGATCGGTCGCGGGGGCGACTGCGCCACGGGGCCCGTGGGGAACCAGAGAGGTCGATGTCCGCCAAGATCCTCGTCGTCGATGACGACCCGAACGTCCAGCGCCTCCTGAGCTTCACGCTCAAGCAGGAAGGCTACGAAGTCGTCATCGCCGGCGACGGTGCGGAGGGCTTCAAGCTCTGGGCGGAGGAGTCGCCCGCCCTCGTGCTTCTCGACGTGATGCTCCCGAAGCTCGACGGCTACCAGGTGGCCGCGAAGATCCGGGCCGAGGAGGGAACCTCCGGCCACGTCCCGATCATCATGCTCACGGCCGAGAGCGAGGTCGAGCAGAAGATCCGCGGCCTGCGGGCCGGGGCGGACGACTACCTGGTCAAGCCGTTCCACCCGGCCGAGCTGCTGGCGCGCATCAAGAGCCTCCTGGCGCGGTTCGCGCCGCGGGACTTGGTCGTCGGCCGGCCGCCCATGGGCCGCGTCCTCGCGTTCTACGGCGCCAAGGGTGGCGTCGGGACCACGACGATCGCGATCAACGCGGCGATCGCGCTCCACCGCGAGCTGGGCCGCAAGGTCTGCCTGTTCGACGCGAACCTCCAGTTCGGCGATCACCGGGTCTTCCTGGACCTGGGCCTCGATCGCCGGAGCGTCGTGGATGTCGTGACCGCCCCGTCGATCGACGCCGACCTGCTCCGGAACGTGGTCGTGAAGCACGACTCCGGGGTCGACCTGCTGCTGGCCCCGCCGTCGCCCGAGACGGCGGAACTCGTCTCGAAGGAGCACATGACGCGCATCATCGAGACGCTGCGGGGCGTCTACGACTATGTCGTGGTGGACGTCGACAAGCGCCTCGACGACACGAACCTCGGGATCTTCGACGTGGCGGACACGCTGTTCGTGGTCATGACGGCGGATCTCTCCTGTCTCAAGAACGTGCGCCTCGTGCTCGAGACGTTGGGCCGCATCGGCTATGAGGACGACCGGGTGAAGCTCCTGCTGAACCGATCGAACGCGTTCACCGGCATCAGCGTCAAGAACGCCGAGGGCGCCCTCAAGCGGACGATCGAGCACCAGATCATCAACGAGTACCGGGGCGCGATCAGCGCCCTCAACTCGGGCGCGCCGGTCATGTTCGCGAAGGCGGACTCGTCGTTGGGGCGCTCGTTCCACGACTTTGCGCGGGCAATCGACAAGCATCCGCACGCCTCGAAGGGGACCGCGCTGGTGGCGCCCGCGCGCTGACGGCGGGAGGCCGGCCCGCAGGGAGCGGGCCGAGGGTGATAAGTCGCGGTGCAGGGGCGGGTGACCAGCGGGTGAGGCACTGCGCCTACCGTGGCGGCCATGCTCGCAACCGTGCTCGCCGCGACGCTCCACGGACTCGAAGGCCGCCCAGTGCGGGTCGAGGTGGACGTGGCGCCCGGGTTGCCGGGCTTCACGATCGTCGGCCTCGCCGACGCGGCGCTCCGCGAGTCGCGCGAGCGCGTCCGCGGCGCGATTCGCAACGCCGGCTTCGTTCATCCGCCCCGCCGGATCACCGTGAACCTCGCCCCGGCGGACGTCCCGAAGGCGGGCTCGGCGCTGGACCTGGGGATCGCGATCGCCATCCTCGTCGGCTCGGAGCAGGTTCACCCCCGCGGTCGCTGGGCAATGCTCGGAGAGCTGGGACTCGGCGGGGAGGTCAGGCCCGTGCCCGGCCTGCTGCCGATGATCGCGGCGCTCGCCCGGCGTGGCGCTGGACGAGTGGTGGTGCCGGCCGACGCGCTCGACGAGGCGCGCCTCGTCCCCGGAATCGAGGCGCTCCCGGCCGCCTCGCTGGGCGAGGCGGTGGAGCTCGTGCGCGGCCGGCGCGTGCGGGGCCGTGGACCGACCACGCGCGCCGAGCTGATCCCCGACGAGGCGGACACGCAACCCTCGCCGGCTCCGGCCGATGACGGCTGGCCGGACCTCGCCGATGTTCGTGGCCAGGCGGAGGCGCGGCGCGCGCTCGAGATCGCCGTCGCCGGTGGCCACGCGCTGCTCATGATCGGCGCGCCGGGATCCGGCAAGACCCTGCTCGCGCGGACCATACCCGGGCTGCTCCCGCCGCTCGACCCCATCGAGGCGCAGGAGGCAACAGTGATCGCTTCAGTGGCGGGGGAGGGGCCGGTCCGGAGTCTCGTGACGAGGCGGCCGTTCCGGGCGCCCCACCACACGGCCTCCTATGCCGCCCTCGTGGGCGGGGGGCCCCGGCTCGCGCCCGGCGAAGTCACCCGGGCGCACAACGGCGTTCTGTTCCTCGACGAGCTGCCTGAATTCGATCGCGCCGCCCGGGAGGCGATCCGCCAGCCGCTTGAGGAGGGCCGGATCGCGATCGCGCGCGCGAACGGCGCGGTGGAGATGCCGGCCCGGTTCCAGCTCGTGGCGGCGATGAACCCCTGCCCGTGCGGATGGGCCGCGGATCCGTCCGGGCGCTGCACCTGCCCACAGGGTCTCCCGGACCGGTACGCGGCCCGGATCTCCGGGCCGTTCCGCGACCGCCTGGACCTGTGGGTTGGCATGCCACGGGTGGCGCCGGAGGCGCTGCTGTCGCGCCACGATGGCGAGGCATCGGCACCGGTCGCGGCACGGGTCGCCGCAGTCCGGGCGCACCAGGTCGATGCGCGCGGCCGCCTGGCAAGCCGGCTCACTGGCCGCGCCCTGCGGGCTGCCTGCCAGCTCGACGCGAGCACCGAGCGAGCGGCGATCCGCCTGGCCGACGCCGCCGGCCTGACCGCCCGGGCCACGGAACGCCTGCTCCGGGTCGCGCGCACGATCGCCGATCTCGACGGTGCGCAGCGGGTGGCCGTGCAACACCTCGAGGAAGCCGCCCGCTACCGGGTGCCGGCCACGGCCGCGGCGGCCGCGCGGGCCGGCTGACGTGCTCGGGGTCGGGCGCCACGGGCCGTGCGGCGAGTGGCGGTCCGCCGGCGTCGAACCGGTGGCCGGCACTGGGCCGGGCCGGAGCTCCGCCGTCGCCTCCTCGCCACGGGGACGGCCATCCGTCGCGCCCCGTGCGCACCCGGCCACGCCGGATCCGCCTGGTGGCGCCCTGTCGCTCGACGAGGTGGACGCGTGGGCGGTCCTCGTGGCCGTGGACGGGATCGGGCCGGCGACGCTCGCGGCGCTGTTGGGCGCGCTCGGGAGTGGCCGGGCGGTGCTCGCGACGGCCGCGGGCCCGGCCGGTCCGCGGAGGCTTGCCGCGGCGGTGGCGGCGCGCGGCGGGCGGCTTGACGCCACGCTCGGGCGGGCCATCGCCGACGCCGCGCAGGAAGCTCCCGTGCTCGTCGCTCGAGTCCGCGCCCTCGGGATCGAGGTCCTGACGATCGAATCCCCCGACTATCCGGGGCGCCTCCGGCTCCTGGACCTGCCACCGCCGGTCTTGTTCGTGCGGGGCGACATCGCCGCGCTGGACGCCATCCGGTCGGTCGCGGTCGTCGGCACGCGGCGTGCGACCGAGCGCGGCCGGCGGATCGCCGGAGCAATCGGTGGTGCACTGTCGACCGCGGGTGCCGTCGTGGTCTCGGGGCTGGCCGTCGGCATCGACGGGGCCGCCCACGCCGCCGCGGTCGCCTGTGGCGGTCGCACCGTCGGGGTGCTCGGGTCGGGCCACCAGCGGCTCTACCCGCGGGCGCACGCGCACCTGGCCGACCAGATCGTCGCCAGTGGCGGCGCGGTCGTCTCCGAGCTGGCGCCGGACGTGGGCCCCGTTCCGGGGACCTTCCCCCGGAGGAATCGGGTCATCAGCGGCCTCTCCGATGCGACTGTGATCGTTGAGGCTGGGGAGCGCAGCGGCGCCCTGATCACTGCGGGCTGGACGCTCGAGCAGGGACGCGAGTGCTTCGTCGTCCCCGGGCCCATCGATTCCGATCAGAGTGTCGGCTGCAACCGCCTCCTGCGACTCTACCCCGGGCAGGCGCGTGCCGTCCCGGGCGTGGCGGAGCTGCTCGAGGACCTGGGCCTTGTCGGGACGACGCCAACCAGGGCCGGCGCCGTCCCGGGGTCGCTTCGGGATGGCCGGGTCGTGGGGCCGGATCCGGAGGCCATCCTCGCGGGCCGCGGCGCCGCGGAGGCGTGCGTCGCCCGGGTCCTGCTTCCGGGCGCGGCCACGCTCGAGGAGCTCGTCGACGCGACCGGGTTTGCGCCGGCCACCATCCTGGCCGTCCTCACGCGGCTGGAAGGTGACGGCCTCGTGGTGGCCACCCTCGGGCGGTACGCGGCGGGTGGCGCGCTCGCCGCCACCACGCCGATGCGCCGGCCCGTTCGCGTCGCGGGCCCCGGCCGGACGTCGAAACCCGGGGGTTGACGCGCCACCCGGGCCATGCAACACGGGGCCCCACCCGGGGGTGACGACACCACACGCGGGTGACGGTTGCCCGGGCGCGACGGCCGGTGGTATGGTGCGAGCCGGCCGTGCGGTACGGCTGTGCCGGTTCGTCCCGTCGTGAACGGCACCGGGCATCGAGCGAGGAGCGCCATTTGCGGAAGATCGCGGCCGCGATCATGGCCGTTCCGGTCCTCGCGGCGATCTACCTGCCGGTCCTGCGTCGACGCGGCGCGGCGATCCGGGCGGGCTTCGCCGTCGCCGCCG
>Ga0315268_10003480_pt1 | contig 17347 bp, 12 predicted proteins | sample C1_top_MG_FD_204535 | JGI IMG/M metagenome (GOLD analysis project Ga0315268, IMG submission 204535) | Sediment microbial communities from Yellowstone Lake, YNP, Wyoming, USA - C1_top | ecosystem: Environmental > Aquatic > Freshwater > Lake > Sediment | place: USA: Wyoming | collected 2017-08-01
CGTTTTTCAACTTCGATCACATAAAGATGATAAGCGTGACGGTAGCCCGGCTTTTCAGTTGGCAATTTTATGTTGATACCTTGAAGGCCCTTATCAAACATTCTGGCAATCTCACGACGACGGTCGGTGAACTCTCGAATGTGTTTTAGTTTGACACTTAGAATACCAGCATGGAGATCATCTAACCGGCTGTTAAAACCATAACTATGATACGACCGCTTGAGGGAGCCATGGTTTCGTAAGGCGCGTATACGGGGTGTAATGTCATCGCGGTTTGTTATTACCGCACCACCATCCCCGAAGGTGCCTAAATTCTTCTGAATGATAAAACTGGTGCAAATAGCATCACTTAACTCTCCTAGTTTGAAATCAGGACCGCTTGAATCGATTGCCTGGGCATTATCCTCGATAACAAACAGATTATGTCTCTTAGCGATGGCGGAAATGGCTTTCATGTCTGCCATCTGGCCATAAAGGTGGACAGGAATGATCGCTTTGGTACGGGGAGTGATAGCGGCCTCTATTTTTGCTGGATCAATCAAGCAGGTATCTGGCTCTATTTCAACAAATGCCACTCCGGCGCCTGCGATCCATGCTGCTTCAGCCGTAGCGAAGAATGTGTTGGAAGTGGTGATCACTTCATCGCCTGGACCTACGCCGAGGGCCATAAGCGCCAGCCATATGGCATCTGTACCAGAATTTACACCGATTGCATGCTTCATATTATGGTAAGCCGCCAATTCTTGCTCGAAGCGGTTGAGGGTGGGTCCTAACACATATTCGCCACTAAGAATGACCTGTTGTATTGCCCCATCTAGCTCTTGCTTCAAGTTATTATATTGCCTGACATGACCGTAAAATGGGACTTTCATTGTCTTCTCCTTTTGTGAAATGCAAAACTGTTTTGCCTCCAGGCTGGATATTCATTTTTATAAGTTAAAAAGGTAAGTGGGAGGAAAAAATTAATTGCACGATTTTATCATAATCATTTGTAAAGATGGAATATTTTAAGGTTGCTTATACTTTGCCTGGCATATTATCTTCACTCGTTGATGCGTTTTATCTGAGCCCCCAAGGCTTGCAATTTCTCATCCACCCGATCGTAGCCACGATCAATCTGGCTAATGTTGCGGATGACCGATTTTCCTTGCGCAGAAAGCGCCGCTAGAAGCAACGCCATTCCGGCGCGGATATCGGGGCTTTCCATTTTCTCCCCGTAAAGCCGGCTGGGCCCCTGGACGATACATCGGTGGGGGTCACAAAGAACAATATGAGCACCCATTCCAACCAACTTATCGGTAAAAAACATGCGGGATGGGTACATCCAATCATGAAAGAGAACTGTTCCGTGTGATTGTGTTGCGATCACAATGGCGATGCTCATTAGATCGGTCGGAAAGGATGGCCAGGGCATCACACTGATTTCTGGGATCGCTCCGCCGAGGTCTGGTTCGATCGTCATCCTCTGGTTGGAGGGTACCAGGATATCTTCGCCATCTACCAGCCAGTCGACGCCTAACCGATTAAAGACCAGATGGATCATATCCAAATATTCTGATCCAGCCTGGCGCACACGGATCGAGCCGTTTGTAACGACCGCCGCGCCGATAAAACTTACCACCTCAAGATAATCCGGACCAATGGTAAATTCACCCCCGTGCAACATTGGAACCCCGATAATCTCCAAGGTGTTCGAACCAATGTTCTCGATTTGAGCGCCAAGCCTATTTAGAAAGTGACAGAGTTCTTGAATATGTGGCTCGGAGGCCGCGTTACGGATTTTTGAGATACCTTTTGCAGTCACACAACCCATGATAGCGTTCTCAGTAGCCGTAACACTGGCTTGATCAAGAAGAATTTCGGCACCAGTCAGTTGCTTAGCTTCGAAGTGAAAGGTCCGATCATAAGAAATCCTTGCACCCAGGTTTTGTAAAGCAAGCAAATGGGTATCTAGCCGCCGGCGGCCAATGACATCACCACCTGGAGGTGGCAAGTGTAATTCACCAGTTCGGGCTACCATCGGCCCTGCTACAAGGATTGAAGCACGGATTTTGCGACACAGGTCGGGATCTAGATCTGCTGGACGGACTTGCCTGGCCTGTACTTTCCAGGTATGGGAATCGTATTGTTGAAACTCTACCCCCAGGCTTTCTAAAACCTTACGCATTGCACTGACATCCAGAATATTGGGCACGTTATGCAAGATAACAGGATCTTCCGTTAATAAACAAGCTGCCATCATTGGCAAAGCCGCATTTTTATTTCCAGAAGGGGTTACTTCACCATTCAAAGAGTAACCGCCCTGGATGACAAATTGTTCCATGAGAGCCTCCTGACCTAGCCTATTATAATGGGAATTCTGTGTGTGAAAAAAAAACGGAACCGCCAGTAATCGACCTGCCGGCGGTTTCGTCAATTAAGTGGTTGGCTATGGTAAAATCTTATATTGTCTATTGAAATTCGATTATTGTGATAACAATTGTCTGTATAAAACTTTATAAAGAGATGGGTTCATGTTAATAGAGAGAAGCGGGTTAACTAAATGGTTGAAACGCTGGCTTCCAGCCCTGGTTATCATGATAATTATCTTTGTCATATCTGGAACGCCTTCGGCCCGGATTCCCAATCTAGGCCTTATGGATACCCTCTATAAAAAAATAGGACACATGACCGGATATTTTTTACTCCATTTGGCTTTCAAACGCGGTTTATCATCCTTGCAAAGCAGGGGGATATGGGTGGCTTTGGGCCTATCATTGATATATGCCATCAGTGATGAATTGCATCAATTGTTCATACCTGGCAGGAATGCTTCCATGATCGATGTATGCATTGATGTGTCAGGAGCAGTTTTAGGCCTGATCCTTTATGGACGATGGGGTTGGTTGGAGAGAATCGTCGATTTTTCTGGTTTATAGAGTTTCGGTGACCTTTGTCAGACCTAGAGGATGGTCAGGGTCCATGCCTTTTTCTACCGTTAACCGCATTGCAAATAGCTGACCTGGTACGACAGCCATTAAAGGGGTTAACCATTCGGCGAGTCCAGATGGGATAGGCAACGGAAGATTGGCCAATTTTAGCAGCTCATCTCGATCTGAAATTACTAACAATTCAGCCTGGAGCTGTTTGAGGTGTTCTTCCAGTTGTAAAAGATCGTCGAATATGGATCCAGACGGAGCGATTAAAATAACCGGGAAACCACGACCTACTGTAGCAATAGGTCCGTGGCGGAAATCGGCAGAGGAATAGGGTTCAGCGACAACACTGGTCAGCTCTTTCACCTTGAGGGCGATTTCAAAAGCAGTGGAATAATTGAAACCGCGGCCGATCACGTTACAATGATCCATAAAGCGATATCTCTCGACGTGTTCCAAACTTGGCTGTAGATCAAGGAACATTTGCCTCATTAAGCCCGGAATTGCAGAAAGATCGGTCAGACGCTCATTGACTCCTGACATGGAACAGGAAAACAATGCAAGGGCAGCAAGAGAGGCAGTATAAGATTTAGTAGCTGCAACTGCTCGTTCAGGATGGGCATGCAGGCGGATAATTTCATCGGCAGTTTGGGCTAATGGGGAGTCCGTCGAATTTGTAATTGCCAGGGTTGGACGACCCTGTTTTCGAGCCTCTTCGAGGACTGAGACGATATCTGGAGACTGACCAGATTGAGAAATACCAATAACCAGGGCTTCAGATAGATCTGGCACTGCTTTATACAAAGTGAATAATGAAGGAGTTGCCAGGGCAACCTGCATGTGGTTGTGAGATCCAAAAAGGTACTGAGCGTAACGGGCTGCGTTATCAGAGGTACCGCGAGCAGCAATCAGTACATACCTGTATTTTCCCTGGAACCTTTTGGCAATCCGTTGAACATTTTCTTGTTCTTGCTGGAGTAACTCGTGGATGACATCCGGCTGTTCTAAAATCTCAGATTGAAGAATTGAGGTTAACATATTTTCTCCAGGAAGAATGGGAATTATGAAGGATACGTTATAGTATACAATGTAACCCGGTTTTGGGGAAAAGGTAAGACACTTTTGGGATAATCAGTGTATACTAAATGCCTATAACAGGTTATCTACCATAGTATCTATCCCAACCATGCAAAGAGGCGATCCTATGTTAACTGTCCAAAAAATTGACACACGCGATAAACACCAGGTCAAACGCTTTGTTCAATTTCATTATGATTTATATAAGGGTTGCCCCCAGTGGGTACCACCTTTCAAGATGGACATTGAATTAATGCTGAACCGAGATAAGCACCCTTATTATGAACATTCAGATGCCGATTTCTTCCTGGCTGAAAGGGATGGAACTGTGGTTGGGCGAGTTACGGTTATGGAAAACCGCCCTTTCAATAAATATCACAATACAAAGAAAGCTCAATTTTATCTCTTTGATACTATCAATGATTTGGAGGTTACAAAGATTCTGTTTGATCAGGTCATCGAATGGTCGCGCACTCGGGGATTAAATGAGATTGTTGGCCCTAAAGGGTTTAGCGGATTTGATGGTTATGGTATCCAGGTCGAAGGATTCGAACATCGGCAGATGATGACCATGATGAACTATAACTACCCCTATTATGCTGAGTTGATGGAGGGGATTGGTTTTGAGCGAGAGAATGATTTTGTTTCCTGTTATATTCCGCGCGATAAATTTAAGCTTCCGGATAAGGTCTATGAAATCGCAAAAAGAGTTCAAGAACGCGGTACTTTTACAGTCAAGAATTTTCCAACCAAGCGTGAATTGATTAAATGGGCACCGAAGATAGGTGAGGCTTATAACAAATCATTTATTAACAATTGGGAATATTATCCTTTGACGCAGCGGGAAATTAAATATGTGGTTGACACGATCCTGACGGTTGCTGACCCTCGCCTGATAAAGATCATATTGCATGGGGAAGAGGTGATTGGGTTCATTTTTGCCTTCCCAGATATCTCAGCAGCCCTTCAACGGCACAATGGAAGGCTGACTCCCTTCTTGCTTATTGACTTACTGCTTGAATTTAAACGAACGAAATGGGTATCGCTCAATGGGGTGGGGGTTTTACCAGAATACCAGGGACGTGGCGGAAATGCCCTTATGTATGTCGAAATGGAAAAGACCATCCGAGACTATCACTTTGAACACGCCGAACAGACTCAGATGGCAGACACGGCGACTCAAGTTAGGAAAGATATGGAAACGATTGGTGCCAAGATTTATAAAGTCCACCGCATCTTCCATAAAGCAATTTAGGCTCGTTTTGCTTTTCTCCTTGAACTAGATCGTATAGCCTGGACACATTTTTCCAGAGCATAAGCAACCCATAGGCAGGAAAACGGCACCATGGGTAAGCAATAACGTTGGAAGGGTAAAGAGAAGAAAACGCCAAGGGCTATAAATTGGAGCAGAGTACCAATACATAGAAGAGTCAAATGTCGCTGAGTGATATTCTTCCAGCCCCAAGAACTCCGAATTGCTAATATAAATCCTAGAATGGAGAAAATGAGCAAAGCACTTCCAGGGATCATACCGCGCAGTAATTGATGCAACGGGTTGGCCAAATATGCATCTTCGACTGTTTGGGTGTCAGTCAGATAGTTCCCAATATCAGCTATGAATGGTCTGGTCATGTAAAGGTGGACCAGTTGTCCTTCTAGTCTCTCTGGGAAAGTATTGAGCACCAGATCTGGATCGATTCTAGCCAGATCAGTTTGTTGATTGTGGATTAGCTGTTGCCGGGTTTGTATTGCCGATCTGAGTGCCTGAACAGGCATCTTCCATAAGAAGGGATTTAAAAGAAATGTAATTGAAGCAATCATGATCATGAACCAGACTGCATCGCGCAGGCGTCGAATGACAGTGAAAGAATATTTGGTAGATGGCCAGAGAATGGCAATCAATCCCAAGGGGATTAATGCAACCGATGAATATTTAGAATTGAACGCCAACGCAACAGGGACCGCTAACAACCATGGATGACGGTCAAAGCGGGTCAAGGCCCATAGGGTAAAAAGGATGTTGAAGACAAGTGCACTTTCAGCCATTGCTCGCCGTGTGTGCAGTAGAATGAGCGCATTGGATGAGAATAGGAGAAAGGTGCTCCAGGCCATGAAGGGAGAACCCAAACGACGAGCGGTGAGATATAAGAGGATTAGACTGATTGGGAAAAGCCAGGCTACTCCTAAGCGACTTGCAATTAATAGCCGGAGATCGGGTAGGGCTCCGGCTACCTGGTTTTCCTGCCAGCTCTTAGACCAATCCCAGTCAACTGCAAGAGGAGGTAAATTGGCTAATAATTTCCTCCCAATTCCAATTAAATAGCGATCCAGAGGAGCATCCAATTCGCGATAGTGCTGTTTGAGATCCTCTTCACGGTTTGGCTGCCAAGACAATTGGTCTGGTTGAGAAAATAATGTGTCCAGGTCGCCGCTCATGAAGATATTGGTAGACTCATCCGGGTGAAAAGGAACCGAGGGTATGCCGGACCAATAAACGATTGAGATCATCAAAGTGGCCAGGAGTAAGAACCAAGGATCGGTATAGAACCGTCTAAGAGGAGACGTTTGCATGAGAGGATGCCTGGTATAAAATAGAAATATGGAGTACTCTGTTGAAGTTGAATAATTTGTGGCGAAGAGCACCTTTCTTCATAACAATTATTTGCTTATCGGTTTTGCTTAAACTTTGCCTTCTTTGGCAAAATGCAATACCGTTTAATGCTGATGAAGCAATAGTGGCGTTGATGGCACGCCACATCCTACAAGGCGAAAGGCCTGTTTTTTTTTATGGACAGGCTTATATGGGTAGCCTGGATGCATTTCTAGTAGCTGGCGGTTTTTGGCTCCTAGGTCAAAGGGTGTGGGTAATTCGCCTGGTTCAGTGCTTGCTTTATCTGGGAACGATTATAACAACAGTTGCTATCGTGCGGAGTAGTTTAAGCTTCAGCAAGAACGGCCTGGTTGCAGCCAGCCTTCTGGCGATTCCAACCGTGAACGTTACCCTTTACACAACTGCCAGCCTGGGAGGATATGGAGAGGCGCTTTTACTTGGAAATCTTATCTTGTTGGCAAGTGTCGAAATATACAGGCAGATTACATCAACAAGCATCAACAGACCTAAAAAACTCCGAAGAAGGGTTTCGGTTTTGATGCTGATTGCGGGTGTGACGATCGGAATAGGACTTTGGGCCAATGGGTTGACTTTGGTTTATTCGATACCTTCCACGATTTTCATTTTGTGGTCCACTTTCCAGGTATGTCAGCAGCGGATTTCAAAGAAATGGCTCTTCTTTTTCATCTGCTTGTTTCCGTTAGGGTTCCTGATTGGCTCATCCCCATGGTGGGTCTATGCTTTCAATCGGGGCTGGGATCGCTTAATTGCGGAGCTGTTCGGTTCTGCGGTTGCTGTGGAAAGAGCTTCCTGGTTGAGCCAAAGTTTCACCCACCTTTTCAGCTTGATCGTATTGGGTGGCACAGTGCTTTTTGGCCTGCGCCCGCCCTGGGAGGTTCGTTGGCTGGCTTTTCCATTGCTACCACTGGCATTGCTATTCTGGTTAGCAGTGATTGGATTTTTATTCCGGCAGGTGATCAGGAGAGAACACCAAGATCGACCAATTTATTTGTTATTTTTCAGTGTATTGGGGGTTTTTGTGGTTGGTTTCCTCTTTACACCCTTTGGTGTAGATCCTTCTGGAAGGTATTTCCTCCCACTTTACATCATTCTGGCAATGGCGGCCGGAGAGATGGTTGGTAAATTTATCCACAAAATTCTGTGGCAAATTCTATTAGTCGGGATGGTTATGTTGTTCAATTTATGGGGGACGATCGAGTGTGCCATTCAAAATCCACCCGGCTTGACTACTCAATTTGATCAGGCGGTTGTAATCGATCATCGATACGATCAGGCGCTGGTAGATTTCCTGAAAGAGAACCAGGAACTGAGAGGGTACACGAATTATTGGGTATCTTATCCACTCGCTTTTGAATCCCAGGAGCAGATTATTTTTATTCCGCGCTTGCCTTATCATCCAGACCTTCGATACACCCTGCGCGATGACCGCTACCCACTCTATGATGATCTAGTAAACCAGAGCCAACGAGTAGCGTATATTACGAGTCACACACCTGAGTTGGATGAAATTCTCAGGAAAAATTTCCAACTCTATGGTATCAGCTGGTTAGAGGTTAAGATAGGGGACTACCAGGTTTTCTATGACCTATCGCAACCTATACGGCCAGAGGTCATCATTCCGGATGGTTTTTAACCACGTATAAATCAGGTCGGCGATCCTGAAAGACAGGGATCGTCTGCCGAACAGTGGTTACCTGGTCAAGGTCGATTTCTGCGGTTAGGAGAGCAGGATCTCGACTGGTTCCTTCTATGACTGTTTCGCCCCAAGGATTAATAATTGCGCTGCACCCACCATAAATCTCCTTTTCGGTCTGTCCAACGCAGTTGGTTGCGATGATATACATCTGGTTTTCAATTGCCCGAGCGCGGAGGAGGGTCTTCCAATGATCCACTCGACTCAAAGGCCATTCAGCCGGCAGCAATATCAAAGTGGCACCCAACAAGGCATATTGGCGAAAAACCTCAGGAAATCGAAGGTCATAACAGATGGCCAGCCCAGTTTTTCCAATTGGCAAGGAAGCAATCTGGAGATGGTCACCAGGAGAAAGCCAATGGTGTTCATCCATCAGGCGAAAAAGGTGCACTTTTGAGTATTCGCTGCCTATATTGCCCTGTTCTGAGTGAACGGTCAGGGTGTTTGTGAACTTTCTGTGCTTTTCCAGGATCATCGAACCTGCAATCCAGATTTTATATTCCTTAGCCAGGGCAGAAAGCAAGTCTAATAATCTTGCATTTTGGGGTGCGTACTTTGAGCAGTTTTTCAGGTCGTAACTGGTGCTCCATAATTCGGGGAGCACGATCAATGAACTTCCGCGATTTACTGCTTCCCGAATCCATTCTTTCGCGAGGTCAAAATTCTTCTGCGGCCGGCCAGGAACGATTTGCATTTGTGCAAGCGAAACAATAATCTTTGCCATGCCTTGAATTATAATTGATCCGGTAGTTACCGGAGCCACTTTGAATAATCGTCGCAATTTAAGTCTACGATGGACTACCTTGAGTGTTTTCTTGGTAGCCGGATGTATCTTGCTTACCTGGGGTAACTTGTGGTTTACCAGAAAGTATCCAGGTGGACGTGATTTCCTGGTTCACTGGATGGGCACACGCATTTTTCTAACAGAAGGGATCAGCCCATATAGTCAGGAGGCAACCAATCGCCTGCAGATTGCTGCATATGGAACAGCAGATAGCAAAGGTGGAGAGACGATAAGGTTTGTATCTCCCCTGTATTCAATCGTGATCTACTTGCCATTTGCTTTTTTTCTGGCTTTTGAAACGGCACGAGCAGTATGGATGACGTTCTTAGAAATCTGTATAATTGTGCTGGTTATTATCAGTATTCGTTTAACCAGTTGGAAAATCAATGTTCCAGGTCTGTTTCTGTTTCTGATGTTTTCATTATTTTGGTACCATGCTGCCCGCCCACTGGTAGATGGAGATCTTGCTATCTTCACAGCCTTGTGCCTGGCAGGATGTTGGTTGTCGATCCGTGCCGGAGCAGATGAATTAGCCGGGGTTCTTTTGGCCTTTTCAACCGTTACACCTGAGTTGGTTATCCTTGTGGTAGTTTATACTTTGATTTGGGGGATTTTTTGCAAGAGATGGCGGATCATCTCCTGGTTTTTTAGTGCGGTATTCCTTTTAAGCGCCAGCGCTGCGTTGTTAATGCCAGATTGGATGCTTCAAAATATACGTGCCGGGGTAGAAGTGTTGAAGGCGGGGGCTTCCTTAAACCTGGAGTCAGCCATTGCCTTGTGGTTTCCTGCAATGGGGGGAAAAATTGGTCAAATGGTATCCATTGTGATGTTTGCGCTTATGTTAATAGAGTGGTGGATAGCCCGGGCTGCAGATTTTCCCTCGTATTTATGGGCCGCTTGCCTCACCCTGGTGCTAAGCCAATGGATCGGCTTGCCAACCTATCCGGCTCATTTTATTGTCCTTTATCCCGCATTAATACTGGTCCTTGCGACGTGGGAGGGGCGTTGGAAACATCTGGGCCGACCGATGACATTCATCAGTGTATTTCTATTGTTTGCTGGTTTGTGGTGGCTTGCCTGGCCTGGATTTGTTATTGGATATGGATTGGAGAGGATACCAATTTTCTTCATTATCTTGCCAGCGTATTTATTCATCACCCTTTACTGGGTACGGTGGTGGGCAGTAAAACCGCCGAACGTCTGGTATGATCTGTTGCTGACAAAAGAGAACACCCAACGGTGAGCAGGCGCAATCACTGGCTGATATTGGGAATTTTATTCCTTGCATTAATATTGCGACTGGTATTTATCCAGAGTCGCGGCATTTGGTATGATGATGCTTTCAGCTTCTTCTTAAGCGAAAAGAGTCTGCCAGCGATTGTCAAGGGAACGGCTGCAGATACCATGCCGCCCTTATACTACTTCTTACTTCATTTTTGGATGATTATCAGCCAACGACTCTGGTGGCTTAGATCATTGAACATATTACTCAGCCTGGGGATTGTAATTATAGAATATGCCTGGATTAGCAGTTTGATGGGTCCGTCTTCCGGGCGGTGGGCTGCTTTTTTAACCGCAATTTCGTCCTTTCAGATTTATTATGCGCAAGAGCTTAGGATGTACACCTTGCTAGTGTTTTGCCAACTTTGCTATATCCGGTTCTTTTGGTACATATGGAGAACAGAAGATAAGCAAAGTAAAGGTTACTACCCCGCATGGTTGGGGGTATTATTCTTTGGAACCCTGGCAATGTACAGCCATAATTTGGCAATCTTTGGCCTGGTCGTGCCTGACGTTTTCCTCATTGTTAAGCGGAAGTGGAAATTTCTGAGTAAGCTGTTGGTAGCTCAGCTAATCATTGGTGTGCTTTCCTTGCCATGGTTAGGATTGGTACCAGGCCAGATTGCAAAGATCCAACGAGCCTTCTGGACCCCACAACCAGGGATTGTACAAATAATCCAGGCTCTTATTGAGTTCACGGGTAGTCTTCCTTTACCCTATTTACTAATGGGAATAGTACTCCTATTGAGCGTAGAAATTCTCGCGATCCTTATCCTTGAAAGTACAAAAGAAAAGATACTGAAGGATGAAGTTATATTCTTAGCCATCGTTACACTAATTCCACCAGTTTTACTACTAATTGTTTCGTATATGATGCGACCGGTTTTTGTACCGCGCGGTTTCTATATTTCCTTGTTAGCCTATTCGGGCTTAGCAGGTTGGGTAATTTCGAAAAGCTGGCTGCGTGGCATCGGTACTTTTGTAGCAGGATCTTTTGTTTTAGCCGCGCTTGTTTCGTTACCTTACCAAATGACATTTACTGAATTTCCCCGCTCTCCTTATCAGAAGGGGATGGAATATATCGCCAGTGTTATTCAACCGGGCGATACGATAGTTCATGATAATAAACTTTCATTTTTCCCCAGCTTATATTACAGCCGCTTCATTCCTGTAAGTCTTCCCCAGGTGTTTGTTGCTGATACCCCGGGCTCGCATAACGATACTCTGGCGCCAGGTAGTCAAGAAGTCATGCAGCTCTTTCCTAAACCTTCCATACAAACATCCGTTGATGGTCAAAAAAGGGTCTATTTTATTGTCTTTTCCCAGGCAATTCAAGAATATCAACAGTTAGGCGAACCGGATCATCCGTCTCTTGCCTGGTTAGAGAGTCAGTTTCACCTGGTGAAGCGCGAAGTGTTTAATGATCTGGAGATTTATCAATTTGAACGCAAGTAAATGTTTCACATAGGGTAAGGATGAGTCGAAGAGATTATCTTTTATTGTTCTTTCTGGGAATGATCGTAGCCCTGATAGCCGCCAGCTTACAGCAGGTTCCAGGATACATGGATGCGGATTATTATTATTCCGGGGCGCTTCGACTATATAGCTCTCATGGTTTCAGTGAGACGATTCTTTGGAATTATCTGGATGACCCAGTTAAAATCCCCCATCCCGCTTTTACATATTGGATGCCAATGCCATCTCTTCTCGCGGTTCTAGGGATGCGCCTGGTAAGATCAGATAGCTTCTTTGCGGCACGTATATTCTTTATCCTGCTTACAGGTTTGGTTCCTTGCCTGACAGCTTTTCTGGCTTTTTCCCTCAGTAAGCAGCGTCGGAATGCCTTATTATCTGGTGGATTAGCTGTTTTCCCTGGATTTTATGTTTTATACAATTCTCTTACAGAGAGTGTTTCTCTGTATATGGTGCTGGGAAGTTTATTTTTGGTCGCATTGTTTGGCCAATATTGGCATTCCTGGCGAAGTTTACCGCTGCATTACCGTTTCTTTTTGGTGGGATTGCTTGCGGGATTCCTCAACCTGACTCGAGCAGACGGTATTCTGTGGTTGATTGTTGGATTAGGAACTGCTCTATGGTTTTGGCTGAACCAGAGACGACATTGGGTGAAGAACAGACAGCGCGCCTGGGGTTTGAATGGACTTGGCATCTTGACCAGCTTGATTGTGGGGTATCTGGTCGTTATGGCAGCCTGGTATGTGCGGAATGTGGGTTGGTATGGCAATATCTTCCCTCCAGGCCGGTCCCGAACTCTTTGGTTAACGAATTATGATGAGACGTTTTCTTTTCCTGCGAATATCTTAACTTTTCAACGGTGGTTTGCGTCGGGCTGGCTCCATCACCTTAAAGCATGGAGAGATGCGTTTTTGATGAACTTAAAAACTGCCATTGCCGTTGAGGGAGAAGTTTTTTTAGTGCCATTAATCCTTGTGGGATTTTGGTATTTTCGAAGGGAACGACGCGCCCAATTCATGGGCCTGATATGGCTAGTTACTCTGCTGATCATGACACTCGTATTTCCTTATGCTGGAAGCCGAGGTGGATTTCTTCACTCTGGAGCAGCTTTTCAGCCGTTTTTCTGGGCATTATCTGCTACAGGTCTTGAATCCATATTGAAGGTCGGGGCAAAATTTAGACGATGGGATGTTAATTTAGGAATGAAGATGTTAGGAGGGGGAGGAGTACTTATTGGGTTGGCGCTTACTTTGTTATTGATACAACAGCGTGTTATTGGTAATGATCTTACAAAGCCATTATGGGCAAATCAATTCCGGGATTATACCTTGATTGAACAAGCTCTTCAGGGGGAGGGTGCTAACAAGACAGACATAATTATGACGGTAAATCCCGCTGGATATTTTGTAGCATCTGAGCGTCCCAGCATCGTGATTCCGAATGGTGATGAACACACCTTATTGGCTGCAGCCAGGCAATATAAGGCTGGCTTCCTGGCTTTAGAAAAGGACCATGTAAAAGGTTTAGATGAACTCTATAGAAATCCTGGTGATCGACCCGGATTGCAATATCTACGCAGTGTGCATAATATCCATATCTTTCGAATCCTTGTCGACCAATGAATAGAAGATTCACAAGTTTAAACCTCGCAGGGATCAAAGGGTGGGTATGGATGACCAGTTTAGCCATAACAATACTGGCGGTAGGTATCTATTTATTAGCCAGCTATCACCTACAAGGGACAGGTTTCCCACTAGATGATGCCTGGATTCATCAAACCTATGCTCGCAATTTAGCTTATCGCGCAGAATGGTCATTTGTCCCCGGCATGCCATCGGCTGGTTCTACCTCACCTTTCTGGTCGATCCTACTTACAGTAGGCTACCTTTTTGGATTAGCCCCTTACTTTTGGACATTTTTGTTAGGAGGGGGATGCTTATTGGCTATTTCAATTGTAGGCGAGAAGTGGTACCGTTCCCAAGTAACTCGTTGGAATACTCCTGGAATGTGGATGGGATGGTTCCTGCTGTTAGAGTGGCATCTAGTATGGGCTTCAGTATCCGGTATGGAGACGACCCTTTATATTTTCGTGATATTGGTCACTTTCTATCTCCTATGCCAGAATCGGCCACCCTGGCTGGCACTTGGCCTTTTGATAGGAAGTAGTGTTTGGATTCGCCCTGATGGGCTCACGCTGATTGGTCCGGCAGGATGGGTAGCGTTGCTATCTATTCATGATTGGAAAGGCCGGCAGAAAAGCCTGGTGAGGTTATTACTAGGATTCCTGATAGGACTGGTCCCTTACCTCTTCTTTAATTTTTCGCTTTCAGGAAACCTGTGGCCGAATACATTTTATGCCAAGCAGGCTGAATATATCCTATTGCTACAAAAGCCATTGTGGATCCGCCTGCTGTCTTTATTAGTCTTACCTATGATCGGTCCCGGAATAATTCTACTTCCTGGAGTCGTATATGCCATCTGGCGTGCCTGGTGGGAACGTCAATGGCCGACCGTTGGGGCATTCCTATGGTGGTTTGGCTATACCTTTTTATATGCCACTCGATTGCCTGTCACTTACCAGCATGGACGTTATCTGATCCCAGCCATGCCAGTCTTTTGGATAATGGGCGGAATAGGAATGGCCAGATTAATTTCTGATCAGTTGAAAAAGGGGTATTGGCAACGGATGATTCGAACAGCCTGGGCCATGACACTTACCCTGACATTGCTCGGCTTCTACTTTTTGGGTGCCAAGGGATACGCCGAGGATGTGGCGATCATAAAGACTGAAATGGTGCGTGTAGCTAAGTGGTTGGCCATTGAAACTCCGTCCGACTCTCTGATCGCGGCACATGATATCGGGGCAATCGGTTACTTTAGTCAGCGGAAATTATTGGACCTGGCGGGATTAATTTCTCCTGAGGTAATATCAATTATAAGAGACGAACCCTCATTGGCAAAATATCTGGATGAAAAGGGGGCAGATTATCTAGTAACCTTTCCTGACTGGTATCCCGAATTGACTGCAAAAGCAGAGCTTGTTTTTCAAACCGATAGCGTCTTCACAAGATCTGCTGGTTACAAGAATATGTGCGTTTACCGATGGAAAAAACCCTGATAAAATAAAACAAGAGATTGTGTGCATATACATGACTTTATGCTATACTCATGGGTTGGAAACTTTCATCCGTGTTGCAGATCTAGGTAATTTCTGAATCTTAGCAGGAGGTTGCCACATGGGCAATCCAGATGAATCTACCAAAAATATTTGGGCTGAATTTGAGGCGGAAATTCAAAATGAATTAGCTCAGTCTCGAAAATCTTTGAAAGAAGTCAGCTTGATGCTTGAACAGAGCCAGGCAGAGCTGAATAAATTGACCCAGCGTAATGCGACGGTAAATACCCATCTACAGCAGATTCAGAGCCAATTTGAAACAATGCCTCGATCAGACATCCGCAGCGCTTACTCGTCCGCACTAGATACACAGTATCGAATGCTTGTGATGCGTGGACAATTGGAAAAATTGCAAAGTGACCAGGCTAATCTTCAAAGGCTGGTAAATTTCCTTTCGAAAGCGCAGACAATTGTTGCAGATGGTGCTGAAAAGTCGATAGGTGGCCATGGTGGAACAGGCGGAATGGCGATTCTTGAGATGGTGGTTAATGGCCAGGAAGCTGTTCGCCAACGACTTTCTCAACAAATGCACGATGGGCCTGCCCAGGCGTTAACCAATTTCATCCTTCAGCTGGATATTGCTTCAAGATATTATGACCAGGATCCGACCAAAGCTAAAGAGGAATTAAACAATCTCCGCACTGCAGTCGTAAGTACGTTCAAGAAAGTAAAAGGTTTTATATCTGAACTACGCCCAATGATGCTGGATGACTTAGGATTGTTTCCAACTATCCAAAGGTATGTTGCGGATTTTAAGGACCTGACAGGGCTTGATGTAAATCTCAGTATCCGCGGACAAGAACGCAGGTTAGAACCCTATTTAGAGGTTATGATCTTTCGCGCGGTACAGGAATTATTAGGTAATGCGGCTCGGCATAATCAAGATAGCCCGGTCCGACTCGGTATAAACGTCTTGGTTGCAATGGATGATAACGTAATCAGGGTCTCCGTCAGTGATAATGGGAAGGGCTTTGACCCAGAATCTCTGGAGAGTAGTCAAGGGTTAGGATTAAAGCTAATCAAAGAAAGAGTCGATATGTTAGGGGGAACATTCGATGTTGATGCTTCTGTGGGTAAAGGTTGTAAGGTCAGTTTTCAGGTTCCTTGCCTGGAGCCTGATGCCAACAAGATTGTTTTAAATATTTGATCTCATTCATTATCTAAGGAGAAGTATATGACAAGGAAAACCATAGGCCTACTAACCGGTGGAGGGGATGTGCCGGGTTTGAATCCATGCATGAAGGCAGTGGTACTAAGTGCATTGGACAATGATTACCAGGTCATTGGTATTCGACGAGGATGGGCAGGTTTATTGAACTACAATCTGGATGAACCCTCGACGTATGATTATTATGTAAGGAGATTGCATCGTGAAGATGTCCGCACGATTGATCGGACTGGCGGTACTTTCCTTCACACATCACGTACCAATCCTTCTAAAGTTAGATTAAAAGCAGTTCCGGATTTTCTTAAAAATTCAAAATTGGGTAAACCTGTTGATGACCAAGGAATGATGGATTACACAGACCATGTTTTGCGTGTCATCGACCACCTGGGTATTAATATTTTAGTCACCATTGGGGGAGATGATACTCTTAGCTATACTTTACGCCTGCATAACGAAGGTTTCCCGGTGGTGGCCATTCCCAAGACCATGGATAATGATGTAAATGGCACAGATTATTGCATTGGATTTTCGACGGCCGTTACACGCAGCGTCGAAATGATTACCAACATGCGGACCTCCGTTGGCTCCCATGAACGGATTGGTGTGGTGGAGTTATTTGGTCGTAACTCGGGTGAAACCAGCCTGATCAGCGCATACTTAGCATATGTTGACCGGGCAATTATCCCGGAAGTTCCCTGCGAAGTGGGAAAGTTGGTCGATTTCTTGAAGGAGGACAAACGAAACAATCCTTCTAACTATGCTATGATGACCATCTCAGAAGGTGCTATCCTCGAGGGTATGGAAGTGGTCGAAAGCGGAGAAGCAGATGCTTATGGGCATCGAAAACTGGGTGGTGTAGGTGAGATTATTGCTCAGGAGATCAAGCAAAGATCAGGGATTGACATTATGTATCAGCAGCTCGCGTACATGATGCGCTCTGGAGCTCCAGACTCTCTAGACCGTATGGTGGCTATGTCCTATGGTCACCTGGCTGTACAGTTACTCATGCGAGGGGAAATGGGCCGAATGGTTGCTTTGCAAGGTGGTAAATATACAACTGTGCCAATTGAGATGGTGACTTCTGCAAAGAAGATAGTCGATGTGGATGCTTTCTACGATAGTGAGAATTACCGTCCGAAGATTAAGAAT
>Ga0315268_10003481_pt1 | contig 17346 bp, 15 predicted proteins | sample C1_top_MG_FD_204535 | JGI IMG/M metagenome (GOLD analysis project Ga0315268, IMG submission 204535) | Sediment microbial communities from Yellowstone Lake, YNP, Wyoming, USA - C1_top | ecosystem: Environmental > Aquatic > Freshwater > Lake > Sediment | place: USA: Wyoming | collected 2017-08-01
GCGTGCTGAACATGAACATATTCGATGAGAACGGAGGCAGTTGTGTTGGATATCTTGATGGCCGTAGGCACCTCCATCGAAGGGGGAGGCAGGATGTCCCATGTCGAAATCAAGTAAGGATCATCTGGAGTGCCCGAGCCTCCATTAACGCCTGAAGCTCCAACGAAGTCGCCATTGTCCTCGATATCAATGGGGTCGTGAATGATGTAGTCGTACCAGTCGAGAGGGATGGCTCTTGCGGGAGAAGCTATAACCAGAAGGAGTGGCACGAGTATCAAGCATACAGCTATCCAGGAGGTTTCCTTCATGGTGTTCTCCAAACCACGAGCGGCTCCTGCCGTATATATTGTTCTTATTCCCTCAGGACCTGGGTCTCGGCGAATACCTCGTCCTTCGACCGGGTTGCCTGCATGGGCAACGCTTATCACCACCGACCCCAATCGAGTAATGTGGTGCATCTTCAAATCGGCTCGACAGCATTGGACAGCCTTCTGGAGGGTGGTCTGGAGGGAGGAGCCATTACCCTCTTTTTCGGCGAGGCCGGTAGCGGCAAGACCAACATATGTCTCCAGCTCGCAAGGAATGTCGCGCTCACAGGCAAGAAGGTCGTTTACATAGACACCGAGGGAGTCTCGCTCGAGAGATTGCAGCAAATCGCTGGGGAGAACTACGAAGAGGTCATGAAGAACATACTGTTCTTTGAGCCGCACACCTTCGACGATCAAGAGAAGTTCGTCGACAAGGCGGTGAAGCTCACCGAGAGCTCACTTGAAATCGGCGTCATAATACTCGACTCCGCCACCATCCACTACCGCCTCACCAGAAACGACGAGGAGCGGGGGATTCGAAAATCGCTCAGCCCACAGCTGGCAAAGCTCCTTGCTGTCGCACGCAGCAAAGACGTACCGATAGTGCTGACGTCGCAGGTATACACCGATATCGAAAAGGGCACTTTCGAGCCACTCGGAGGGCATGTCCTGCTCCATAACGCGAAAGCCATCATCAGACTGGAAAAGGTCAGCACGGGCACGAGACGCGCGGTCATCGTGAAGCACAGACACCTCGAGGAAGGCAAGAGGGCCGAGTTCAAGCTGACCAAGACTGGCGTTGTCTAGCCCATCATCTCAGGATCGGTTCCACCCAGCTGGACTTGAAAAGCGCTATGACAATGATCGCAGCGAGGTCCGCAATTACTAGGATGAAGATGATCAGCGCATCCCTCGAATCATGCCCAAGCAACTCTCCGACATCTACAGTCATTGCATCTGCGCCAGGAGTGTATGTCGCCTGAGTCAAGGTTAGCAACAGGAGCAACTGTACGAGGACACAAGCAACGATCCGGGCCGTCAACACGAACGGTGCGTTCTTCCGAGCTCTACGCTTGACGACCATCAAAAGAATCATCGCTCCCAGGATGATTCCAAGAACCAGACAGAGGGTGCCAAGCGAGAGACTCACTGACCGCAACACCTGAGCTGCAATTAGCCTTGAATCATCATCAAGGTATCGTCAGAAAATCACAGAATCGCAGCAGCCACTAGGACTACGTCTTCCTGGTGACCATGTAGTCTGCGAACTCTTTCAGAGCTTCTTTGTGCGGCGACTCCTTCAGCACATGAAGCTGACCCTTCGCTTTCGCCACTAGCTCGTTCGCGACTCTCGTTGCATGGTTGATGGATCCCACGCCGTCGAGAATATTCCTTGCCCTGACAAGCTCCTTCTTCGTCGCATTCTTCTTCCCGAGGACCGACAGAAACTCCTTTCTCTCCGCGCCCTTGAGGTCTTCAAGGGCGTTGACGACGATGAGGGTCTTCTTTCCATTCCTGATATCGTTCAGGACTGGCTTCCCAAAGGTCTCGACGTCGGATGTCAGGTCAAGCACGTCGTCCCAGATCTGGAACCCCAACCCGATGAGTCGCCCGTACTCGAACATCGCCTCTTCCTGGTTCTCCGATCCCCCACCCACGATTGCGCCAGCCTGGGCGGCGGCAGAGTATAGCACCGCAGTCTTTCGCTCAATCATCTTCATGTAGTCATCTGAACTGACGGACTTGGCGTGCTCGAAATCCATGTCCAGCTGCTGGCCCTCCGCAAGTATCCTGACGGCCTTGGCCAGTGTCTCCACGAGCTTGACGACGTCGGCGCTGTCAACATCGGATATCAAGACTATCTCGAACGCCCGCGCGAACAGGGCGTCGCCGGCTAGGATGGCTTCGGGTATCCCGAATTCCGCATGGACTGTAGCGATACCGCGCCTGGTTTCGTCCTCGTCCATCACGTCGTCGTGAACTAGGGTGAAGTTGTGCACCATTTCCAGAGCCACACCGAATGGTATGGCGGCCTCCGCTTTGCCGCCGACGGCCTCCGCAACAATGGTGGCTAGGAGCGGTCTCAGTCTCTTGCCTCCAGCCGCGGGATAGTGGGCCATCGCCGCCCTGAGCCGCTCGTCTTCAACTATGTCTAGCGACCGCATCAGGTACTCGTTGACCTCCTTCACCCTTGGCTTGTAGTCATCCGGGAATGTCATCAAGATCACTCCATCAGCTGGTCCAGCCACTCCTTGGACCTGCCGGTTATTAGGGCTTTCGTCACCGCGAGCTCCTTGATGTCCTTGGCCCCGACTAGGAACATCGCCGCTTTCAGTTCATCGACTATCGTGGTTACCTCAATCTCCAGCGCTTCCTTTCCCTCCAATGCAGCAGGAAGCAGCCGCCCAGCCATGCCCGCGGAACTCGCACCTATAGCCACCGCCCGAGCTGCATCCAGACCGCTCCTTAGGCCCCCGGTGGAGATGATTGGCAGGCCGACATTCGCGAGGACGACCGAAACGGGAGTCGGTATACCCCAGTCCCAGAATGTCTGTCCGATATTCGCGCGCTTGGAGTCGCCAATCGATCTTGCCCTGTAGTACTCGACTGCGGAGAAGCTCGTTCCCCCGAGCCCACCCACATCTAGCCCTTTCACTTTTGCCTTCTTCAGCTTCAAGGCGGCATCCCGCGGTATGCCGGCTCCGGTTTCTTTGGCGATGACGGGCAACGCTGACGCGAATGCCTCCAGCGCCTTGAGCCCTCCTCGGCTGCGAGTGTCTCCCTCGGGTTGGACTATCTCCTGCAAATAGTTCATATGGACGGCGAGGACGTGAGCATCTATCATCTCCATCGCCGCCTTTCCCTCCTCTATCCCCAATGGAGCGGACACGCCTTGAGTGATTAGCTGCGGGACCCCGAGGTTACCGATCCTGAGGGGTATCTCGAATTCCTTGATCACGGAGTAGGTCCTCTCGAGCTCCTTGTGCTCCAGCGCGGCTCTCTGACTGCCGACGCCCATGCCAAGACCGAATTTCTCAGCTACAGAGGCCAGGTTCCTGTTTATCTCCTCGGCCTTGCCGTATCCACCGGTCATAGCAGAGATGATTATCGGAGCCTTTAGCGGGCGCCCGAAAAGAGTCATAGAAGTGTCAATCTCCTCGAGGTCTATCTCGGGGAGAGGGTTATGGATCAGCTTCACGTCATCCCAGTAGGCGTAGTGCTGGCTCAAGTCCTCGTTCACGCAAATGTCGATGTGGTCGTTCTTTCGCCTCTCGATGAGCCTCTCAGGAGCTCCCTCATCCTTCGTCATGATAACGCACCTACTAGGGGACGACCACCGTGGAGATGACCTTCCTTCCTTTCAAGGCGCTCTCCAGCCTTCCTGACACATTGCCGTTCACTATCATACACTTTTCGCAGTGCTCCGCGATGGCCAGCATCCGCTCCAATTTGCCGTAGATGCTCCCGGTCACATCTACGCGCGTAGCCTCCGTTCTGGTGACCGACGCCAACGCGCGAATGTCCAACTCCGGTATCAAACGAGCGCGCTTGTTCCGCTTCGGGTCGCTGTCGAACACGCCATCGATATCCGCGCAGAACACCACAAGACTCGGCCTGAATGATCGGGCCAAAGCTTCCATCATGAGGTCTCCTGAACATACAGAGAATCCCATCGCTTCATCAGGCACCACATCGCCGAATGACACTGGCGACAGACCCAGATCCAGGACCTGCTTGAACAATCCTGGCTCGAATGTCCGTATCTTTCCGTTCCTGAAGGTCGCCGCCGCGGCTGGTGGAACGGAAACCGCCCTGATACCGTTGTCGATAAGGGCTTTGAGAACCTTGAGGTTTAGCTCCCGGACATCGCGTTGCACGCCCGCCACATGCTCGAGCTGTGAGTCACTCTGAAAACCCTTGTGCAGAGAGTGCTTCTTCGCCTCGATATGTCCGTACGATCCTGCTCCGTGCACTATCGAAAGACCGGACCTGGCAGACCGAAGCTCCCGCGCAAGTCGCTCACACGAGGACCTCCTGAAGGTCCTGAGTCGCGACTTGTCCGTGATGACGCTTCCGCCGAGCTTGACCAGTATCATCCGACTGACCGATTGCCGTAGCCCATGATAAAACTCTTGCATCCGAGCAGGTTGGAATCATAGCGAGGAATCTAGTGCAAGCAGTATCAGACCCGCCGAAACTCATACTGTTCAAGGCTCCGCCAGAGACTACTTCGTGGACATGTAGATCTCTATCGAGGACACATTGGTGTTACCGCCGTCCTGACCCGGCAAGGATTCCGTAGCTATCTTCACGTCCTTGTAGTTCAGGCCCTGGACGAATCTATTCTTCGCTATCTCGGCCACGTCAACGGCCCTGCTGATCGCACGGCCCCTCGCCTTGATGCAGATGTTGTCGCATCCCGAGTTTATCTGGGATACAACTGCGAGAACGTAGTTCATTGTGGCCTTCTTTCCGATGTAGACTGTGCTCTCCTCTGCCATTCGCTCCTCCAGAGCTCGGCCAAGGCGTTTCCTAGGTCAGTGGTCGCTATATATTGTTTATGCTGCGCCATGAAACCCAGGGACATAAGGGAGGATGACCTGGTTCCTGGAACGAAGATCATCGCAACGGGGACAGTGGTGGCAGAGACCACATCCGCGGACACCGCGCTTGTCTGCTAAAGTAGAAATAAGGCACGACCGTTGGCAGACTGAATGAAACGCGCAGATGCGAAGCTGACCAGACTGAGAGCCATCGTCAAAGGGTTTGGCTCGGTAGCGGTCGCTTTCTCTGGAGGTGCCGATTCCACCCTGGTCGCCAAGATAGCCCGGGACGAGCTCGGGAAGCGCGCAATCGCAGTCACCATCGATTCTCCAATGTTCCCCGCCTCTGAGCTCGTCAAGGCCAAGGAAACGGCCAAGCACATCGGCATCGAACACCTCGTTGTGAAGGTCGATGCACTCAAAGACAAAGACTTCGTGACCAACCCGCCAGATAGATGCTATCTGTGCAAGAAGGGGGATATGAAGGAGATCCGAAAGGTCGCGGACAAGCGCGGCCTCAGGCACGTGTTGGATGGGTCAAACGTAGACGACCAGAAGGACTACAGACCCGGGATCAAGGCGAAGAACGAGCAGGGCGTGAGGAGCCCGCTCGCGGAAGCTAGGGTTACTAAGATGGAAGTTGTCGAGATTTCAGAGGCGCTCGGTCTGCCTACTTCGAACAAGCGTCCAAGCCCGTGCCTAGCCTCCAGGATTCCCTATGGTGAGCCAATCACAAGGGAGAAGTTGGGAATGATAGAGGAGGCCGAGGATTACCTGCGCTCGAAGGGACTGGACGATGTCCGGGTCAGGATGCATGGCTTGATGGCTAGGATCGAGGTGCCTCCGAGGGACATTGAGAGGCTCGTGAGTCCCGGGAACAGGATCTCAATCGCGAGGAAACTGAAATCCCTCGGTTTCTCATACATATCCATCGACATGGAGGGTTACCGGATAGGGAGTCTGAACGAGGTGCTGAGGAGATGACCCCGAAGAAGATCGAAAAGGTCCTCTCGCGACTCAGCAACGGGAAAATCACGGTCGCAGAGGCTCTCGACATATTGAGGACTCTTCCATATGACGACATGAAGTTCGCGAAGATCGACCATCACCGGGAGCTGAGGAAGGGCATCCCGGAAGCGATCTATTCCCCCGGGAAGACGGAGAAGCAGATCATCGGAATTGCCGGGAGAGTTCTCGAAAGAGGGGACGAGGCGGTGTTTACCCGGGTGAAGCCGGTCACATTCGCGAAGATGAGGAACAGGTTCGGACCCAGGGTGAAGTACTATCCCGAGGCCAGGATTGCGACTGTGGGAGTTGCGAGCAGAAAACCCCTTGGGAACGTGCTCGTTGTCACCGCCGGCACCTCAGACATACCGGTCGCCGAAGAGGCCGCAGTCACGTGCGAGCTGCTCGGATGCAAGGTCAGGAGATTGTTCGATGTCGGGGTTGCAGGGATGCATAGACTCACTTCTAACCTCAAGGAATTCGACGCGGCTGACGTGATAGTCGTTCTGGCAGGGATGGAGGGCGCGCTCCCCAGTGTCGTCGCCGGCCTAACGAGCAGACCGGTCATTGCCGTCCCCACGAGCGTCGGCTACGGGGCGAATTTTGGGGGGATGGCGGCTCTCCTCGGGATGCTGTCCAGCTGTTCGAGCGGTATCGGCGTTGTCAACATAGATAACGGATTCGGGGCGGGTGCACTTGCGGCGGTCATCGTCAAGAACAAGTACCAGGTCTAGTCGACCCGGTTCCCGCACTTCCTACAGAACACGTCGGTTGGGCGGGGCTTGGCGCCACAAGAGGCGCACTTCCTCTCCTTGGGAACCTTGTTGCCACACTTGTGGCAATACGTGTCATCAGGCTCGACAGGCGCACCGCACACGTGACACAGCACCTCTGGGGATCCGGATGACTCTTCCGCGGTCGGTTCGGCCTCCGGTTCCTCCGGCTCCTCTCTCACCTTGAGTTTTATTGTCTCGGTCGCGGTCTCTGCGCCTATGGACTTCCGCGCCTTCAGCGCCAATGAGAGGGCCTTGCTGTACTTGCCCGCCTCGCATTCGGATTCTGCCTGAGTCAGGAGATCCTGGGCGACGCTTGTATCGATGCCCCTATGAACCGATCTTCCGATATCGCTCTTCGCGGCGCTTATCTCGAACTTGGCTCCGAGGTAGTTGGCGTCCTTGTCGACAGACAGCTTCGTGCCTGCATACTGCTCGGCTGCGGCCGACCGTCCCGGGGGTCCGCCTGAGAGTATCGACTCAGCCACTCCCTCGAACCGGTCCTTCTCTTCGTCGTCCTCGAGAGCGTCCTGGACGACGGACAGCTTCCTCTTGCGGGACGATGGATTGGTGAGTTCCTCCCTCGCCTTCTCGCAGAGGTCCATGCACTTGTCATAGTCACCTCTCTGCATCGCCTTCTTCGCCGAGCTGACATATCCCTCAGGGGCTGAAGTGTTCCTGCCCTGGCGTTGCATCACGTTGATCACGGACCGGGTGGTTAGTATCGTGTTGTACGCCTCGTCCTTTCTCTGGCTCGCCATCCTCATCTCCTTGTTCTTCCCGCGAATAATCCTTAGCTCGAAGAACACTATGAAGAACATCACAGCCGCGAGAATGCCAAGCAGGATGTACTTCTCGGTGAGGGAGAGAGCCAATGTTGTCAGCTCCGGTCGCAAAAATAGCCTGGACGGTTATAAAGTCTTCGTGGTGAGTACCAAAGGCCATCCAGCAACTGAAAAGAATGAAAAGCAAGAGTGGCTGACAGCTTACCAAGTCCATAATGGTTTCAAGCAGTACGGTTCACCCTGTACCCGAAGGTACAAGACTAGCGTACCTAGCCACTATGGCCAAGAGTCTCCGAAGAGACTTGGGCTTCCCGAGGGCTCGCGCACCTCAGTACCACGAAGAACGTAGGTGGGCTTAACTTCTGGGTTCGGAATGAGACCAGGTGTGACCCCACCACTGTGGCCGTCAAACCGCTCTTCGAGCCGTCTAAGATTGACGTCCTATATAAGCATTCCCAAGCACTAACGTGGGTGAGATGGTCTATCGCCATCGTCCCTGGTGAACAATCGGCTTAGTAGAAAGGTTGGATTGAATACGGGCAGGGCATTAGATGGGAAACGTAACATGAGGAAGATAGTTGCCGTCACTTTTGATCTCTGGGACACGCTCGTGAAGGAGCATCCCGGAGGCGGGGAGAAGGTCGCGAGGATCCGGACCGAGAGTATCAGAGCCTTGCTCGCGTCCAAAGGCATCCTCTACACCGACCGAGAGATCCAGGACGCCTACAGCAAGACAGGGAACTTCCTTGACATGACCTGGTCGAAGCACAGGGACATGCCCGTCAGGGACCAGATCCTGTTCATGTTGAGCTCCATCGACGACAAGCTCGCCGGGAGAATTTCGAACTCGGACCTGGCAGAGTTGGAGCGCATCTACGCCGAGGGGATCCTGGAAAATCCTCCGGCGCTACTCCCAGGGGCGAGGGAGGCCCTGGCCGCTGTAAGCGACTGTGACTACAAGGTCGGGCTGATATCGAATACCGGCCGATCGCCCGGAGCGGTCCTCAGGGTCGTGATGGGGAACATGGGCATCCTGGACTTCTTTGACAAGACTACTTTCTCCAACGAGGTGCTTGTCAGGAAGCCCGCGGAGGGCGTCTTCAGACATACCCTGGAGAGTCTGCGAGTCTTCCCCTCTACTGCGGTGCACGTTGGGGACAGTGTCGAGAGCGACGTCGTCGGAGCCAAGAGGGCCGGCATGATGGCAATACAGCTGATAACAAACGGGAACGCGAAATCGGAATTGGCGGATGGATACGTCACATCCATGGCTGACCTTCTCGGGACGATCGAGAGGCTCTAGCAAGGCTTTTCTTTGCAGACCTAGTTAGCCGTCCTCGATGACCGGCAAGGACCTTTTCGGCAGGGCGTTCATGGACCACTACAAGGGCAAACGCCACCCTCTGGTCCTCGAAAGAGACGACGGATACCTCGATGAACAGGACGTGAACCAGTACTTCAGAGGATTCGAAGACTTCCCGGAGTGCGAGAAGAGGGCCCTCGCTCACGCAAGAGGAAGGGTGCTCGATATCGGCGTCGGAGCAGGACGAGTCGCCCTGTATCTTCAGAGCAGAGGGCTCGATGTCGTTGGAATTGACATCTCGGACAACATGCTCAGAATCTGCAAGGACAGAGGAGTCAAGCACCTCAGAAAGATGTCCGCCTGCGACCTGAAGTTCAAGAAGGACAGTTTCGAAACAGCGATTGCTTTCTGCAACAACTTCGGGCTCTGCGGAAACATGTGGTCTGTCATGAAGATGCTCGAGCGGCTGCATGAGATCGTGATGGACGGCGGGATCTTCCTAGCCTCGTCGATTGACCCGCTCAACACAAAGAACAAGGCGCACCTCAGATACCACAAGCTGAACAGGTCGAGAGGCAGACCGCCTGGCCAGGTCACGCTCAGAGACATTTACCGCGGCAAGAAGGGCCAGTGGTGGGACCTACTGATGGTAACTCGAGGAGAGATGCTAGAGCTCTGCGAGAGGACCGGGTGGAAGCTCGCGAGGACTTATCCTGGCGTTATGAATGTCCACGTCCTAAGGAAGGTCTAGATAAGTGTCAGCCCGAGTGCGATGAGCGTGCCAGTCAAGATGGACAGGAAGTTGTTTCCCAGTTTTCCGATCTTCCCCCGAGTCTCATAGGTCGCGCCTATCAGGCTGTCTATCTGACATCCGAGAAACCCGCAAAGCAAAGGTATGAAAAGCGTCGCTGGGCCGGCCAGAAGACTCGTATCGACCACGGCGAAGAGCACGTAAGCGGCCACTGAGGTAAACGCGGCGGCAAGGAATGCTGCGAACGTGCCCGTCAGCGAAACACCGCCATCGACGCCCCTAGGCACACGCTTCAGCGTGGTTATCATGTAAACCCTGGGGTCGACGATTCCTATCTCGCTCGCGGCAGTGTCAGAAGCGGCCACGGCGATTGCGGAGACGAAGAGGAAAGTGGCAGTGTTCTTCGGGAACAAGTTCCCAGATGGATCATAAGCCTCGGACAGGAAACTGAAGAAAGCGATTACGGTCGGTATGGCGCCGTTCGCGAACACGTTCCGCCAGGAGCGCTCTCCCTTCTTGCCCTCCTGGAAACCTTCGGACTTCTTCCACTCAAACCTGTACTTCGTCGCGGCGAAGCTCGAGAGAAGAAAGACAAGGAGCAGGAACAGCCACAAGATGTTCCCGCACAGGCCGATGACCATGCCCACGACGAATGCTGAGACCGAGCCGGACAGGTTGAATATCTTCCTCGTATAGGACAGGACAGCCATCGCGATGCAGAAGATGGTCACTGCCAACGCGACTACCGGGTCCGGGAATGGCAGTGTCAATGAATCACCTATCGGTTGGATCGCCTGAAGGATGCGGGCAACATCGGTGCGCGGGAATACAGCTTCTTTATTATGTCGTTTACGCCTCTGATTGAGTCGAGGTCCCCGTCCCAATCCTTCAGGAAATCGGAGAAGGTGTCCTCGATCTCGTCAACAATCATCTCCATCCTGGACGCGACCTTCCTTGAGGCCTTCCCGTGCAAGATGACCGCCAGGAACAGATTGTCCCCCTTCTCTATCAGCACGCTCTTGTCGCCGAACTCCAGCTTCCTCAGAGTGAACGAAGTCACGTCCTTGAACGAGTCCTTGACGAAATCCTGGATCGCCACGAACATGCTGCCCAGGACCTGGTCGTCCATTCCAGGCTTGAGCCTACGGGTGCTGTGGGCAATCAGCCTTCCGTCGTTGTATATGACGAAGGTCTCGTCCACGGCGATCTTCGCCTCCCGAAGGAAGTAGACCGCTGTCAGTATCGCCGAAAGGACCGCCAGGGCCACCAAGTACGGCATCGCGTAGTCTATGAAGTGAAGCTTGACTGTCATCGTCGCCTCTGAGGTGGTCTGTGTGTTCTCAGCCTGGTCCGAGGCCTCGACGAAGAACCTCATCTCGCCGGCGCGCTCGGGGACATCTATGACCACATAGAACGTGACATGGTCGCCAGTGCTCATCAGGAACTGCGAGTAGATGTTGTCTCCGGGGAACTGCACATGGAGAACGACCGAGCGATCGTCAATGTTCTGGTCATCTATCGTCACGGTGATTCTTACCTTGTCCCCGCCGAATACGCTCGACTGCAACCCTACGAAAGACACTACGGGCTCGATGTTATCGACTACGATCTTCAGCCCGGACTTCTCCGCGATGTTCCCGTCCGGATCCTCTGCGACGACGCTGATCCAGTGCGTTCCGTCGGTCCACGAGCTCGTGTTGATCTCCCACTGCTTCTCGAAGCTGCGGTACGCCCCGAGGTCGAGTGAGTATTCGACCGAAGTCAGACTCTGGGAATCGTCGCTTATGGCGAATCTGACCGGCGTCCCCGACCTCATGACGTCGTCTCCCGAGGGAGAGACCAGGTCTATGGTCGGGGCTCTGAGCTTCAGCACCAGAATCAGAGTTCTCCAGTTCCCGTCCTCGCCATCAGTGATTGTCAGGTTGACAGTGTAGTCCCGGGTGGGGGCATACTTGTGCGTGACAAGACCGCTAGGTCCGCCAGGCAAATCCTTGATCGTGCCGTCCCCAAACTCCCATATGCTCCTGCTCAGGTCTGGAAGAGCAGATGCGATGTCTCTCGCGTCGAAGGTTATGTTGCTAGTATCAAGTGGGTTTCTGGACCAGTTCACCGTCCAGGCCCCGGACAAGTCGACGTCCACGATCGAGACGTAGGTGCTGTTCATAGCCCATGAACCGTTCTCAACCGTGACTCGTACCTTGACAAGGAAGTTGCCTTCGCGACCGTAGTAGTGTGATGATGAACCGTTCAACGTCCTCGCGTCCTCAGTGAAGCCAGTAATCGGAGAATCGAAATCCCATTGAAACAACGTGGGCGGGGAACTCGAGTCGACAGAGGCTTTGAAGACGACAGTATCGAACTCATTCCAGGGACCACTCGGATCCGTTGCGACGATTAACCTGATGACATCATATATGGTGATGTTGAAGAGCGCGACGGACCAGTCGCCGTCGTTGTCGGTCGCTCTGACCGCCACGTGGAAGACACGCGAGCTGTTCGCAACATCGAACGCATGGACCGTGTGATTCGCCGTCCCCGAACTCGAATCGACAACGAATGGAAGGCCCGCGTACGAAAAGTTCCATTCGTAGCTGACAACGCGGTCTCCAGTACCCGAGTGCCATTGGTCCACGGTCGCCCAGAACTCGACATCGAACCGCTCCGGCGCGGTTGATGGTGCCGATATCGTCACTACGGGAGCGCTGCGACCGACGGTCAGGAACTTCGTATTCTGCCCGACGGATCCGTCGCTGTCCGTTACCTGCAGAGTGATACTATGAGTCCCGTTCTGGAATGCCATCTGGATGGTCTTGTCGGACCCGCTAGAGACGAGGACGGCATCGATTGTCCAGTTGAACAGTATGATGGCGTCGTGAGAGGAAGTGTTGTCAGTGAATGTGACCAGCTGCCCCTCGGAAGGCGATTGCGGCAACCAGAGGAAGTCGACTTGAGGGGTCGAATCGGCAACTGTGACGGTGCACGAGTCGTTCGCTGTCAACCCCGCCGGGTCCTTCACAACGAATGTGGCATCATAAATGCCCGCGTCCATGTACACGTGCTCTGCAGACGGACTCCCGGACCAGTTGCTGACCTGTCCGTCTCCGAAGTACCATCGGTACCGCATGTGCAACCTTTCGGAAGAACCAGTCTCGGCGAATCCAGTGAGTACAATGGGCTCTCCCTCGACCGCGTCGTACGGCCCGTTGGCGTGGGCCACTGGCGGGACGTTTATCTGGGACCATATCGAGACCGAGTGGGATTCTGAATCGCAAACGAGAAGGTCGCCTCTGTTGTCGTGGGTTCCGTCGCCTACTAAGGCGTAGTTCGGGGACGCACCCGTGACGAACGTCATTGACGGCAGCGACGGAATCAACCCGGACGCCTGTCTATACACGAACAAGAGGTCTGTGGAATCGAACGCAACAACGATGTCGGCAAGGCTGTCGTCAGTGACATCCATGACGGACACGAACCTCGGAAGCTCCGGAAGCTCGAGTATCCCGTACGGATGTCTCACGGACCAGAGGTTGTCCTGATCGAACATGTATATCCCAGGGTCCGATGGTCGCATCGCGGCGATGTCCGTCTTGCCATCAGTGTTGAGGTCTCCACTCCAGAGGGATGTGAAGAACCCAGTGGATGAATGGAAGAGGTCATAGTCAGCAGGTAGTGAGAAGAACGGAGGAGCCAACTTCTGGATGAGTATGTTGATGTACAGGGATGGACGAGAGTAGGCGATGTCATCGAGACCGTCTGAATTGAAATCGCCTACGCATAGCGCCGGGATGGATGCTTGCGGCATCGGAACGAGCTCATATGGGGCTCCATAGGGGGAAGAGGCAATCCCAGTGTTGTAGAATATGTCGATTCGCCCGAGGTCCGTCGCAGCGACAACATCCATCCGACTATCGTTGTTGAGATCCCCGATGACGAAGTCGGTCACATTCCCAGTGCAGTTGATCTCAAACTGAACCGTCGGAAGCCCCAAATCCTCCTGGCCGCAGATGATATTGATCTTCGGAGACTCTTCATGAGATAGCAGTATGTCCGAATACTTGTCCCCATTCAGTTCGGCCACAATCATCTCATGCGGCACAAAGCCTAGGAACAAATCCTTAGGAGTCACGTTGAAAGATAGAACATATGAAAGAATGCCGGTGCCATTGAACAGAAGAAGAAGATCATCGATTCCATCACCGTTGATGTCACCCGAGCCAATCATGTCAGCGACATCTGTTCGATTGGTCCAAGCCGTCGCATTGCTGTTGGAGAACCTCGGGCTGACCATAGTCCTGCTGGAATAGATGGCGAGACTGGAACCTGACCAGTCGGACCGTGCCGTGGATATGGCGATATCGTTGCCTGGGCTAGTGTCCAGAGTACCTATGAGCGCGGATCTCGGCGACCCACCAGTAGGGAAGTGGAAATCGTAGTCCGAGGGCCATATCTTGGACGAAGATGACTGGAAGTAGCCGAAGGAGGAGTTGTCCTCAGTAGAGAGCAAGAGAATGTCATCGAGCCCATCATCATTCATATCGCCTGACTCGAGCGCTGTTGCCGTAACGCTGAGGGTTCGGCTGTAGGTCGTATCATTGTTTGGCTGGAGACCGACAGATTGAAAGTAGAACAAAAGAGAAGATGGAGAGTCAGTGACCACGGCGAGATCGTCCAGAGCATCGGAATCAAGATGCCCTGATGCAATGTCGAGGACTGAACCCGTGGCCGTAAGGGTCTGATTCGGGGGCATGAGATCGGAGAATGGCTGACAGTAGATCAGAACATTTTGGTCGTAATAGTTGCCGACCGCGAGATCGCCTAGACTATCGTGGTTGTAATCTCCCACGGTGAGAGTATTCGTTCCCCTTCCGCCATTCAACGTCACGAAAGTGAGGTAAAGAGGTCCGAGGCTTACGTACACTCTACCTGCAGTCGAAAGGGGATCCGATCCAGAACATGCCACGACAACATCCGCATACGAGTCTCCCGAGAACTCACCAACAGCAATTTCCTGGCCGTTCGAATTTGGAGCAGTTCGGTCGATAATCCTTGAGTATGAATTGTTCGATGTGCAGTTGTAGAAAGCTATGTGATCAGTATCGAGTCCATTTGATTTCCTCTCCAAGACTACAATTTGGATATTCCCCGAATCGAATACGTCCAGTGTGTCCACAGCCACGGGGCACCTTGGGAGACTGATGTTGTAGGAGGGATAGCTTGGCAAAGCACCCGTCGGATCGCGATAGAACACCGAGATATTCTTGGACTCGTAAACTGCAACTATCAAATCGCTTCTGCCATCTTTGTTGATGTCTGCCAGTGTGGCATCCACTGCCCCACCCGGCAGCATGAGCGCCCTCGCGATCATTGAGTACTCGGGCATGGTCGAGGAAGTATTGATTTGATCTGGGAATGCTATCGAACTCGCGGCCGAGTTCAGGGGTATGCTAGGGAGATTAGCCGGGTCATTAATTGGGTTGAGTTGAAGCGATGCGGGTAGCAGAAGCACTGAGACAAGCGAAGCAATCGCCAATGCTACCACTAATCTTCGCAAAGCTGTGCCCATCCCGACTGAAAGAGGTTTTACTTTTATATGACCTTTTCGGAAAAAATTAGGCGCCAGTGTGACACGGCAACCGATGTGGACAGTCAAAACCTTAATTAGCAAAATGTTCACTAGGTCGTCGCCGTGAGCGCGTCAATTAGGATTGGTCGCATCTTCGGGATTCCAATCTACCTTCACCTGACATTCCTACTGATCCTGCCGCTTTTCATATACGCCTTCTCCGCCGCGAACAGTGTGGAGCTCCTTGGGATACCTCTCAGTTTCTCGGACCTTGACGCCGATGTCTGGGTCAAGTATGTCTTCGGGACCGTCACGACACTGTTGTTCTTTGCGACGATAGTCGCACATGAACTCGCCCACTCCTATCTGGCTCTGCGCTACGGGGTCCAGATAAGAAGCATCACACTGATGATCTTCGGCGGCGTGGCATCGATGGAGGACATCCCGAGGCAGCCTCGCCAGGAACTCAAGATGGCTTTCGCGGGGCCTCTTAGCAGCCTCCTCATCGCTGGTGTGACTTTCGCCGGGATGTTGCTCTTCAGGGCTCTGGACGGGGGCTCTATGATTCTCGACGGAATGGTAGTCATGCTGGGGATGCTCGCCGTCTACAATGCTTTCCTGGCGGGATTCAACCTGATACCCGCGTTCCCAATGGACGGCGGGAGAGTCCTCAGGTCCTATTTCGCGACCAAGATGCCGTACGTGGACGCCACCAAGAAGGCCGCAAGGATCGGCAAGTACCTCGCGATAGTCATGGGGATAATGGGCATCTTCAACTTCTGGTTGATTCTCATCGCCCTGTTCGTGTACATAGGCGCGTCCGAGGAGGAACAAGCGACCACTGTCTCGGAGAGCCTCCAGGGATTGAGCGTTCGACAGTTGATGTCGGATGCGGTCCAGGTAGTCCATCCAGACACGACCGTGCAACAGCTTCACGACATCATCCTCTCGACCAGGCACAAGGGTTTCCCGGTAGTTGATGGCGGCCTCGTTGGGGTGGTCACTCTATCGGATACTCACCGAGTGCCCCGAGAGCATCTCTCCTTTGCGAGGGTAAGAGACATCATGACGAGAGATGTGGTCACGGTGCCGCCGGACATGGACGCCGTGAAAGCTCTCAACCTTCTCTCGGAGAGAAAGATAGACAGGCTCGTGGTGCTCGACGGAGGAAGACTCGCTGGCATCGTCACGAGAAACGACTTCATGCGTGCAGTCGACGTGATCATGGCAAGAAAGAGAATGGTTTGGGGCCAGGGCCAGCAGCCCCCCCAGCCGCCCTATGTCCCTCCGCCTAGCCCGCCAACTGCTTCTTCTTGAACAGGATGAGGCTTATTGCGATTGCAATTGCGGCCCACGCGAACATCACGATCGCAGAAACAGTAGGATCGGGGTAGAATATCGAGAAGGATGATCCCCCGAAATCTTCGGTCGCGTCGACAGGGTACGGATTCTGGAGGATGAAGATCATCACTCCCGCTGAGAAAGTCAGGGAAGCGGCTATCTTCACTCCCGTGAACATCGATACTCCGTCGACAATGGGCAGTATCAGAAACAGGAGGAAGAACGTCAGGACTATCGCTCCCGTCGTCCCCTTGAGCAGAGAGCTGATGACATAGGCCAATGCGGTTGCCGCGAGCAGGTACTCAACCGCAAACAAGAAGGATAGGAGCAGGTCGCTATCCACTCCTCTTGCAGCGACGAGAGACAAGCCCGTGACGCCAAGGTAGAACAGGCCCACCACGAATATGCCTGCGGTCATGCTGGCAGAGTACTTTCCGAAGAACAGTACCTCTCGCTTCATAGGATTCGGGAAAATCAGGTACCCGGTCCTGTTGTAGTACTCTCCAGCGATTGAGTCGGCCCCGAAGAATGTCGCGCATATGATGATCAGTATGTTGGCGAACTGCAGGTTCAGGTACCCGAAAGTCTCAGCAGAAATCCTGAAGTGATATGTAAGAGTCACAACCGAGCCTGTCAAATTGTCTTTGAATAGCACGAGAGAGGTGTCCGATGACATGAACCCCTGTATGGCCGGTGGGAGCAGGCTGATATCCCCCACCTTCAAAACAGCCCAGCTGCCGGTCGGATAGCTTGTCCCGTTCACGGTGACTGCAAGATCCGAGATTACAGCGCCGGTTCTTCCAATGATAGTCGCGGAAGAATAGGGCAGAAATGGAGTGGGTGTCCCGAGGTAGTACATATCAGCGGGCTTCACGTGAATATCGTCCGTCCCGCTGTACGGCTGACCCATAGCGGGAGGCAAGAAGAAGATCAGCCCCAGGACGAGAACCGTAATCGCGATTGAAGCGATGAT
>Ga0315268_10003482_pt1 | contig 17345 bp, 19 predicted proteins | sample C1_top_MG_FD_204535 | JGI IMG/M metagenome (GOLD analysis project Ga0315268, IMG submission 204535) | Sediment microbial communities from Yellowstone Lake, YNP, Wyoming, USA - C1_top | ecosystem: Environmental > Aquatic > Freshwater > Lake > Sediment | place: USA: Wyoming | collected 2017-08-01
TCCTGTACGTGCTGGGCAAGGGCGGCAAGGAGCGCGTGGTGCCGGTGGCGGATGTCGCCCTGACCGTTCTCGGGGAATACATCGCCTCCGCGCGGCAGACGTTCCTGGGGAAGCGGTTTTCGAGCGATCTGTTCCTCTCGCGCCGCGGAAAGGCGATCACCCGGCAGACGCTCTGGAACCGGATCCGGCGTTGGGCGATGGCGGCCGGGATCGAGCTGCGGATCTCCCCCCATACGCTGCGCCACTCGTTCGCCAGCCACCTGCTGGCGGGGGGCGCCGACCTGCGCGCGGTCCAGGCGATGCTCGGCCATGCCGACATCGCCACCACCCAGATCTACACGCACGTCACCCCGGAACGGCTGCGGGACGTCCACCGCAAGCACCACCCCCGGGCCTAGCCCCGCCATGGACGTCATCACGACCCACTTGAACGCCGACTTCGACACGATCGCGTCGATGCTGGCGGCGTGCAAGCTTTACCCCGAGGCGATCTGCGTCCTGCCCGGGTCGCAGGAAGAGACGGTCAAGGGATTCCTCGTCCAGTCCGCTTTCTACAACCTGCCGATGCGCAAGCCCCGCGAGATCGACCTCGACAAGGTGACCCGCCTCATCCTGGTCGACATCCGCAGCCGCGCCCGCATCGGGATGTTCGGTGACCTGATCGGCCGACCGGGCGTCCCGGTCCACGTCTACGACCACCATCCCGACGAGGACGCCGACGTGAAGGGCGACGTCGAGGTGATCCGGCGCGTCGGTTCGACCACCACGATCCTCGTTCAGATCCTCAAGGAACGGGGGATCCCCATCACGCCGGACGAGGCGACGGTGATGATGCTCGGAATCTACGAGGACACGGGCTCGCTCGGCTTCCCGTCGACCACGGTGGACGACTACCTCGCCGCGGCGCACCTCCTCTCGTGCGGGGCGAAGCTCTCCCAGGTGTCCGACATCCTCGCCCGGGACCTGACCTCCGGGCAGATCTCCCTGCTGTACGACCTGATCCAGGGGACGCGGACGTACACGATCCGCGGGGTCCAGGTGGTGATCGCCGAGGCGCGGCGGGAGGAGTACGTGGGGGACCTTGCGCTCCTCGTGCACAAGCTGCGCGACATGGAGGCGGTGAGCATCCTCTTCGTCATCTGCCAGATGGGGGATCGGGTGGTGCTGGTGGGCCGCAGCCGGAAGCCCGAGGTGGATGCGGCCGCGGTGATGCGCGAGTTCGGCGGCGGCGGGCACGCCTACGCCGCCTCGGCCACCGTGAAGGACGTGACGACGTTCCAGGTTCGGGAGCGGATCCTGCGCGTGCTGGAAGAGAAGGTGATCCCGAGGCGCACGGCGGCGGACGTGATGGCGTCCCCCGCGCGCACCGTGGACGCGGGGGATACGATCCTCGAAGTGCACCAGGCGCTCACCCGCTTCAACATCAACGCCGTGCCGGTGACGCGGAGCGGCGTGGCGGTGGGGATCCTCACCCGGCAAGTGGTGGAGAAGGCCGTCTACCACGGCCTGGGCGAGGAGCGGGCGGGGGAGTACATGAACGCCGACTACGAGACGGCGGCGCCCGAAACGGAGATCGAGCAGGTCCAGGAGATCATCATCGGAAAGAACCAGCGGCTGGTCCCGGTGGTGCGGGGGAAGGAACTCCTCGGAGTCATCACCAGGACGGGGCTGCTGCGATACCTATACGACGTGCGGGACGTGGAGCATCCCGGCGCCGGGGAGGATGTCGACGCGGAAGGGGCGATGGCGCCCCGCAAGAACGTGACGAACCTGATGCGGGATCGGCTCCCGGCGCGCGTGTTGTCCCTGCTGCGGGCGGCGGGGGAGTGCGCGGAACGGCTGGAGATGAAGGCGTTCGCCGTCGGTGGGTTCGTTCGCGACCTCGTGATGCGGGTGGAGAACCTCGACGTGGACATCGTGGTCGAGGGGGACGGCATCCGGTTCGCCGAGACGTTCGCGGAGGAGCAGGGCGCCCGCGTCCGGCCGCACCACAAGTTCGGCACCGCGGTGCTGGTCTTCCGGGACGGCTTCAAGATCGACGTCGCCACCGCGCGCGTGGAGTATTACCTCAAGCCGGCGGCGCTCCCGACGGTGGAGTACAGCTCCCTCAAGCAGGACATGTACCGCCGGGATTTCGTCATCAACACCCTGGCCGTGCGGCTTTCCCCCGAGGGGTTCGGGGAGGTGATCGACTTCTTCGGCGCCCAGCGGGACATCAAGGAGAAGGTGATCCGGGTGCTCCACTCCCTGTCGTTCGTCGAGGACCCGACGCGGATCCTCCGGGCGATGCGCTTCGAGCGGCGCTTCGGCTTCACCGTCGGCCGGCACACGTTGAACCTCATCCGGAACGCGGTCCGGTTGGATCTGTTGAGCCGGATTCCGAAGCCAAGGTTATACAGCGAGTTGGAGTTGATCCTTAAAGAGGAAGATCCGGTCGGGATCGTCCGGCGCCTCTCCGAACTCGGCCTCGGGCCGTCGATCCATCCCGCCTTGGCGCTGGACAAGGCGCACCTGGCGCTCCTCGGGGAGGCGCAGGAGGTGCTCGCCTGGTTCTCCCTCCTCTTCCTGGAAGAGAAGGTCGAAAAGTGGGCGGTCTCGTTCCTTGCGCTGCTCGACCCCCTTTCCCCGGACGACGCGAAGAAGCTGACGAAGGAGCTCGGCGCGCGCTCCCGGGTGCGAGAGTGGGTAAGGATCTGCAAGGGCGAGGGGGAGAGCGTGATCCTGCGGCTGGTCTCGACGTCTTCCGTCTCCCGGAAGTTGATCCACGATGTCTTGTCTCCCTTGCCGACCGAGGTGATCCTTTACTTGATGGCTCGTGCAAAACATCCGGATATCAAGAGATATATCTCTCTCTATTATACCCAGTTGAAAAACGTTCGCTCCCAGGTGAACGGGCAGGACCTCCTCGAGCTCGGGTACCGTCCCGGCCCACGCTTCAAGGAGATCTTCGACCTCCTCCTCGAACGGAAGCTGGCCGGCGACCTCCGCACCAAGAAGGAAGAGATCGCCTTCCTCCTCTCCCACTCTCCCCCAACCCCGGTTTCGGTGGTAGAATAGCGGCTCCCCAAACAGAGAGGACGAACGTTTTGCCCGACTTCGCGCAGTTCCTGCACAAGCTTTCCATCTATGCGATCCCCGTCATCCTTGCGATCACCTTCCACGAGGCGGCGCACGGCTGGGTCGCATACAAGAAGGGGGATCCCACGGCGAAGATGCTGGGGCGGGTGACGCTCAACCCGTTTTCCCACATCGATCCGTTCGGAACGGTCCTCCTCCCGGCCATGATGCTCCTGATGGGCACGGGGGTGGTGTTCGGGTGGGCCAAGCCGGTCCCCGTCAACTTTCGCCTGCTGCGCGACCAGAAGCGGGATCCGATCTTCGTCGCCGCCGCGGGGGTCGTCACGAACCTCGGCCTGGCCGCCGTCTCGGGCCTCCTCTTCCGCATTCTCACCGCCATCGACCCGGCCCTGCTGCTCGAGGCGATGTCGCACGGGGCCGCCCCCCTGACGGAAACCCCGGCACGCGCCGTCCTGGTCCCCTTGACGCTGATGTGTGTCGTCTCGGTGCAGTTCAACGTTCTCCTGGCCGTCTTCAACATGATCCCGGTCCCTCCCCTGGACGGCGGACGGATCGCCGTCGGCCTGCTGCCGCCTCGCGCCTCGATGGCGCTGGCGTCCGTGGAGCGGTACGGCATGCTGATCGTTCTTCTGCTTCTCATGGTCGGCCCGCTTGGTATAATCTGGCGGTTCGTCGACATGCTCTCGACATTCATCCTGGGCGGATAACCCATCACGACGGAGGCGAGGCATTGCGCAAACGGGTCTTGAGCGGCATGCGGCCGAGCGGTCTGCTGCACCTGGGGCACTACCTCGGGGTCCTGGTCAACTGGAAGAAGCTCCAGGAGGAGAACGACTGTTTCTTTTTCGTCGCCGACTGGCACGCGTTGACCACCGAGTACGACCGCACCGCCGTCATCCGCGAGAGCATCGACGACATGGTCATCGACTGGCTGGCCTCCGGGATCGACCCGCGGAAGGCGACGATCTTCATCCAGAGCCACGTCCCCGAGCACGCCGAGCTGCACCTGCTCCTCTCCATGATCACGCCGCTGCCGTGGCTGGAGCGCAACCCGACCTACAAGGAGCAGCTCCGGGAGCAGCCCACCCGCGACCTGCAGACATACGGCTTCCTCGGATATCCTGTCCTCCAGGCGGCCGACATCCTGATGTACGACGCCACGCTCGTCCCCGTCGGCATCGACCAGGTCCCGCACCTCGAGCTCACCCGCGAGATCGCCCGGCGGTTCAACTTCCTGTACAAGGAGTGCCTGACCATCCCCGAGGCGTACCTGACCGAAACGTCGAAGATGATGGGGACCGACAACCGGAAGATGAGCAAGAGCTACGGCAACGCGATCCTCCTCTCCGACACATCGGAAGAGGTGTGGGCCAAGGTGAAGCCGATGGTCACCGACCCGGCTCGGCAGCGGCGCACCGACCGCGGGAACCCCGACATCTGCAACATCTTCTCCTACCACAGGATCTTTTCCGACGAGGCGACGATCGCGAAGGTGGACGCTGGCTGCCGCACCGCGGGAATCGGATGCATCGAGTGCAAGAAGTGGATGTTCGAAGGGATGGAGAAGGTCCTCGTCCCCGTCCGGGAAAAGCGCCGGCAGATCGTGGAAAGCGGCGTTCCCGTGCGCGAGATCCTGGCCGACGGCACGCGCCACGCGCGGGAGGTGGCAGGCGCCAAAATGTCGGAGGTCCGCGACGCTGTCCGGATCTGACGACAAGCCGGATCGCGCTTCGCACGCCGGCGACGCCACCGCAAGCCCCGTCGGGGACGTCCCGCTGCGCCTCGACGTCTTCGAGGGCCCCCTCGACATCCTGCTGCACCTGGTCCGCGACCAGAAGCTCGACATCAACGACATCCCCATCGCGAAGATCACCGAGCAGTACCTGGCCTACCTCGACGTGATGCAGGCGTTGAACCTCGAGGTCGCGGGCGAGTTCCTGGTGATGGCCTCCACCCTCGTCCACATCAAGTCGAAGTCGCTGCTGCCGCGCCACGAGGACGAGGAGGAAGAGGAAGATCCCGAGGTCATGCGCCAGGAGCTGTCCCGGCGCCTGATCGAGTACGAGCGGTTCAAGGAGGCGGCGGCGCGCCTGGGCGACCGGCCGGTGCTGGGGCGGGACGTCTTCGTTCGCGATTTCCTCGGGGAGGAGATCCCGGGCGAGGAGCTCGTCATCACCGAGCTGTCGATGGCGGACCTCATCACGGCCTTCAAGGACGCCCTGTCGCGGATGTCCCCGGGGATCGCCCAGGAGTTCTCCCCCGACCGGATCACCATCGCCGACGCCATCGCTTTCCTCCTCGATCGCCTGAAGGACGAAGGCTCCATCAAGTTCGAGGAGATCGTCGCGCATTGCCAGTCGAGGAACGAAATCGTATCCTTTTTTCTGGCCATCCTCGAGCTGGTCCGCCTCAAGACGATTCGCGTGTACCAGGCGAACCCGCTGGGGCTGATCAGCATCGTGCCCGCCGTCCGGGAGAGCGAACATGGAAGAGACACCGAAGCCGAATCCGCCGACATCGAGTGAGCATTCGGCATCCGTCGACCCTCGGACCGGGCCGCAGGCGTCCGGGGAGCCGATCAGCGTCGACGAACTGCTGCGCCCCGCCTCCGGAGCGGAGACCGAGCCGCCGGAGCCCGATGCCGATCTTCCGCGCGCCGCCTCGATCCTGGAGAGCCTCCTCCTCGTTTCCACCGAGCCGATCCCCATCGACAAGGCGCGCCAGTTGCTGGGCCGCCTCAACCGCGACCAGGTGCGGGAGGTGCTGGCCCTCCTCCGTGCGAAATACCCCGCGGACACCTCGGGGATCCTCGTCGAAGAGGTGGCGAAGGGGGTCCAGTTCCGCACCAACCCGGCGAACCAGGAGCACGTGCGCCGTCTCTTCGACGTGAAGCCGCCGCGCTTCTCCCGCGCCGCGCTGGAGACGCTGGCGATCATCGCCTACAAGCAGCCGCTGACCCGGCAGGAGATCGAGCAGATCCGCGGCGTGGATTGCGCCGGGTCGTTGAAGACCCTGATGGACCGGCGGCTCGTGAAGGTGATGGGGAAGAAAGACGTCCCCGGCAAGCCGTTCCTCTTCGGCACATCGCGGGAGTTCATGGAGACGTTCAGCCTCGGCTCCCTCTCGGATCTGCCGTCGATGCGGGATATAGAGGATTTCCTCGCCGCCTCCACCGGCACGCCGGTCGAGGAAAGCCGGCCGACGATGCATCTGCCGGCGATCCCCGACGGCGGAATCGAGCAGGGCGGGGACGAGCTCGCCGCGAGCCTGGCCGAAGCCGGGCCGGCGGCGGAAGGGGCGTCCGCGGCGGAAGGGAAGATCCCGCCGGACGTGACCGAAGCCGAGCTGTCGGACGCCGTCTCGAAGGCGTCAGGGGAGGGGAGCGAGCCCGGAAATGGCGACTGAGCGCCTGAACCGGTACCTCTCCCTGGCCGCGTCCGTTTCCCGCCGCGTCGCCGACGAAATGGTCCGCAACGGCCGCGTCACCGTGGGCGGCGTTCCGGTCCTTGACCCCGGCACGCTGTGGGACCCGTCCACGCAGGAAGTGCGCCTCGACGGCCGCACGCTCGTTCCCGTCCAGGAAGAGAAGATCTACATCATGCTGTACAAGCCCGACAACGTGGTGACCACGATGAAGGACCGCGAGGGCCGCAAGACCGCGCCGTCGCTGATCGGCGAGCTCTCCTCCCGCGTCTTCCCCGTCGGCCGCCTCGACTTCCACACGACCGGGCTGCTCCTGCTCACGAACGACGGCGAGTTCGCCCACCGGCTCACGCACCCGCGCTTCGGCGTCGAGAAGACGTACCTCGCGAAGCTGCAGAGCGTCCCCCGCCCGGCGGAGCTGAACGTCCTGCGGCGCGGCGTCGCGATCGAGGGGAAGATGACGACCTCCGCCCAGATCAACTTCATCGAGAAGAAGGCCGGCAAGGCGTGGGTGATGATGCGCATCGCGGAAGGCCGGTATCACCAGGTGCGCAAGATGTTCGAGGCGATCGGCCACCGGGTGACCAAGCTGCGGCGCGTCGCGATCGGACCGCTGGAACTCTCCGGCATCGAGCCGGGGGAGTGGCGCTACCTCACGTCGAAGGAAGTGCGGGAGATGAACGACTACATGGACCGCCGCGCCGTAGAAGTCGCCGGGCAGAAGCCTCCCGCCGACGTGCCGCGCCACCCGAAGCGGTTCGAAACCCCCGCCGACCGGGGGAAGCGGAAAGTGATCAAGCAGTCGATCAACGAGGCGGCGCGCAAAAAAGAGATCGAGAAGGAGAAGGCGGCGGTCGCCGCCAAGGCCGCCGAGCGGAAAGGCCCGCGCCAGCCCAAGCCCGCCTGGAAAAGGGGAGCGAAACACCCCGGGAAGAAAGCCTCCCCGAGGAACCCCGGAAAGTTCGGGAAGCGGTAGCCGCCCTGCCGCGCAGGAGCAGCACCGCTTTCATTGTTTCGCCTCCTTTTCGGAGTTCGTCGCCCCGAACCGGTGCGAGATTCCGAAAAGGATGCGATCGGCTTTCACCGTCGTATCCACCCTGCCGTTCATGGTCGGAAAAAGGAACGAATTCGTCGTGTCGAATCCCACATCGAAACTCGAGTACCGGTACTCGCCGAAGATCGCCAGGCTCTTTGTCGGCTGCCACGCGAGCCCCGCGGCCAGGTACGGCCCGAACACTTTATCGACAGAGGTGCTTGGCCATGGCCAGCTCATCTGGTTGGAGCTCCCACCCATTCCGTTTAGCTGGACCGACACGTCGGTAATGTAAAACGACACGCCGGCCATGGCGTACGGCTGCAGCCTCCCCCCAGGCCGCTCCGGGGTTGGGAAGAGCGGAGCCCTGAGGGCGAGAAGGATGGTCATCGGGAAGGCGTTTATGTCCACCCCGGGGCCTTCCGCATGCGCGTACCCCAGGTCGATCCCCATCCCGACCCAGTTGTATGTCGGGAGCCATGCGCCGACCCGGATCCCGAACTCCGTCGAGGAAGGGAGATCGATCGAGGCCGCCGCGGACGTCGTGCCCGAGGATCTGGTCTCGGAGACGCTGACGTCCGCTCTGTTGTTCATGGCCGCGCCTACGTACAGGTCGAAAAAACCTTCTGCCCAAGCGTTCCCATGCGCGGCGATCAGGAGGACACAGAAAAGGGTCGAATGCACTACCTTGAAGGGCGTATGCACGGCCACCGGTCACCTCCCGGTTCGTGGTCGATGGAGTTACTATAACCGACCGGGGCTGCTTCCGTCCTTCCCAATGGCGGACAAGCTTCCGCTTCCTTGAGTCCCTCCAGGAACCTTCCCCCGTCCTTCCGGGACCGGTTACGGATGAACTTCCCGTAATGTTTGAAGATCATGTCCAGGCTGGTGTGTCCCAGCATACGCGCCACCCAGAGCGGATCCTCGCCGTGGCTCAGCATAAGCGATGCGAAGGTGTGCCGCGTCTGGTACATCGTTCGCCGGCGCAACCCGGCCGCGGCAATCGCGGGATACCAGACCCTGTTACGAAGGTTGTTGACTTCAAGAGGCTTGCCGGTTTTTCCCGGGAAAACGTACGTCGTTCCTCCCCGAGCCTCCTGTCGATGCTTCCGTAGCGCCTCGAAGAGGGGTTCGAGCATGTCGATGTCGCGGTAGGAAGACATCGTCTTGGGCGGTCCTTGTTACCGGCGATCCCGAGTTCCGGGCGGTCGAGCACCTCGTCACGATCGCGTGGGTGTAAGGATGGACCGGGAGGCCGGAAGTGAAAGTTGTCGACCTCCGGCGCGTTGTTGATCGTCTTGCAGGGGGGCAAGCCACTGCCTTCGCACTCCCGTCACGCTTGAACGTCGCCCCTTGAGGGTGTAGCATGCAAACTGTACATTACGTACAGAAGGGGGCGCCATGCCTAGAATGACGACGACGGAAGCGAGGAAGGATTTTTCGGAGGCCGTCAATCGTGTCGCCTTCAGGGGGGAGCGTATCGAGGTGTTCCGCCGGGGGAAGGGTGTCGTCGGTATTGTTCCGTTCGACGAAGTGAAGCTCCTGGAGCAGCTCGAGGACCTTATCCTCGGGGAGATGGCCCGGAAGGCGCTCAAGGAGAAGGGCGGAATCACGCTGGAGCAGCTCCGCAAGAAGCTCAAGATCTAAAGCGGTGTCGATGCCGTACCAGGTGGTTATCAAGCCCCAGGCCGAAAAAGCGATCCTTGAGCTTCCGAGGAAAGACCAGGAGAACATCTTCCGCGAGATCCGTGCGATCGCCGTCGATCCGAAGAAGACGGGAGTGAAGCCGCTTCGCCACGAACTCAAAGGGCTCTGGAAGTCGAGAGTGGGGAATTACCGAATCGTCTTCCGGATCGAGGAGGGGAGACTTCTCATTCTGGTTATAGCCGTCGGAGACCGTAAGGAGATATACAGAACCGTTTCGAGGATGAAATCCAAGGACTGACTTCACCCGGAGTAATGAGGTATTTGCTCCCCGCTGGACCAGCCTTCGGGCCTCTGGCGGGGTTATTTATTTGGGGCAATCATGTCCAACGCTTATTGGCCGAAGGGTATCCACTGATCGATTTTTCGGGAGATTTGATGATGGCAATCAAGACCGAACATGTCGGCGCAAAGAATGGCGGTGGGTATTGGGGAAAGCGGGCCGAGGCAAAGCGTCGCTGCAGGCGACTTCGGCGAAAGGAAGATCGAAAGTCAATTCGCAGGGGGTTAGGCGAGAGTGGAGGGGAGGCGAGAGGAAATTTCCATTTGGACTTCCAGGGCGGGGAGGGGGGATGATGAGGATCGTGTTTTTGCACCGGTATTCTCTTCTCTGTTCATAAACCGAGGTTGACACAGTGGCGGAGGAGGGGTATGTTTAATAATTCATGACGCGGGGTGGAGCAGTCCGGTAGCTCGTCGGGCTCATAACCCGAAGGTCCCAGGTTCAAATCCTGGCCCCGCTACCATATCAAATAATGGGGTTACGGCAAAAACCGTAACCCCTTTTCTTTTTGGTGTGTTCAGCATATGCCCGATCGGGTTCCGATCCGGTCACAATTTGTAACCAGAACCCAGATTGATGTTGAACGTATAGGTTTTGCCCGATAGCATGGAGTCGGTTCTGCGGCCCCGATCGGATCGATCGTAAGGGGCGAGGTCGGATAGGCCGCCTGAAAGGGATTTATAGCATGGCCTGCGACGTCGACCGGTTAACACGTCAGATCGTCGAGTTCCGGAATCAGCGCAACTGGGCCCAGTTCCATAACCCGAAAGATTTGGCTTTGGGCCTCTCCATCGAGGCCGCCGAACTCAACGAACTGTTTCTCTGGAAAAAGCCAGAGGAGGCCGACCCTGCGCGGGTGCGGGAGGAACTTGCCGATATCCTCATCTTTGCCCTGATGCTCCTCGAGAAATACGGGCTGGACCTCGAAAAGATTGTCCTGGAAAAGCTTGCAGCCAACGAGGAGAAGTACCCGGCGGACAAGGCCCGCAACAGCGCCGCCAAATATACCGACCTCTGACGAATGAGACTCTACGCCGGCAGTTCAGGGCAGTTCGTCGAAGACACGGTCCTGAACCAGATCGCCGGCAAGCTCAAGATCGCCTTCTTCAACCATTACCGCTACAATCCGCCACACGCAGAAATCAACTCATGGCAAAACTCGCTGAGGGCCATGGCGGGGATCCTCCAATACGGAGACCTGCTGGACCATGGCATCATGCTCGAATACCAGCTTCCTCTTACCTCTCGTCGCTTGGATTTCATGGTCACCGGCAAGGGGCAGGCCAATGCCGATAATGCGGTAATCGTCGAACTCAAGCAGTGGGACAAGTGCGGCGCTGCGGACGGGGAAAATGAGGTCGTCACATTTGTTGGGGGAGCGAATCGGGAGGTCCTGCATCCGTCGGCCCAAGTAGGCCGCTATCGGATGTACTTGTCGGACACACATACGGCATTTCATGAAGGAGAGAATCCCGTCTCCCTAGGTGCCTGCGCCTACCTTCACAACTATCCTCATGATCCGGAGGACGTCCTGTACGATCGGAAGTTCGACGGCGTCCTGAAGAGCGATCCGATCTTCACCATGGACGAGGCGCCGGAGCTCATGGGTTTTTTGCAGGAGAGGCTTTGTTCCGGCCAGGGGATGGAGGTTCTGAAGAGGGTCGAGGAGAGCCGATACCGTCCCAGCAGGAAACTGATGGAGCACGTGGGGCAGGTCATCAACGGGAGTTCCCGGTATGTCCTCCTGGATGAGCAAGTTGTGGCGTACGACAAGGTGCGCGCCTTGGCAGAGAAGGGTTTTCATGACAAACGCAAGACGGCCATCATCATCAGAGGGGGGCCGGGGACCGGCAAATCGGTGATTGCCATCAAGCTCATGGCGGATCTTCTCCTGAGTGGATACAACGCCCACTATGCCACGGGATCGAAAGCCTTCACCGAGACGCTCCGAAACATCATCGGGAATCGGGGATCCGTCCAGTTCAAGTATTTCAATAGCTATGCTGCCGCTCAGGCGAATGAGATCGATGTATTGATTGCGGACGAGTCTCACCGCATCCGCAAGACCAGCAACAGCCGGTTCACGGCGGCAGCGAATCGATCGAACCTTGAGCAGATCGAGGAACTGTTGCGCGCAGCCAAGGTGTGCGTATTCCTGATCGACGATGTCCAGGTGGTACGGCCGAACGAAATCGGCTCCGTGGAGTATATCCGACAGCATGCCCAGGCGATGAACTGCAACGTCTTCGAATATGAGCTGGAAGCCCAGTTCCGCTGCAGCGGATCGGATGCTTTCGTCAACTGGATCGACAATACCCTTGGGATTCGACGAACAGCAAATGTTCTGTGGGAAGGGAACGAGATATTCGACTTCAAGGTCTTCGATTCACCACAGACGCTTGAGGAGGCCATCCGGAAGAAAGCCACCGAGGGCCACACGGCCCGAATGACGGCCGGCTTCTGCTGGAAGTGGTCCTATCCAAGGCCGGACGGTACCCTTGTGGAGGACGTGGTAGTCGGCGAATACCAGCGCCCTTGGAATGCAAGGCCGGAGGCTGCTCGTCTGGCCAAGGGAATACCCAAGGCATACCTATGGGCTCATCTGCCCGGGGGAATTGACCAGATCGGCTGCATCTACACAGCCCAGGGATTTGAATTCGACTATGCGGGAGTTGTCTTCGGCAAGGATCTGTTTTACAGGTTTGACAAGCAGGACTGGGTCGGGGACAGGCAACAGTCGTATGACACCGTGGTCAAGAGGTCTGGGGGCAAGTTTGCCGATTTGGTGAAGAACACATACAGAGTGCTTCTTTCAAGAGGAATGAAAGGGTGCTACGTACATTTTATGGACAAGGAGACCGAGCAGTTCGTCAGAAGCAGAATGGAATCGGAAAAATCGGCAATAACATGAGCATCTTTCCAAATATTACTGCCAAGTTGTGCTCTGAACGTTATGAAGATTTCGAGGGTGTAGACGGGTGAGGGCATTCGTCGGGATTACAGACTGGGATTGGTTTGAGTTGCTACGGAGGCAAACAGGCCTTGACGAGGTAAACTTCTGGCAGCCTTCTGGTTCCCGGCAATTCCTTGCTCTGAACCCCGGTGAACTGTTCCTATTCAAGCTACATAGTCCACGGAACTACATTGTTGGAGGAGGTCTTTTCGCTCATTGGAGTCCCCTACCTATCAGCTTGGCGTGGGAGGCGTTTGGGATCGCCAATGGTGCTGTCGATTTTGCACAAATGCGTGCTCGCGTCGAACGTTACCGCCGTCAGGGACATGAACAATTTGCTGATTACACCATTGGATGCATTCTGCTCGAGCAGCCGTTTTTCTTGAATGAGAACCAATGGATCCCTGTGCCTGATAACTGGAGCCCAAATATTGTCCAAGGTCGCGGCTATGATTTAACGGTTGAACCTGGCCTGACGCTGTGGACCCAATTGCAGGCCGCAATAGGCACTCCACTGGAGGTACGGGAAGAGGCTGCGCGCTACGGCCCTCCGACCTTGTCGTTCCCAAGGCTTGGCCAGGGATCATTTCGCGTCATTGTCACGGATGCTTACGCCCGTCGGTGTGCGGTAACGAATGAGCGGACCCTTCCAGCTCTGGATGCGGCTCACATCAAACCGTATTCGGGCAGTGGCGAACACAGTGTAGAGAATGGATTACTTCTACGGAGAGATCTTCATGCTCTATTTGACCGCGGCTACATGACGGTTACACCCGGACTCGCGCTTGAAGTTAGCCGCCGAATTCGTGAGGAATTCGAAAATGGCCGTGACTATTATCGTCTTCACGGAAACCTGATCCGATCCCCTGAGAACCCAATACATCGTCCTTCGGTGGAGTATTTAAAATGGCATAACGAGAACGTGTATCGAGGATAAGATTCCGGGGAAAATCCCTCGTTCTGTTGGTCTAATTCCAGAGGGCAGGTTAAAGGAGTTGCATTGTCCCCCAATGAAGTGATCGCCATTCTTGCCCGCCATGGATGGAATTCTAGCTTTCCTGAGTTCCGCGATGCTTCGCCAGGATATGTCCGAGGAGCGCTGGAGCGGTTTGTTCGGGAAGTATCGTCGGAGCAGGTTCGTGCGTGGGAAGAATCGATCCCGCAACTTCAGATTGAGGTGGGTGAAGTTCTTGAAACCGATGCTACCGCAGCAAGTCATACCGCCATTCTGGAGTACGAACTTCCCTTGGAATCCCGTCGTCCCGACGTCATCCTCCTCGTAAGGGGAGCGGTGGTCGTCCTTGAGCTGAAGGGGAAGAAAAAGCCTTCGCAAGCGGATATTGACCAAGCGTCGGCCTACGCACGAGACCTGATGTGTTATCACCGGCATTGCGCGGGGAAGTCCGTGCATGCTGTCGTCGTCCCGATGCATGAGAGTGGGTATAAAGGTGTTCGGGGGGGTGTCCACGTTACGGGGCCGGATGGGCTCGATGCCCTAATCCAGAAGCTTCAACCCGATTGGGGCAAATCAGTCCTGTCAGCAAGCGAATTTCTGTCGGAAGATGCCTACCGGCCTCTCCCCACGTTGGTTCATGCCGCCCGGGAACTCATGCGAACAGGGGAGCTCCGCAGGATTCATCGTGCACACGCGGCCACGGAACCGGCTTTGAACGAGCTGAAGCGCATCGTTCATGAAGCTGCGAAAGCAAAATCCCGCCGCCTGGTCCTTCTTACAGGTGTGCCCGGGGCCGGCAAGACGCTGGTTGGCCTCCAGCTGGTTCATGCGCATTTTCTGGATGATCTTTCGGTTCCCCGTGCAAATGGGAAACCCACTGCTCCCGCGGTTTTTCTGTCGGGGAATGGTCCCCTTGTGGAGGTCCTGCAGTATGAGCTCCGCGGAGCGGGAGGGGACGGGAAAGCTTTCGTACGGGACGTGAAGAATTACGTTAAGAAATACTCAGGCGGGAAGCACTTGATTCCTCCCGAGCACGTTCTCGTCTTCGACGAAGCCCAGAGGGCCTGGGATAAGGATCGAGTCGCAGAAAAACACATCGACCAGCCCACTCCAAAATCCGAACCTGAACATTTCGTCGAATTTGCGGAAAGAATCCCCGAATGGTGTGTTGTGGTGGGCCTGATTGGAAGCGGACAGGAAATCCACATTGGAGAAGAAGCGGGATTGGTCCAATGGCGCCATGCAGTAGAAGGATGCGAAGACCCGGGGCAGTGGATTGTTCATGTTCCTCCCGGGATGCAATCTATATTTGAAGGGAGTCCCATTCCGATCGCTACTTCACCTGCCCTTAGCCTCGATACGGAAATCCGGTTCCATCTAACGAGCGAGATACACCGATTCGTTGGTCTCCTGTTAGAGAGCGGGGATTATGCAGTTGAGCTTCGAGATATAACAGGGCGACTCGAACAATCGGGATACCACCTTCGGATAACGCGTGATCTTGACCGTGCCAAGAAATATTTGATGGATCGATACGGCGAGAATGCCGATGCTCGATTCGGTATCTTGGCCTCCTCAAAAGATAAAGATCTTGAGCGACTGGGGATTCCAAACGACTATCAGTCTACGAAACGGTTAAGGGTCGGGCCTTGGTACGGGGATGGGCAGGAGAAATCGAACTCGTGCCGCCATATGCGTGATGTGATCACCGAATTCCAAGCGCAAGGATTGGAGCTTGACGCGGTCCTCCTTGCATGGGGAACCGACTTTGTCCGGAAAGAGGGAAATTGGTCAATTGAACGTGCGCGTGGTTATAGGAGGGGCGCGAAGATAAAGGATTCGTTCCAGTTACGTGTGAACTCATATCGGGTTCTCCTGACCCGGGGACGCGATGGGACGGTCGTGTTCGTTCCGCCATTGGCCGAGTTGAATGAAACGGCCGAGTATCTGGTTGCAGCCGGATTTCGAATGCTCGAGGAGTAATCATACTCGCCCAAAGGTCTTCCTTTCATCCCACCCGAAGGTAATTATTCCCACTAAACATCGTAACCGCTTCTTCCGAAAAGAGATTTGAGGAGGAAGGTCTGGCCGCAGGATTTTATGCGCCCAGAATGTGCCTCCGGTGTTTCCCCCCGGGAGGGGGTGTTCCGTATTCGGGGAAAGGGAAGGGGATGGCGGAATCGAATTCGACGAGAGCGACGGTGTACAACAAGCCCGGGGTAGGGGTCCGAAAGATGGAAGCCATCCGGTGGGTGGCTGCGCTCTTCTTCCTGATCATCATGTTCGCTGGCATCTACCTTTACAGCAAGAACAGCAAGACGATCGCAACGCTTGGTCTCCCAGTGTTCCTCATCGTTGCGGTCGGTTTTTTCTATTGGGTAAAAACCATGGGCGACAAGGCGGAGGTGTACTCTAAGAGAGCCCTTGATGCGCGCCGCGGCGCTGTGGCCGAAGAGGATGTTGGCAACCTACTAGGTGAACTCCCAGCGGGATATTTCGTCGTGCATGACTTCGTATCTAAGAGAGGGAACATCGACCATATCGTCATCTCTACGAAAGGGATCCTCACCGTCGAGACGAAAAGCCATAAGGGGGTCGTCACCTGTGAAGGGGAGATGTTGAAGCGCGACGGGAAACTCTTCGAGAAGGACTTTATCACGCAGGCATGGGCGCAGGCGTATTTCATCCGTGATCTTCTCACCCGCCATGGGATATCGGCACCTAAACCACAACCGGTGCTCCTGTTTGCCAATGCCTATGTACAAGTGCGACAGCAGGTGAGAGGTGTGGAGATCGTCAGCCGCCGATATCTACCAGCCTACCTGGAGCAATTGCAGAATCGCATGACGGCCAAAGAAGCGGAGAAGATTTTTGAAATACTGAGATTATCGCAATCGCAGATGTTCGTTTGACCTTACTCTGATTTGGTTGTACCCGCCTAGAAGGTTGTGGTTTCACCCACCTTTATGCATCCGTAAATTCCAGCACCTTCGAACCACGATCATTCCCATAATTTCGTCTGTAACCAACCTGTGCCTCGTACCCACCGAGTGGGAAATACCTGGAATTCTCTTGGCCAATCTCTAACCCCGCCCAGGAAAATCCCAATAGAACCCCAAAAGAATCCCAATAGAATCCGAGAAGAATCCCAGGCTAGTTTCTTGAAAAATCCTTCGCTCATCGGTCCATGACCTATGCGCGATTGGCGGATATTGGCGTATATACACAGCCGATAAGTTCTCATCGATCGCCTCCTCACTGTAGAAGTGTTAAATTACGATCTGTCTTCTCGAGCGGATTGCTTCCGCATACTTACTGGTACCCGCAACTTAGCCAGGGAGAAAACCTGACACGGGGTTCGTATGTATAGGGGTAGCCGAAAACATGTGCTCGACTGGACAGATCAGCCAGAGTTCCACGCGGACCTTGTGGCACTCATGCCGTCGATCCCAATCGAAATTTCCTTAGGCGCGATGTGGATGCCTCGGGGGCATAACAAACCCGTTGAGGCTCGGCTCGAAAGCTTTGGACCTTCCTGGATGCCGGCTAGCCCTGTTTGGGGAGTGCTCGATGACTGGTGGGTGAGACATAAGAGAGGTGCTAACACCCCGAATTGGGATATCGCTGTCGGTTGCACAATAGAGCATCGCCCTGGCTTAGTGCTGGTCGAGTCGAAGGCTAACTGGCCTGAATTGAGCACTGGCGGTAAGATCCTCGTCGATGGAGCTTCCTCGAATAGCAGCGAGAATCACGATCATATTGGACGCGCCATCGACGAAGCGTGTGTTGTGTCAATAATCGTTGAAAAAGCATCCCTTGTGATCGCCGAATCTGGCCCCCCTGTCAGTGGTCAGTCTTTCGGTTCCTGCCGTTGAACGATGCCGGCCTTGAGCTTTTCCTTGAGACGGTAACTCTC
>Ga0315268_10003483_pt1 | contig 17343 bp, 14 predicted proteins | sample C1_top_MG_FD_204535 | JGI IMG/M metagenome (GOLD analysis project Ga0315268, IMG submission 204535) | Sediment microbial communities from Yellowstone Lake, YNP, Wyoming, USA - C1_top | ecosystem: Environmental > Aquatic > Freshwater > Lake > Sediment | place: USA: Wyoming | collected 2017-08-01
TTTCACATGCGGTGAAAGCAGCGAATTCGCCGACTGTTCGAGGACCACCCCGAGCCGGCTGGAAGACAGGCGCACCAGCGACCCGGTCGGGTAGATGCCGATGCACTTGACGAAGGTGCGGAAGATTTTCTGATCGAAGTGTCCGCTCCACTCGGTCATCTTCTGGATGGAATCGGCCGGATCCCAGCCCTGCTTGTAGGGCCGGTTGGAAGTGATGGCGTCATACACGTCGCAGACCGCCCCCATCTTGGCGAAGAGCGTTATTTCCGCATCCTTCAATTTATCGGGATAGCCGCTGCCGTCGATCTTCTCATGGTGGTGGAGGCAGACATCGAGAGGGATCTCGCCGACCGCCTTGCCTTCCACGAGGACCCGGTGGCCTTCCACCGGGTGGCCCTTGACGATGGCGAATTCCTCGTCGGTCAGCTTGCCCGGCTTGTTGAGAATCTCCATCGGCATGAAGGCCTTGCCGACGTCGTGGAGCAGCCCGGCCAGCCCGGCCAGTCGGACTTCTTCATCCTTGAGCTTGAGCTGCCGGGCCACCGAGATCATCAGGGCGCACACCGCCACCGAGTGCATGTAGGTATAGTCGTCGGCGGTCTTGAGGCGGGCCAGGCTGATCAGCGCGCCGGGATTGCGGTACACGGAAGATGAAATTTCCTCGACCAGTTCGTTGGCGGCCTCGGCGCTGACGGCGTTGCCCATGCGCACTTCCTCGAACATCGACTTCACCGCCTTGGTGGCCATGGCGCAAGTCTTGGCGGCTTGCTCGACTTCCTCGGCGAACGACACCGGCTTGGGCGGCTGGTTGCGAATGGCCGTCTCGATCCGGACCTGCTCGACCGCCGCTTCGGCCGACTCCGGGACTTCCTCCATGGCGACATCGAGCCCCTTGGCGGTATCGATCCACACTTCCTTGATGCTTTTTTCCTCCGTTAAGCGGCGGATGTCCTTGGGACTTTTAAGCAAGAAGCTGGAGCGCCAGAAAGGGTGGTTCAGCCAAGGCGCGCACACCTCCTTGATGTACATGCCCTGCCGGATTTTATCGATGCTGATTTTTTTCAGCATGGCGAAATTCCCGATGCGCCCAACCTGCCCTCCTGTGGGAGGCTGCCCGGAGTATTTGCCGGTGTATGCAATTTAACTTTCGGCTGGCCGTGCCCGGACATCGCTGCGCCGCTGCTGATTCTGATGCAGGAATTCATTTTCAAACTCACAAAGTTCCATTCCGCATAAATATTGGCTAACAAAATATTGCCGATAATTCTGCAACATTTATTCGATGAAAGGTCAAGGATACAATTATCCGGACTGTAACGCATTGTCAAAGAAAATTGTGAAGCGGGGCGAAATCTCGCATGTTTCGGTCCCGGCTTGGAGGGTCGCGTCCGAGGACGGACCCCACGATCCGCTAAACCGTTCCGGCCCAGAGTTCGTGCAGGTTCTTGATGCCCCATTTGGCCGCGTCTTCCTTGCCGGCGATTTTTTCCGGACAGCCTGGGCGGGACAGGTCCACCACTTCCGGCTTGATGTAGGCCTGCGATTTGGTGGAAAAAAACACTTTTACCTGGGGTGTCAGCAGGGACTTTTCCGATTGATCGAGGACCACCCCAAGACGTCCCGAGGACAAGCGGACCAAGGCGCCGGTGGGGTAGATGCCGATGCATTTGACAAAGGCTTGGAAGACTTTCGGCTCGAAATGCCCGCCGCCGCCGCTCCATTCGGACATCTTCTTGATGGATTCGGCAGGGTCCCAGCCATGCTTGTAAGGACGGTTGGAGGTGATCGCGTCATACACGTCGCAGACCGCGCCCATCTTGGCGAAAAGGCTGATTTCCTGGTCTTTCAGGCGGTGCGGGTAGCCGCTGCCATCGATTTTTTCGTGGTGGTGAAGGCAGACATCGCGGGTGATTTCCCTGGCTTCCTTGCCTTCCATGAGTATCCGGTGGCCTTCCACCGGATGGCCCTTGATGATGGCGAATTCCTCGTCGGTCAGCTTGCCCGGCTTGTTCAACACTTCCATCGGCATCAGCGCCTTGCCCAGATCGTGCAGCAGGCCGGCCATGCCGGCTTCGCGCAGCTCATCCCCCGCGATATTCAACTGCCGGGCCAACGCCACCATCAGCGCACATACCGCCACCGAGTGCATATAGGTGTAATCGTCGGCGGTCTTGAGGCGGGCCAGGCTGATCAAAGCGCCGGGATTCCTGAGCACGGAAGAGGAAATTTCCTCGACCAATTCATTGGCAGCCTCGGTGCCGACGGCTTTGCCCATGCGCACCTCCTCGAACATCGACTTCACGGCCTTGCCGGCCTTGGCGCAGGTCTTGGCGGCCTGCTGTACTTCCTCGGACAGCGACACCTGTTTGGGAAGCGGGGTCCGGGGGCTGGAATTAGCCGGCGCATTCTCGTCCGCCGCCGGAGCCCTTTCCTGTGGCTCGACGCCGCCGACATCCAGCCCCTTGGCGGAATCGATCCACAGTTCCACGATGCCGCTTTCCTGGAGACGGCGCATGTCGGCGGGATCGGTGAGGACGAACTTGGTGCGCCAGAACGGGTGGTTCATCCATGAGCCGCACAACTCATGGATATGCATGCCCAAACGAACCTGATGGATAGCGATTTTTTTAAGCATGGCTAAAGTTACGACGTGCTAAACTCGCCCGCCATTTGGCGCGTAATTTGCTGCCCCTGGTACTTTCCTATCCCATTTACCTGTCGGACCTGCATGGACATCACACCTCTGTGGCACGCGCTGATCCTGGGAATTGTCGAAGGACTCACCGAGTTCCTGCCGGTTTCGAGTACCGGCCACCTGATCCTGGTCGGCGACTTGCTCCATTTTAACGACGAAAAGGGCAAAGTGTTCGAGATCGTCATACAGTTCGGCGCCATACTCGCCGTCGCCTGGGAGTACCGCGTGAAAATCGGCCGGGTCGCGCTGGGGCTGCGCAACGAACGCGCGGCGCAGCGGTTTGTCCTCAACCTCGCCATCGCCTTCGTGCCGGTGGCGGTGCTGGGGCTGTTGTTCCACCGCAGCATAACGGCCATTTTGTTCAAGCCATTGCCGGTGGCATTGGCCTTCATCGTCGGCGGCTTCTTCATCCTGTGGGCCGAGCGGCGCCAGCACCGCATCCGCGTCGAGACGGTCGAAGAACTGGATGCCATCGATGCTCTCAAGCTCGGACTGGCGCAAACCCTGGCGCTGATTCCGGGGACTTCACGCTCCGGCGCCACCATCATCGGGGGATTGTTCTTCGGACTTTCGCGCCAGGCGGCGACGGAGTTTTCGTTTTTCCTCGCCATTCCGACACTGACCGCGGCGACTTTCTACCAGATGTACAAGGAACGCGCGCTTTTTTCGTCCGATGATCTTGGCATGTTCGGGGTGGGGTTCGTGGCGGCTTTCATATCAGCCTTCATCTGTGTGCGCTGGCTGCTGCGCTACATCAGCCATCACGACTTCGTGCCGTTCGCCTGGTATCGGATTGCCTTCGGCGCGGTGGTGCTGGCCACCTGGCAGTGGGGGCTGGTGGACTGGAGCAGTTCTTAAGCGTTTAGTCCGATGATTCTTTATCTGCATGGTTTCCGCAGCGGCCCGGCTTCGCACAAGGCGCAACTGCTCAAGGCGCGCCTGGCGGAACTGGGACTGCGCTTCGTCTGTCCGCAACTGCCGCCCGATCCCCGCGCCGCCGTCGAGCTCTGCGAGGAACTGATCGCTGCCAGCGATACGCCGGTGACGCTGGTCGGCTCGTCGCTGGGCGCTTATTACGCCACCTGCCTGGCGGAGCGGCACGGTTTGCAGGCGGTGCTGGTGAACCCGGTGGTGCATGCGGATGTTGCGCTGCTCGATCAGGTCGGCCCGCAGACCAATTTATTCAGCGGCGAGACTTTCGAGTTTACCCGCGACCATATCGCGGCCTTGCATGTGCTGGAAGTGCCGCAATTATCGCGGCCCGAGCGCTACTGGCTGCTGGTCGAGCGCGGCGACGAACTGCTGGATTACCGCCAGGCCGTGGCCAGATACGCAGGCGCCCGCCAGACGGTGCTGGCGGGCGGCGACCACAGCTTTACCCGGTGGACCGATTATCTCGACGAGATAGTCCGTTTCGCCGGTGACACCGGCCGGCAACGAATATGAGCGAACTCGACCCGCGGCATTCCAAGCGTCTTGAACGTGCAGGCTATAACCTGATCGGAGGACGCTACCGGCAAGCGGCAGCGGCGCGACTGGCGCTGACCGAGGCCTTGCTGGCGCAGTCCGGCCTGCAGCCCGGGCAGCGCATCCTCGACCTGGCCAGCGGACCGGGACTGCTGGCGGAGGCCGCCGCCGAACGGGTTGGCGGACAGGGACTGGTGGTCGCCACCGATATTGCCGAGGGACAACTGTCCGTCTGTCCCGAGTCCCCCTGCATCCGGGTGGTCGCCGCCGACGCGGAAGCCTTGCCGTTTGCCGATGGAGTTTTCGAGCGCGTGCTGTGCGGCCTCGGGCTGATGTTTTTTCCCGATGCCGCGCGCGCGCTGCGCGAAGCCCGCCGCGTCCTGGGCGCCAAGGGCCGGATTGCGCTGTCGGTGTGGGGCACGGCGGCGCAGGTTCCCTTGGTGGAGTGTGCCCTGGCCTGTCTGCGGCGGCTGCTGCCGCCGCAGAAAGTGTCGCGCCCCTCGGTATTCCGTTATGGCGACCCGGCGCTGCTGCATCCGCTGCTGGCGGCGGGAGGTTTCGAGCGGATCGAGATCGTGCCGCTGCGATTTGAATCCCGTTTCCCCGATGCGGCCGCCTACTGGCAGGGTTTTCTCGATCTTGCCGGAGGCGTCGCCGGCAGCCTCGCCCGTCTGTCCCCCGCAACCCAGGCCGCGCTAGCCGCGGGCGTGGCGCTGGAACTGGCTCCATACCGCGCATCCGACGGCTACCTCCTGCACAGCGAGGCCTGGATCGCCAGCGCCGTGGCCGGCTAGCGGCCTTACGCAGCACCCCTGTTTGGTTCCGCTTCCGGCGGCCTCAGGCTAACAAGGTATCGGGGTACAATGCGCCCCCCGCTTCCCCTCCTTTCTCCATGAATGTCCTTTTCGAAGAAGATGGCGCCTTCAAGGCCGGCACCGTCCTCGCCGACAACCATACCTCGCTGCAGGTGGAGCTCCCTTCCGGCAAACGCAGCAAGGTCAAGGCAGCCGCCGTACTGCTGCGCTTCGAGCTGCCGGCAGCGGCCGAGTTGCTCGCGCGCGCCGAAATCGAGGCGGAAAACATCGACACCGATTTTCTCTGGGAAGCCTGCGCAGAGGCCGAGTTCAGCTTCGATGAGCTGGCGCGCGACTATTTTGGGCACCCGCCGCAGCCGACCGAAGCCGCCGCGGTATTGCTGCGCCTGCACTCGGCGCCGATCTATTTTCACCGCAAGGGCAAGGGCCGCTTCCGCAAGGCGCCGCCGGAAATCCTGCAGGCGGCGCTGGCCGGGCTGGAAAAGAAGCGCCAGCAAGCGCTGGCGATCGAGCGTATGGTCGCCGAATTGCAGGACGGGCAACTCCCGCCGGAGTTCCCCCCGCTGCTCGCCCATCTGCTTTACAAACCCGACCGCAACCGGCTCGAAACCAAGGCCTTCGAAACGGCCTGCGCCGAGACTGGCCTGTCGGCGCCGCGGCTGCTGGAGAAATGCGGCGCCCTGGCTTCCAGCCACGACTACCACCTGGGCCGCTTCCTGTTCGAATATTTTCCGCACGGCACCGGCTTTGGCGACGGGTTCGCCACCACCACCCCGCCCGACGAGCCGGACAGACTCGCCGGATTGCCGACGGCGCAGGTCGCCGCCTTCAGCATCGACGACGCGCACACCACCGAAATCGACGACGCCTTCTCGGTGACTCCGCTGGCGGAGGGCGGCTGGCGCATTGGCATCCATATCGCCGCGCCGGGCCTGGGCATCCGCCACGACGATGCACTCGGAATGATCGCGCGCGGCCGGCTGTCCACCGTTTACATGCCGGGTCGCAAGATCACCATGCTGCCGGACGCCATCGTCGAACGCTACACTCTGGCCGCCGGCAGCGTTTGTCCGGCACTCTCGCTGTATCTGGAGGTCGCCGCCGACCTGCGCGTGACCGGCCGCGCGACCCGCCTGGAACGCGTGCCGGTGCTCGCCAACCTGCGCCACCACGACATCGAGCCACTGTTCAACGAAACCACGCTGGCCGGCGAGCTTTCCGATTTCGCCTTTCGCGACGAGCTGAAGCTGCTCTGGGAACTTGCCACGGTGCTCGAAGCCGGGCGCGGCAAGCAGGGCGCCAACCAGAACCAGGCCGACTACAATTTTGTGGTCGACTGGCAGGCGGCCACCTCCCAGGGGCCGGGCCGCATCGAGATCGACGAGCGCCGCCGGGGTTCGCCGCTGGACAAGCTGGTGGCGGAACTGATGATCGTCGCCAACTCGACCTGGGGCCGCGAACTCGCCGACGCCGGCATCGCGGCCTTGTACCGGGCACAGGCGGCGGGCAAGGTGCGCATGACCACCGTCGCCGCGCCGCACGAGGGGCTCGGGGTGGATTGCTATGCCTGGTCGTCCTCGCCGTTGCGGCGCTACGTCGATCTGCTCAACCAGTGGCAGTTGATTGCCTGGTTGCGGGAAGAAACGCCGCCATTCACGGCCAAGTCCGAGGACATGCTGGCGGCGTTGCGCGACTTCGAGCTGACCTACGCCGCCTATGCCGAATTCCAGCGCGGCATGGAGCGTTACTGGTGTCTGCGCTGGCTGCTCCAGGAAGACCTCAAGCAAGCCGAGGCACGCGTGCTGCGCGAGAGCCTGGTGCGCCTTGAACATCTCCCGCTGGTGCTGCGCGTGCCCTCCTTGCCGGCGCTGGAACGGGGCGCGCGGGTCCGCATCGAGATCGAGAAAGTCGATCTGTTCGATGCCGAGGCGCGCGCGCGCTACCTCGAAACGCTGGCTGAGCCGCTGGAAATAGACCCGGTTAACAGCTCTGATGCCGCTTTCGGGAGCGAACCCATGGCGGAGTAAAATCTCCAGTCATGCTCAAACCCTTCGCCTGGTACGCTCCGCTCGCACGCATGGATCCTCCCTCACGCCACCTTAGTCTGGCGCTGGCGGGTTCCCTGGTGCTGCATGGCGTCATCCTGTCGATACATTTTCGCCTGCCGGAAGCGCTGAAACTGGCCAAGGATCACGCTCTCGACGTGATACTGGTGAACAGCAAGAGCGCGCGCAAGCCGCACGCTGCCCAAGCGCTGGCCCAGGCCAACCTCGATGGCGGCGGCGACACCGAAGCGCCCCGACTCGCCAGGACACCGCTGCCGGTCATGCAACGGACGCGCGACGGCAACGATCCGAGCGAGGCGCAACGGCGCGTTGCGGAACTGGAAGCGCAACAGAAGCAACTGCTGACGCAGGCAAAAAGCCGCCGCTCGGTCCCGGTCGCCGCCAATCCGGGCGAGGTCACGCCGGTGCCGGCGCGGAACGTCTCGGGACTCGATCTGCGCGCCAGCGCCATGGCCATCGCCCGGCTGGAAGCGCAGATCGACCGGCAGACGGAGACGTACAACCAGCGACCGCGAAAAAAGTTCGTCGGTGCCCGCACCGAGGAATATCTGCCTGCCCAATATATCGAAGACTGGCGGCAGAAGGTCGAGCGCATCGGCAACCTGAACTATCCCGAAGCCGCCCGCGGCAAGCTGTACGGCAACCTGACCATCTACATCGAGATCAGGAGCGATGGCGAGCTCGAACATACCGAAATCCAGCGTTCCTCGGGACACAAGATACTCGACGAGGCGGCCTTGCGCATCGTCCGGATGGGAGCTCCCTATGGCGAGTTCCCGGCCCAGCTTAAACGCCAGGTCGACATCCTGAGCTTTGCCCGGGTCTGGAGCTTTACCCCCGGCGACGAATTGAAGGCGCAATGAAACCCGACCGTTACGCCGTGGTCGGCAACCCCGTCGGGCACAGCCTGTCGCCGCGCATCCATGCCCTGTTCGCCGCGCAGACGGCGCAGGATATGAGCTACCAAGCCATCCTGGCGCCGCTCGATGGTTTTGCCGCCACCGTCCTGGCCTTCGCCGCCGCCGGCGGGCGCGGCGTGAATATCACTTTGCCCTTCAAGGAACAAGCCTTCCGCCTCGCCACGCGCTTGAGTCCGCGCGCCCAGGCCGCCGGCGCGGTGAATACCCTGCGCTTCGATGGAGAGGAAAGATTCGGCGACAACACCGACGGCGCCGGCCTGGTGCGGGACATCGTCCACAACCTCGGCCGCGGCATCGCCGGACAACGCATCCTGCTGCTCGGCGCGGGCGGCGCGGCGCGCGGCGTGCTGCTGCCGCTGCTGCAGGAACTGCCGGCGCAACTGGTGATCGCCAACCGCAGCCGGGAGAAAGCGCTGCGGCTGGCCGCGGAGTTCGACAACGCCGCGGCCGCGGGACCCGCCGCGGCGGTGGAAGCATCGGCCTGCGGATTTGCCGAGCTGGTCGGCCGGAGTTTCGACCTGGTCATCAACGCCACCTCGGCGGGACTCTCCGACGGCGCCCCGGACATTCCCGATGGCATATTCGCGCCGGACTGCCTGGCTTACGAGATGGTCTATGGCAAGGAAACGCCGTTCATGGCGCAGGCGCGCCGGGCCGGCGCACGGGTCGCCGACGGACTCGGCATGCTGGTGGAGCAGGCGGCCGAAGCCTTCCTGCTGTGGCGCGGGGTGCGGCCGGAGACGGCTCCGGTGCTGAGGGAGCTGCGGGAAACCCGCACCACATGAAAGCCCTGGTCACATGGTTCAAGCGGGGCCTGCTTGCGCTGATATTGCTGGCTGTGCTGTGGCAGGGCTGGTATCTGGGCTGGGTGGTGTGGTGGAAATACGCCGATCCCGGCATGACCCACTTCATGCAGCTGCGCCTCGACCAACTGCGCGTGAAGAACCCCAAAGCGCAACTCAATCACCAGTGGCAGCCTTATGGGCGGATTTCGGCGCACCTGAAGCGCGCGGTGATCGCCGCCGAGGACGACAAGTTCGTCGATCACGAAGGCTTCGACTGGGAGGGCATGCAGAAGGCGCTGGAGAAAAACCAGAGGAAGGGGAGAGTGGTTGCCGGCGGTTCGACGATTTCCCAGCAACTCGCCAAGAACCTGTTTTTATCGCCGTCCAAGACGCCCTGGCGCAAGGCGCAGGAGGCGGTCATCACGCTGATGCTGGAAGCGCTGTGGGACAAGCGCCGCATTCTCGAGGTCTATCTCAACTCGGTCGAGTGGGGCGAGGGCATATTCGGCGCCGAAGCCGCCGCGCGGCGCTACTACAATCTTACCGCGGCGCAGCTTAGCGCCGAGCAGGCGGCGCGCCTGGCGGTGATGCTGCCGGCGCCGCGGCGCTTCCAGAAGAATCCCTACTCGGCTTTCGTCAATGAGCGCACCCAGGTGATTCTGGGACGCATGCAGTACGCCGAGCTGCCCGAGTAGTCCGCCACGCCGCGAGAGGCGTGGCGTAGCATTGCAGCGCCGCATGTCAAACACAGCAAGATCCGGGTCGCGAATGGGCGCGCAAACCCGCATATTTCGCAGGTACTGAAGCAAGTTTCCGGCAGTACGCGAATCAATGACGCCCCTCAACGATCTTCCCACCAAGGAGTCACCGGCAATGCATGTCAACAGCCAACCGCCGATTCTGTACTTCGGCACACCCGTCGTCCTGATCAGCACCCTCAACGAGGATGGGACATACAATCTCGCGCCGATGTCCTCGGCATTCTGGCTGGGGTGGCGCTGCCTGCTCGGCCTGGCGGCACACTCGAAAACCGCGCAGAACATGCTGCGCACCGGCGAGTGCGTGCTCAACCTGCCCTCCGTGCATGAGGTGGCGGCGGTGAATCGCCTGGCGCTGACGACTGGTTCCGATCCCGTTCCGGAATCCAAGCTGCGCAAGGGGTACCGGCATGAGGCCGATAAGTTTGGCATTGCGGGGCTGACGCCGCTGGCCGCGGAGACGGTGGCGCCGCCGCGCGTGCGGGAATGCCCGGTGCAACTCGAGGCGTGCGTCGCGGCGACGCATGGCGTGGGCGAGGACAACCCGGCGCAACGCGGGTTCATCCTGTGCATCGAGACCCGTATCCAACGCGTGCATGTGGAACAGTCGATAATGATGAGCGGAGAAGAAAACCGCATCGACCCGGACAAATGGCGGCCGCTCATCATGAGCTTCCAGCAATTCTACGGACTCGGACCCCAATTGCAGGATTCGGCGCTGGGGAAAATCCCGGAGGCCATGTACCGCAGTCCGGACATGGCGCTGGCGCGGCAAGCCCATGCTTGAACGGTTTCCGTAAAATACCTTTGGAATCTCCGCATGACAGACTATGAACGCATCGCCGCGGCAATTGAATTCATCGCCGGCCGGGTCAATAGCCAGCCCGGCTTGAATGAAATCGCGGCGCATGTGCACCTGAGCCCCTTTCACTTCCAGCGCCTGTTCAGCCGCTGGGCCGGTGTGACCCCCAAAAAATTCCTGCAAGTGCTGACCTTGGAGCGCGCCAAGCAATTGCTCGACGAAGCGAGGCCGTTGCTGGAAGTGTCCGACTCGCTGGGCTTGAGCAGCGGTTCGCGCCTGTATGACCATTTCGTCCAGCTGGAGGCGGTGACGCCCGGCGAATTCAAGCTGGGCGGCGCGGGCTTGGCGATCGAATACGCCGCGCATGACACGCCTTTTGGCAAGGCTTTCATTGCCACTACTTCCAGGGGCATATGCCGCTTTGCCTTTCTAGAGCACGCGGAGTTCGACGAGCAGCTGGGCAGTTTGCGGAAACAGTGGCCGCATGCGCTGCTGCGGGAAAATCGCCAGCACACACTGGCGGTGATCGGGTCCATGTTCGGCGACGCAGGCCAATCCGCCCGCCCGCTGTCCTTGCATGTTTCCGGAACCAACTTCCAGGTCAGCGTGTGGAAGGCATTGCTGCAGATAGCGCCGGCGGCGGTGGCCAGCTATTCCCAGGTGGCAAGCGCCATCGGCCGTCCGGGTTCCGCCAGGGCGGTGGGACAGGCGGTCGGCGCAAACCCGGTGGCATTCCTGATCCCCTGCCATCGCGTCATCCAGCAAAGCGGCGGGCTGGGCGGGTATCGCTGGGGCGAGACCCGGAAACAGGCGATCCATGCCTGGGAATCGGCAAAGTACGGATAGCCTGGCGCAATGGACTCTTATGACGCCGCATCGACTGGCACTACAATTCCCCTTATGCCTCCCCATCCATTTCAGGCAACTGGCATGGATGTTTTGGCTACTGCATATGCCGGCAGGGAAGCCGGCTTGAGGAGATTGGCAACGTGAAGAGAGTTCTGCTTGTTACCGGCGGCAGCCGCGGCATCGGCGCCGCGACGGCGCGCCTCGCCGCGCTCAGCGGCTATGCCGTGTGTCTCAGTTACCTGCACAACGGCGATGCGGCCGAGGCCGTGGTCGGCGATATCCGCAGGGCAGGCGGCATGGCCATGGCGAGCGCCGCGGATGTCAGTGTCGAGGACGATGTGTTGCGTCTGTTCAAGTGCGTGGATGACGCATTCGGGCCGCTGACCGCGCTGGTCAATAATGCCGGAATCCTGGCGGGACAGGCGCGCGTCGAACAGATGGATGCGGCCAGGCTGGCGCGCGTTTTCGCGACCAACGTGACCGGCAGCTTCCTGTGCGCGCGCGAGGCGGTGCGCAGGATGTCGACCAGGAATGGCGGCGCGGGCGGCGCCATCGTCAACATTTCATCGGCCGCGGCGCGTCTGGGTTCGCCGGGCGAGTACGTGGACTATGCCGCCTCAAAAGGCGCCATCGACACGTTTACGCTGGGCCTGGCGAAGGAAGTCGCCGCGGAAGGCGTACGCGTCAATGCGGTGCGCCCCGGCGTGATTTATACCGATATCCACGCCAGCGGCGGCGAACCGGAGCGCGTCGACAGGGTCAAGGATTCCGTACCGATGAAGCGCGGCGGCTATGCCGATGAAGTCGCGCGGGCGGTGGTTTGGCTGCTCTCGGATGAGGCCTCTTACTCGACCGGCACTTTCATCGACGTCTCCGGCGGCAGGTAGAGTTCCAAGCCGGCCGATACCCTCCGGGCCATAAAAGCCGGAACCCAACAAGGGTGCTTCGTAAGGCCGGAAAACCCAAGTGTACGAACAAGGGGCGCCCCTCCCCTTGTTTATCCCCCGTATGGGAACAAGGGGGCTTGCCCCCTTTCCCGTGACCGGCTGTGGCAGCGCGGAGCTTGCAGACTTACCTGGCCAATGGGACATGCTCGGCGCCGGGATTTTCCAGGCTGAATTGTGCGGCGCTGTCATTGTAGGCGAATATCTCTGCATAGCGCCCCCAGTCGGTGACCACCGCCAGCACCCGCTCGGCTTCTTCCTCCGCCAGGCTGTCTTCCAGTTCGCGCTGGAAACGGCTTTTCGGCGCGTGGCCGCCGATGCGTTCGTCGAGGACGCGGCGGATGTGGGCGGCGAGCGGCACGCGCTGCAGCAGGTGTTCGCCGAAAATCATCTTGCGCCGCAGGATGTCGGCTTCGACGAAGCCATGGCCGTGGCGCGTCAGTTCCACGCGTTGCCCGGCGGCGTGGGCGAAATCGAGCAGGGCCAGCGCTTCGAGCAGCGGGAACAGATCGTCCACCTCCATCTGCAGCGCTTCGGCCAGCGCCGGGAGTTCGATGGCGCCGTTCTCCCCGGCATGTTCGATGGTTTCCAGCACCCCGCCCATCGCCCCCACCGCGGCCGTCGGCAAACGGTGGCCGAGACCGAGCGCGCGTTGCGGTGTTCCTCCCGCGGTGGCCGTCATGGCCGCGTAGATTTCGTCCATGCGGCTGCGGAAGGCATGGCTGTCGCGGTCGCGCGGGTGTTTCAGGTCGATCCGGAGCTGTTGCTTGATGCGGCCTGGATTGCTGTCGAGGATGACGATGCGGTCGGCCATCAGCAGCGCTTCCTCGATGCTGTGCGAGACCATGACGATGGCACGGGTGGGGATTTGCCGTTCCAGCCAAAGGTCGAGCAGGTCATTGCGCAGCGTTTCGGTGGTCGGCACGTCGAGCGCCGAGAATGCCTCGTCCATCAGCAGCACGTCGGGGTTGACCACCAGCGCGCGGGCGAAGCCGACGCGCTGGCGCATGCCGCCGGAAAGCTCTTTCGGGTAGGCCGATTCGAAACCGTCCAGGCCGATCATGTCGATCACCTGCAGCGCCCGTCGCCGCCGCTCGTCGCGCGCCACGCCTTGCGCCTCCAGGCCGACCTCGACGTTCTGCAGGACATTGAGCCAGGGAAACAGGGCGAAAGTCTGGAACACCATGCTGATTCCCGCTTGCGGCCGCGTCACGGGTTTTCCCTTGTAGTGCACGCGGCCGGCGGAAGCCGGCGTCAGGCCGCAGACGATGCGCAGCAGGGTCGATTTGCCGCAGCCGGAGCGTCCCAGCAGGGCGACCAGTTCGCCTTCGGCAATGCTCAGGTCGATTCCCTCGAGCACGGCGACGCGGCCTTCGCCCGCGACGAAATGTTTGGATACGGCGTGCAGTTCCAACAAGGGGGTTGTCATGATTTGGCCTAGTAGGAAAAACGCTGGCGCGCCAGTTGGTAGAGGCGTTCCCAGACGCTGCGGTTGAGAAGTACCACATACAGGCTCATCACGGCCACTCCCAGGGCAATGCGCGGGTGATCGCCGGCGCTGGTCTGCAAGGCGATGTAGGCGCCGATGCCGGTGGCGGTGATGGTGGTGCTGCCCCATGACACCACTTCGGCCACCACGCTGGCATTCCAGGCACCGCCCGAGGCGGTCAACCCGCCGGTGACGTAGGCGGGGAAAATCGCCGGCAATAGCAGGCGGCGCCATAATTGCCAGCGCGCCAGGCCGAGGCTGGCGGCGGCTTCCTTGAGGTCGCCCGGCAAGGCGGCGGCGCCGCCGATGACATTGAACAGGATATACCACTGGGTGCCAAGGATCATCAGCGGACTCAGCCAGATTTCCGGATTCAGCCGCCAGGTGATGATGCCGGAGACGGCCAGCGGGAACATCAGGTTGGCCGGAAAGGCCGCCAGGAATATCACCAGCGGCTGCACCCGCTGGCTAAGCCGCGGCCGCAGGCCGATCCACACGCCGATCGGCACCCACACCAGGCTCGCCAGCACGGTCAGCAGCGCCACCCGTGTCGCCGTCGCCAGGCCGAGCAGGAATACCTGGCCGATCTCGGCATAGCCGACTTCGGCGCGGACGAAGCGCGCCAGCGCCACCACGCTTGCCGCCGCCGCGAATACCACCAGCAAAGCCCAGTGGCGGTCGATCAAGCCGGCGCCGCGCCGCAGCCAGCGCCGCTGGCGTGGCGAAGTCAGCCGGGGCAGCGCCGGGATGCCGTGGGTATGGCGGTAAAGCGCCAAGGTCATTTCCCACAGCCGCGCCGCCGCGTTCGCCGACAGGGTGGTCAGGCGCGCACGCTGGAGCAGCGACAACAGCCAGGAGCGCGGCATTTCCTGGGAGGCGGTGGTCTCGAACTTGAAGCGTTCGGACCACGCCACCAGCGGACGAAACACCAGTTGGTCGGTGGCGAGGATGACCAGCAACATCGTCAGCATGGCCCAACCGATGGCGGCCAAGTCCTTCTGCTGGATCGCCAGGGAAATATACGAGCCGACGCCCGGCAGCAGGATGTTGTAACCCTCGACCTGGATCGCCTCGGCGGCGACGACGAAAAACCAGCCGCCGGCCACCGACATCATGGCGTTCCATACCAGGCCGGGCAGGGCGTAGGGAACTTCGAGCTGCCAGAAGCGCTGCCAGGAAGAGAACTGGAATACCCCCGCCACCTGGTACAGCTCCTTGGGAATCATGCGCAGCGAGGAATAGAAGCTGAACGTCATGTTCCAGGCCTGCGAGGTGAAAATCGCGAAAATCGCCGCCGCTTCCGGCCCCAGCAGGCTGCCGGGAAACAGGCGCAGGAAGCCGACCACGGTGATCGAGAGGAAGCCGAGGATCGGCACCGACTGCAGGATGTCGAGCAGGGGGATCAGCACGCGCCCGGCCCGCTGGCTCTTGGCGGCAAGGCTGCCATAGACAAAAGTGAAGATCAGCGAGGCCAGCATGGCGGCGGCCATGCGCAGGGTGGTGCGCAGCGCATACAATGGCAGCACGGCGGGGTCGAGGGTAAGCGGCAGTTCTTCGCCCGGATGGAACGGCACCGCCATTTGCGTGCCGCCCCAGGCGGCGAGGAACAGCGCGGCCAGCACCATGGGCAACAGCAGCATGTCCCAGCGGTTGGGCGCCGCGCCGAGCAGGGCGCGCGCGGCCAGGGGCAGGGCGGTGGATGGCACGGTAGGGCGCACTGGCGGGGCTCTTTAGGTTTAAGGTGGCAAGGATGCCGGAAGCAAGTGACTATATGACGATCCGCCGCTGCCTGGCATTTTATACGCTCCCGCTGGCCGATGCCTTGCGCGATGGCAGATCGCGGCGATATTCGCGCCGCCGCCGCGAATTCCTTACAATGCCGCATCTGCGTGTTTCGTGATAGTGATGGCTGGACACCCCAGTAGAAAGATCTAAAGGCATGGCCGAGACCGAGGACGTGCGCCACCAGGAAGACGTGCAGCATAGATTGCGCGAGGTGCAGGCTTTGCTCGCCCGCCACAGGGTGGTCGAGGATCTGGTGCATCGCCAGCAGATGCCCAGGCACGAGTTGGTCGAGGGCATGGTGCACAAGCAGCACCTGCCCGCCTTGCGCCGCCTGCTGGACGCGCTGGCGGCCGCCGAGGTAGCCCTGGTACTGCTGGCCCTGGCCGAGGATGAGCGGCGGGTGGTCTGGAATCATGTGCGAGAGGAGCGCGGCGATGCGGTGCTCGAGCGGCTCCCGGACGACATACGCGCCGAACTGGTCGGCGTGTCGAATTACAAGGTCGATAAAGTCATGCTGAATGCCTTCGAGCTTCACAATGGTCGCCTGCGCCAGGTGAGCGTGGCGTCGCGCGACGATCTGGCCAACCTGAAGCCGATCTGGGTCGACCTGGTGGCCCCCACCGAAGCAATGCGCGCCATGGTGGGCGCCCATTTCGATCTGGAACTGCCGGATCCGGACGATCTTACCGACCTCGAAGCCAGCGCCCGTTTCTATGTCGAGGACAACGGCGAGGTGCATCTGCACTCCGATTTCCTGCTCGACACCGACGCCGGATCGCGCAACGTCGCGGTGGCTTTCATTCTCCACCGCGACATCCTGTTTTCGGTGCGCAAGGAGGAACTGCCGGTATTCCGTCTGCAACGCTTGCGCGCCAGCACCCAGTCCGGCTATGTCACCGAAGGCAAGGACGTGCTGCTCGACCTTTACGCCGCCGACGCCGAATACTCGGCCGACGCGCTCGAAGATGTCTATTCCGATTTCGAGGCGGTCGGCAAGCATGTGCTGAACCCCAACGTCACCGACGAGGAGGCGGCGCACATCCTGGCCGAGATCGCGCGCGGCGAGGACCTCAACGGCCGCATCCGCCGCAACGTGCTCGACACCCGCCGCGCCCTGTCGTTCCTGATGCGCGGCAAGTTCCTCAAGCCCGAGCAGCACGAGGATGCGCGCCAGATCCTGCGCGACATCGAGTCGCTCGACGGCCACACATCCTTCCTGTTCGGCAAGATCAACTTCCTGATGGACGCGACGGTCGGCTTCATCAACATCAACCAGAACAAACGCGTGTCCAAGCTCACCACCATCAGCGTGGTCTTCATGCCGATCAACATCCTCGCCGGCATCGGCGGCATGTCGGAGTTTTCGATGATGACCAGGAGCATTCCCTGGCCCATCGCCTACGGCATCTTTACCTTCGGCATGGCCATGGTCGGCTGGATAACCTATGTCGCCATCAAGATTTTCGAGAGCCGCAAGTCGCGGCGCAATCTCGAGGCGCGGCTACGCAAGGAAAGCTGAGTCGGGGCGTCGGCCTCAGGCGGCGAAGATCGCCTCGGCCGCCGCCACCGTTGCGGCAATGTCGGCGTCCGAATGCGTCGCCGAGACGAAGCCGGCTTCGTATGCCGAGGGCGCCAGATACACGCCCTGTTCCAGCATGGCATGGAAGAAGCGGTTGAAGGCCTCCTTGTCCGTGCCCATGGCTTCGGCATAGGAGGTGGGCGGGGTGGCGGAAAAGTACAGGCCGAACATGCCGCCCACCGATTGCGCGCAGAAGACGCTGCCGTGCCGCCGTGCCGCCGCCGTCAATTCCGCGCACAGATGCCGGGTCCTGGCGGCCAGCATGGGGTAGAAGCCGGGCGCCTGGATTTTTTTCAGCGTCGCCAGTCCGGCCGCCACCGACAGCGGATTGCCGGAAAGCGTGCCGGCCTGATAGACCGGGCCAAGCGGGGCGATTTTTTCCATGATGT
>Ga0315268_10003484_pt1 | contig 17340 bp, 15 predicted proteins | sample C1_top_MG_FD_204535 | JGI IMG/M metagenome (GOLD analysis project Ga0315268, IMG submission 204535) | Sediment microbial communities from Yellowstone Lake, YNP, Wyoming, USA - C1_top | ecosystem: Environmental > Aquatic > Freshwater > Lake > Sediment | place: USA: Wyoming | collected 2017-08-01
GTTGGGCCGCTGTTGAATCCCCATCATCAACGGAATGCTCGGCCCGTAGATGTCGCAATCGAGCAGGCCGACACGCGCGCCGAGATGTTTGAGCGCGCAGGCCAGGTTGACGGACAAGGTGGATTTGCCCACGCCGCCCTTGCCGCTGGCCACGGCCACGATGCGCTTGATGCCGGGCACGCGATTTTGATTGGCCCACGGACTCGGCCCGCCTGCGCCGGGCGCGCCGGGCGCGGCGGCGGGTTGTTTGACTTCAACGCGAACATGATTCACGCCGGGGATCGCTTTGAGCACGCGTTCGCTCTCGGCTTTGATTTGGGCGGCGGCCTCCGCGTTGGCGGAGGTCAACTGCATCGAAACGTTCACCGCGCCATTGGCGGCATTGATTTCTTTTACGAGGCCAAACGAAATGATGTCGCGCGAATAGCCGGGATATTTCACGGCCTTCAGCGCATTCTTGATGTCGTCTTGCGAAAGTGAACTCATGCGTCCAAACAAGTTGCCAGCGACAGGCGGGAACGCAAGTTCGCTTGGTGAATACCGCAAGGATTGGCGGTCGGGGTCGCGACATCTCTGTTGCTCCAACGGCGTGAACGCGCCGCCCAGCTGCGTGCTCATCCACATCACGCCCTGCGCGCATGGCGCGGTTCTCTCGGCTGCGATCTACGCCTCTTCAACGACTTTCCAACCGAGTGCATCAGCCAGCGCGTAAACCGGCTCTTTGAGGTCGCCGTAGAACGTGACCCGATGCCAGCCCCAGCGGTCCCACTCGCGGAACAGCTTCTCGATGTCGCCCACGGGTTCGGCACAAAGCTTGGTGCGGCAGGCTCGGTCGTCCGGATCGTTGGCCACGGCCTTGGCACGGTGGAAGAGGACTTCCTTCCGGCCTTGGTCAAATTCGAGTGTCGTGGTCATATAGCCGACGGGCAACAAGGATCGGATGGAAGCTCCCTGCCGGTCCTCGGAGTGCGTGAGGATTTCAAACGGGTTCGATGGGCCTTGCGGGCCGAATACTTTGTTCGCAGCCACGCAGTGCGCGTAAATGATTTGGCGCTTTGCGGTGTCAATCACCGGGTCGGAGATATAGCCGGGCCGGCCCTGCGTGAGGATCGTGCCCGCCAGCATGGTCGCGGCGGAACGCACGTCGCACTCGCAACCGCCGACGAGCGCTTCGTTGTTCAACTGGTGGAAGCCGAGGCAGGGATAGGCATGAATGTGCCCGCCGTAAAAACCGCCGAGGCAATTGATCGTGATGCCACTGGCTCCGTGCTTCTTCATCACCGCTTTTTCCGCCAAATACATCGCCGCCGAGGTTTCCAACGTCGCGCGCGACACGCCTTCGATCTTCTTCGCCGCCTTTTGCCAGCCGTCCGCCACGGCGCGGGTCTCGTCCTTGTCCGCGTTCTGCCAAGCGTCATTGAGTTCCGCGAATGGAATATGTTGTATCTGAATGCCCATGATTTCGCTCGCGGGTACCGCTTCCGGCCCACGCACGGCGAGGATTTTCGATTCTTTGAAGCGGCGAAGACATTCATTCGCGGAAAGGCATTTTACCTCGTCTGGCTTGCAGGCAAGTCTGCCCGCCTTGGGTGTGTGTTTCATCCTTGCCTGGGCGGTGGCCGCAACAAAATCAGACGCTGAACCACCTCGCTTCACCACGTTGAAACACTTCACCGCTTCCGCCAGGTCTTTGATGTCTGAAGAAGCGACGAAGCCGACGTTCGGCGCTTGGCCACGCAGAAAGGCGGCGTTGTAAACGAGGAAACCGCCGCTGCCGCCGAATTGAAAGTCCGCGTAAAGCACCGGCTTCCCGGACGTGGCGAGCGCCTGCGCCACGCGATTCCAGCAATTCATCTGATAAACCAGATAGCCATCAATGCCGCCATCCGCCTGATCCGCCGCGAGAATCTGCTTGGCCTGCTCCTCGCCGCTGGCCAGCGACACGACGAACTCGAAACCTTTGCAGCGTCGGCCGAGTTCGCGGTTGATGCGCTCCATGACCGGTTTGAAATCGAAACCCTTGTTGGGCCAGTCGGGTCCGGTTTGTTTCTCGCCATGCAAGGCATACACAATCCGGATGCGCGTCTTGCCTTTGGCTTCCGCAGCGTCGAGCCAACCCGGTGCGGCCAGCAGGCCGAGCGTGCCTACCGCAGCCGCGCTGCCGCGGGCGAGAAAGTTGCGCCGGTTCATGGGACACTGCGCACAGATGGAGGAGGAGGAGTTTGTTTTCATTGTTTTCCTTTCATAAGTTTCCAAAGATCCCAAGGATGCTTCTGTCGGCGAAACTAATCCTCGCGGACCGGGAATCAAGGGAAATTTATGCAGTTCTTAGTGGCGCGGGCCTCCGGCCTGCGAAAGTCCCACCGACCATCCCGGTTGGTGTCAGCCGCAACTTCCGGCAACCGGGACGGTCGCCGGGACTCTGGCAGCCGGGACGGACTGCCCCACTATTTCGCCGTGCGGAAAATCCATTGCCAACCGCCGCCGGCTTTGTGAGTCTCGCTCCGGGTCAAGCCCGCCAGCTTGGGCTCCGGCTGGCCGGGCGACCACGGGCACACTGATTATTCATGAAAGGCATACCTGTTTTACACGTCGAGGCGGACTGCATTGCGCGCGCCTGGGAACTCTCGCTCATCGAACTCCACGCGAAGGGTTGCAACGTCAAAACCGAATACGACAAACCCGACGACCCGCCGAGCAAGGACGCCACCATGCTCATCACCGTCACCGACCCGCTGGGCGAACCGATGATCCACAAGGATTTTCCCGGCGGCCCGGCCGAGTTGCAGGAATACGTGATGGAAGTTTGCGACGGCATCAAGGACCACCTCGTGCGCGACCCCAACGACGCCAAAGACACGCGCTGGGAATACACCTACCACCAACGCCTGTTCCAATACGCAGTGCCTACCCTCAAACCGTTCGACCAGATCGAAACCATCTGCCAGAAACTCGCCAAGACCTCGCACACCCGCCGCGCCCAGGCCATCACCTGGAAAGTGTGGGAGGACAACGACTGCTACGACCCCGCCTGCCTGCAAAGCATCTGGTGCCGCCTGCTGGAAGAGGCCGGCCAGCCCGTGTTGAGCATGAACGTCCGCTTCCGCTCCAACGACGCCTACAAGGCCGCGTTCATGAACATCTTCGCCCTCGTGCAATTGCAGAAACGCATCGCCGCCCGCATCACCGAACTCACCGGCCGGCCGGTGCAATTGGGCCGGTATTGTCACCTGGCGGACAGCTACCACATCTACGGGTCCTACTTCAAAGAATTCGAAGGCCGCTTCCTCGGCATGTTGCAAAAGCGCACCTTCGAGCAACGCACCCTGCGCTACGAAAACGTGCGCGACATGATGGAAGAAGCCAAACCGGTGATACTGGAAAAAGCCCGGACGATGGGAAAGGCGTGAGGTCAATCAATCAACCGCGAAACAAACGAAATCTGAGAAGCACTTGTAATCGCTGATAAACGTTGACGTCTGCTGATGGCGCACGACCGTGTGCGAGATAATTCGTTGTTTGGCGTCGTCCGGTGCTACGAGTGCGAGCATTGCGACTCACGAGTGTTCGTTTGGCTCTGCGCCAGCCAACCATTTTTCAAATTTGACGTAACAGGTTTTGCTACGATGGATCCAAAGGTGCGGTTTCTCTGCGGTGTCGTTTCCATCCGACACGTAAGGGTAAAGCCCAAGGAACTGTTGTCCGTCGTAGTCTTCAGTCATTGAACCAATAACAGGGAGGATGGCAGTTCTATTGTTGTGTGCATCCTTGTAGCCAAGTTCCCATTTCATCCAAGTCGACTCTGTTGCCTTCGGCGTCACTGAGTAAAATAGACATCGGCTCGCTCGCATTCTCTCCCTGAGTTTCTCAGCCGTTGCAGGCGTGACGTTCTTCCGATCCAACGACGGATCGTCCCGCCAGTCGAGATACACCGAGTAGCCTAGATCTTCGATTGTCAACGCAACACCAAGCACCATTTCTCTGTCATCATAAACATGCTCAAGGATTCTTTGAGACCCGCCTCACGCTAAATTCTACGCTTAAACTGGAGCCGACCTTCGGAGAAGGACACGAAAAACTCACAATGGGACGTTCCCTTTCTAACCTCGCAACGTGAAACTCACGGAGTTTCATTCTCCCTACAGCGCGCGTCAATTGAAACGTCTTTAGCGCAGAGCCCCTCGGAAAAACAAATTCATACTCCCAGATACGGGTCGGCAGGCTGACTGTGAAATTGTCTGTGCATCGCTCCTCGACATTTTGGTAATAGTTATCGCATCGATACCCAAAGGTATAATGGATAGATTCTCCATACTTCAGGGGTGATCGGAGCAGGATTTGAAACTGCGCAGAAGTGTCGGATGCTGCAACATTCGTAACCTTAAGCGGTCCGTGTTCGTCGTGCGCCCAAACATCCCTAATATGGAGTGGGCGTTTGCCAACGGACCAAACGTTGAATCCCAATCGTCTCTTTGAACCACCGCCGAGATACACACACTTACAATGTGCTTTCGCTTGCACCGATCCATCCCAAGAAATCTCCCATCGCATCTGCCGTGTGAACTGGTATTCGCCGGCGTCTGTACTCCGGCGGGCCCAACCTGCGCACGATCTTTGCGGAAAAACTGATGCGTGGTAGGCTGCACCCAATTTGCGAGCGTATCGGCGCAGTCTTCGCAAGAAGACCATAGCCACCTCAGATGGTTGCGAACGTTTCGCGCGGATGAAGCCAATCGTCTTTGGAATTCCCGGACAGTTTGTTTGATCAAGTCTAACAGGCAGTATGTACGCAGGCCGAGACAAGAACGCTCGCGCTTCAGCCGCACGTAGCTCAAGTCGGGGCCAAGCCTTCTTGACATAGAACTTTGAGATGAAGATAGCACAGTATCGAGCGCGGTTTTGATATAGGTCGTCGAAATGCTCGTACAGGTTGACGCCAACAAGCCGATCTTGCTCCCATGCATCGTAGAATACGCGCAAACCCCAAGCTTGAAGGAATTCAGCAACGTCTTGGACGAACAGTCGATCCTCACCAGCAAATGAGAGTGCAAGGTCGTATTTGCGGTCTTTGTGTCGAGTCCTTGGCTTCATGTTGCTCAGTTTCGAGAGGCTACAATTGTTGGGTCCATTCAGTTCCTACTGAGTCGAAACGCAGCATGTTTGGCCTACCCATTTCCTGTTCGAAGATGCTGGGGTCGCCTTTGGTTACGCCGCCGTTTTTCTGTGTATTTCCCTCAACCATGCAGATTGGATGGCATCGTATTCCGCAAAGAGTTTTAGGCAAGGCTGAAGAAGGGGATGAACTGGTTGACCCGCCTACGCTGAAGCTTCGGCGCGGCAAGTCAGCGGCGGTGGGGCGAGGCTGCTGACGAGTACGCTCGCCCCACCAAAAGGAAAAATGTACCACTGCCCGCGGTTTCGACGAAGCGCTGGAATTGTTCGGCGGAGGGCAGGACCGTGAGGTGGCGGGGAAAAGACCTAAATACCGCGATCAGTCATCGGCATGCCGTTGCTTCAACATGGCTTCGAATCTCGCCGCTTTCGCTTTCATTCGAAGACTCACGCTCGGCTTCACGTAATAACGCCGCTGCTTTAATTGCACGAAAATGTTCTCGCGCAACATCTGCTTTTTCAACCGGCGCAGACCCTTTTCCACCGGCTCATTTTTTCTAAGTTTAACTTCGATCACTTGATGCTCGCTTTCTTTCGGATTATCCGCGTTTCCAACTGTTGGAGGGATACGCCCATTTCAGGACCGTGTCGAGTGTTTTATTGGAAAGCGGTTTCCATTACGGCGTGGCGGTCAAAAATCTGCCAGATCAATCTCCGCGAACGAATTCACCACACGGTCCGCGCGGTTCAATGTCTCGCGGTCAAAGGTGGTGGTCAGGCCAATGCATTTCATCCCGGCCCTCCTGGCCGCCTCCACTCCGTGCGGGGCGTCTTCAATCACGAGACAGGTCGCGGGTTCGGCGCCCAACTGCTTTGCGGCGTGGAGAAAAATGTCCGGGTTGGGTTTGGAGCGATAACCCACGGCGATCAAAGAAAAAATCCGGTCGCCAAAAAGTTTCGACAGTCCAAGCCGGCCATCAACGACCGCCAGCAATTCCTCCGGCATCGAGGTGGCGATGCAGGTTTTATAGTCCGACCGGACGCGTTGGAAAAACTCGCGAAAACCGGACATGAATTCCACGCCCTCCTCGAATCCGCGTTTGACCAGTTCCATTCGTTCAGCCGCCAGCGATTGGGCGTCTTCGGAAAGGCCGTATTCCTTTTTGAAAATTTCGATAGCTTCGGCCTGGGATCTTCCGGCCATCAGCGGCTTGAGCTTCGCGCGTTCGTAAGGAAGTCCCCGCCGCCGCGAAAATTCCGCCTGGGCTTCGTCCCAAATCTTTTCCGAATCAATGACGACGCCATCGGCATCGAAGATGATTGTGGTGATGCTGGATTTATCAGACACGCATTGCGTCGGTTAAAACTTAGTCATCTTCTCCAGGTCGCGGACGCGGCGGTCAATGTCGGAGCGTCTCACCTTGGTGGTGCGGTTCAGTCCGAAGCCTTCGCAGCAGAACGAGGCCACCACGCTGCCGTGAATCATCGCGCGGCGGATGTTGTCGTCCACCGAACCTTTGGCGGTGGCCAGGTAGCCCATCATCCCGCCTACGAACGAATCACCCGCGCCGGTGGGATCCACGACCGTGTGCAGCGGATACGCCGGGCAGATGAAGAACCCGCGCGGGCTGGACAGGATCGAACCGTGCGAACCTTTTTTGATGATGACGTATTTCGGCCCGAGCTTGTGGATTTTGCGGAGCGCGGCGAACACGTTGTCCTGCTTCGTCAACTGATGCGCTTCGCTGTCGTTGAGCACGAAGCCGTCAATGCGCTTGAGCAACTTCACCAAATCCGGCAGCGCGATGTTGAGCCACAGGTCCATCGTGTCGGCCACGACGAATTTCGCGCGGCCCATCTGGTCGAGTACATGATGCTGCAGCGACGGCGCGATGTTGGCCAGCAGCACGAACGGCGCGGCTTTGTGCGAGGCCGGCAGGTGCGGCGTGAATGTCTCGAACACGCCGAGTTCGGTCAGCAACGTGCGGCGATTGTTCATGTTCAACTCGTATTCACCCGACCAGTGAAAGGTCTTGCCCGGAAGAATTTGCAGGCCCTCCAGATCAATTTTATGCCGGCGATAAAGCTGGAGGTATTTCTTGGGAAAATCCTTGCCCACGACGCCGATCAATTTCACGGGCGAAAAAAAACTCGCCGCCACCGCCGCGTGACTCGCCGAGCCGCCCAGCAACCGCGGGTTTTCGGCCTTGGGGGTTTTAATGGAATCCAACGCCGTCGAGCCGACAATGAGAACGCTCATAGGTATATCAAATCGCACATCTCAAATCACAAAGGCGCGGACGTTAAGACATCGGACGAAGGCACGCAAGCTCTCGCCGGCTTGTGTGATTCGCCGAGTCGTCCCTGGCTGGCCTGGCACGGGATTGGTCGGCGGGATTGTTCAGGGCCGCTTTGGGGAGGCGACCTTGAATTCCTCAGCCCTTGTAGTGCTGGAACATGCTGGCGAAAAGTATCACTTCAGGATGCGCCGCCGCCAGCTTGGGCAGGACGAGGCGAATGCGGGAGCGATAGGCCGCGAGCTTCTCCCGAAGGGGGCGCAGATCGCCCACCTTGTCCCAGTGGAGTTTATTGAGGTCGAGCACGAGGTGGTTTTTGCTCCGTGCCAGAGAATCGCGGATTCGCTGGCCCAAACCCGCGGCATCAGCGGTTGAAAGAGCGCCTTCGAGCCGCAGCCACACCTGCTTCTTCGCGTGTTGCAGTTCGACCTGGATGGAGAGATCAGGAATCGAGATTTTGCGTTGGAGTTCCTCCCAGAGATGAAACGCGCTCCAGCGCTCCTCCGGCAAGCGATAGGTCGTCCGTTGCAATTTGGGATGCTGAAACCAATCAATCTTCAGCGTCACTGCGGTCCACAGCGCAGCGCCCACGGCCATAACCGACTTGAATCGTTCACCGGACTTGGGGTGACCCAACTCCGCGTGAATGCGCCGTTCCAAATCGCCAATCCACCGCCGCACGGCGGGGTTTGGCCCGAGCAGCCGGCCCGCGAGGAATACGGGATAGGCCACCCGCAATTCTCTGGCATAGTAATCGGCCTTGGCGCGCAGGATTGGATTCGGTGAATTCTTCAGCTTCTGATAGCCGAGCAACCGCGCTTCGAGCACGCGATAAATGCTGGGGCCGAGCCGCTGAAAATCCTGCTCGAAGCACCAACGCTGGATGTCCTCGATCTGTTCCGGCGAGAGCGTCGGGTGTTTGATCATTGTCCGGAATCCGTCCGCGCGCCGGTAGAACAATTCCTTGTCGTTCGTATAAACGTCCTGCAACAAATTCTCTTTGATGATCCGCTCGTAAAACGGCGTGCCGGGCACGGGGCCATAAATCAGAAATTGCGCCAGCGCCGGTTTGACCTTCATCAGGCCATCGAGTTCCTGCGCCACCACTTCCGGGGTCTGGTAATCAAACCCGACGATCATGGAAGTCAGCACGGTGATGCCGTGTTCGCGAAATTCCGTGAGAATATCCGCGATGGGCCGGCCCTGTTGTTTGGCATAATTCGACCGCGTGCCTTCGTAACCGATCCAGAAACCGTCAATGCCCATTTCCAGGATTTCTTCCACCGTGTATTGGCTGATCGCCTTGATACTGGAAAAGGCGAAGATTGAAAGTTTCTTTCCGCCCTTGATCACGCAATCGCGGAATTCCATCGCGCGCTTTTTGTTGAGCAGGAAATCTTCGTCCAGAATCAGGAAGACCAGACTGGGGTCCATGTCGAGGTAGCGTTCAGCCACGGCGTAAATATCTTTGCCTTCCGGCAGCAATTTGATGTGCTTGCGGGAGAAGAAATGCGAGGTGCAGCAAAAATCGCAGCCGTTCGGGCAGCCGAGCCCTGCAAAGATTTTGCCCGTGCCCGACACTTTCCACCCAAATATCTTGAGCCAGCTTACGATCAACGGGTGTTTATACGGCATCGGAATTTCGGGTTCGCCCAACAAGCGGCGAAAGTAGGCGACGCCTTCCTCGCGGCAGATGTGGTCCGCGTACGGCTTGAGCACGTCGTCTTTCAGCACGGTGCCGTAGCCGCCGAGCACGATCTTGCTGTTCGGCGCGTATTTCCGGATCAGGGCCACGGTCTCCTTCATCTTGTGCATCACCGCCATGATGAACGAGATGCCGACGTAGTCGTAGCCTTTCTTCAGTTCCTTGATGAGTTCGCGCTTCGACGGGTATTGCAGCACCACCGTTGGCACGTCGAGATTCTCAGCGATGTAATCGAGGCCGAAGTGAACGTTCACCGTGCGCGGGCTGAAAATGCCCTGAGCGCGCAGCACCTGCCGGTAAAGAAGTTCGTAGCCGACCGACGAGGCATCGCCATATTTCGGCCCCATCGGACGGCACACACTGGTTAACAAAACTTTTTTGTTCATAAAAACACCGCATCGGCATTACCGGTCAAGGAGGGTCGCTGCTCTGCGACTCAAATGAAGCGTGATCGAGCGGCTGCAACTTGCTGCTACAAGAATGCCAGTGAACAGGCAAGAAGTCAAAGACGAACTTTTGCCTGAACATTTGCCGTATTTCTTGCCGTGACCTTCCTGCGCGTGCGCGCTGAACCGCATCAAACATTTCGCCAAGCACACAACCAAGGCCTAATCCTTACGCGGAGCGCAGGTGCATCTCAAGAAATTCTGAAGCCCTGCGTTTAGCTCAAGACTCCCCACGGATCAAACACCTTCACGCCTTTGGGAAACTTAACTTTGCGGTAGCTTTCCCAAGGGCAACAGATCAGTACGGCTTTCAGCCGCTTCTCGCTTTTCAATTTCGCCGGGTCGGCCAGGTATTCAAATTCCAACAGGCTCGGGCTGTTTTGTGGCGTCGAGGCGTAATCCTGCACGACCACGCGGCAACCGTGGCGCTTGAGTGATTGCGCGATGTGCAACCCGGCGGATTCCTCAACGATGTAAGTGCCGGGCCGATATGACATGCCGAGCACCGCGACGGTGTCCCCGGGCTTCGTGCAGGCGAGGGCCTGTTGCGCGAGCTGGTCTTTGGCCATTTCGTTCACCACGTCCGTGGCCTCGGCCAGCGGCGCGCTCAAGCCGGCTTCCCTCGCCGAGTAAGCGATGAGCCGGTTGTCGCGCGGGAAACACGGACCGCCGTAGCTCAACCCGGCGCGCAGGTATTTGTGCCCGATGCGCGAGTCCGCCCCGATGGCGTCGAGAATCTGGTGGATGTTCGTGTCCGCGTAACGCTCCGCGATCATGCGCAACTGGTTGGTGAAACTGATCTTCGCGGTAATGTAGCTGTTGACCGAAATCTTAGTCAGCTCGGCGCTGGTGATGGACATGCGCGCGATCTTCGGCCGGTTCAGGTTGAATTTCTTGAAAAGTCCCGCGAGTAAATCGCCGCTGCGCGGGTCCGATTCGCCGATCAACACCATGTCCGGCTCGAGCAGTCCGCGCACGACGTTGCCCAGCGCGATGAACTCCGGGTTGTAGCAAAAACCAAAATCCTTCCCGCACTTCCCGCCGAGTTGCTGTTCCAGCATCGGGATGATGACCCGCCGGCACGCCCCCGGCGTGGTCGTGGAACTGAGGACGAACAGGTGATGTTTTTTCCGAGCGACCTTCACCGCCTGCGCCACGGGCTGCATGGCGCGCATGAGAAATTCATTCGAGAAGCTTCCGTCCGGCAGACTCGGCGATGGCACGATGAAAAACGAAGCGTCGGTCGAGGCAGCGTCCCGCGCGTCGGTCGAGGCGCGGAGACGTTTGCGGCCCGCAGTAATCGCCTCCGCCAATAGCGGCTCGTCCACGGGTGGCTCGCCGGCGTTAAGTTTACGCACGGCTTCGGCGTTGATGTCCACCCCGAGAACGTTGAAGCCGCGTTGGGCGAAGGTGGCCGCCATACACGCACCCAACTTGCCCAACCCGACCACCGACAGTTTTTTGAGCCTCGACATAGAGGGGTGAGAATCATCAAAGAAAGAAACGAAGGCAAGTGAATCTTCCCCCCGGTCTCTTAGGAGAGTGCGCTTGCGTACAGGACAATTCCCGGCATAGTCCACGCGAGTATGCCACTGATCAAACTCAGCCGAATCAATAAAGGCGGCGACATTGTGCTCAATAGCGAGCACATCGTATTCATTGAAACGGAAGCCAAAAGCACGACCGTACACATGACGAACGGGTTGCTTTTTTCGGTGGAGGAAGCCCCGGCGGCCATCGCCGTCGCGATCGAGCGTTTGGAAAGCGACCGGATCAAGAATGGGCTTGTGGAAAGCAGCCATGGCGGTAAACCGCCAAGCTGAAGTATCCGGTTTCGTAGCCAATCAAGCTTTCAGCATTGCAGGTGTGGGCCTCCCGCCAGAGTCGCTTTGACTGGTGGTGAGTCCACGCCCCGCCGGGATGGCCGGCCTTTAAAAAAATCCTCAACGGACTTGCGGCAACGGAAAACGGGTTTATTTTCCATTGGCAACCCGGAGAGCCGCGTATGAAAACCAAAAAGACCACAGCCGTTGAACAACCAACCCCCTTCACGCCTGGCATCACCAAGGCGATGGTTCGGCAGCACGCCTACGAATTATTCCGCGACAAGCTGCAGAGCCGTCCGCTGACTTTGGAAAATTGGGTGCTGGCCGAAAAGGATTTGGTTGGCGCGCTTGAGACTGAAATGATTACCGGCTGACTTGCGACCGGATTCTTGGTGCGTCGGTGCAGGTGAAAAGCCCGTCAAACGGTTGAGCTTGTGCCGATGCACCCTTTACGCGCGTCGAGCGACAACCAAATCGAAGAGCAACGCGACCGACTCAACCAGCGCCACCCGCAGTGGCCTTCTGCGGCTCGCCTTTCACCAACGCGACCGCGTAATCGCGATTCATCTTTGCGATGAATTCCAGGCTGATTCCCTTCGGGCAAACCGCTTCGCACGAACCGGTGACCGTGCAATTGCCAAAACCTTCGGCATCCATCTGCGCGACCATGTTTCTGACGCGACGATCTTTTTCGGCCTTGCCCTGCGGCAGGTAGTTGAGGTGCGAAACTTTCGCGGCGACGAAGAGCATCGCGCTAGCGTTCTTACAGGCCGCGACGCACGCGCCGCAGCCGATGCACGCGGCGGCATCCATCGCAACGTCGGCAATTTCCTTCGGAACGAGGATCGCATTGGCATCCGATGCGTTGCCGGTGTTCACGGAAACGAAACCGCCCGCTTGAACGATGCGATCAAATGCATCGCGGTTCACGACGAGGTCTTTGACCAACGGGAAAGCTTTCGCGCGCCACGGTTCGACGGTGATGGTATCGCCTTCCTTGAAACGCCGCATGTGCAACTGACAGGCCGTCGTGCCCTTCTGCCCACCGTGCGGCACGCCGCTGATTACGAGCGAGCAAGTGCCGCAGATGCCCTCGCGGCAATCACTATCGAATGCGATCGGTTCATGACCTTCGGCAATGAGCCGCTCGTTCACCACGTCGAGCATTTCCAGGAACGACATGTCCGGGATGATGTCGCGGGCCTCGTAAGTTTCAAACTGGCCGGGCGAGGTCGCGTTCTTCTGACGCCAGACTTTGAGCGTGAGATTCATTTGTAACTCCGGGTCGCCAGCTTCATTTCCTCGTACGTCAGCGGCTCTTTGTGCAATTCAGGCTGCTTGTCCACGCCCTTGAACTCCCAGGCGGCCACGTAGGCAAAGTTCGCATCGTCGCGTTTGGCCTCGCCGTCTTCGGTCTGATGTTCGACGCGAAAATGGCTGCCGCAGGATTCCTCGCGATGCAGCGCGTCGATACAAAGCAATTCGCCAAATTCCAGGAAATCCGCCACGCGGCCGGCCAGTTCGAGGTCCTGGTTCAATTCCTCGCCGGTGCCGGTGACTTTGACATTTTTCCAAAACTCCTCGCGCAGTTGCGGGATGCGCTTGAGATTCGTCTCCAGGCTTTGGCGGCTGCGGGCCATGCCGCAGTTTTCCCACATTAGCTTGCCGAGTTCCTTGTGGAAGCTTACGACGCTGCGCTTGCCATTGATGCCCAGCAGCCGCTTCGTGAGATTTCGCACGTCTTCCTCCGCCTTCTTGAACTCCGCGTGGCTCGTCGGGACTTTCACCGGCTTTGCCGAGGCGAAGTAATTCCCAACCGTGTAGGGCAAAATGAAATATCCGTCCGCCAGACCTTGCATGAGCGCGCTCGCGCCGAGCCGGTTCGCGCCGTGGTCGCTGAAATTCGCCTCGCCGACGATGAACAGGCCCGGAATCGTGCTCATCAGGTTGTAGTCCACCCACGCGCCGCCCATCGCGTAATGCGCGGCCGGGTAAATCCGCATCGGCGCTTGGTAGGCGTTCTCGCCCGTGATCTTTTCATACATGTCGAAAAGATTCCCGTAACGCTCGCGAATGGTGGCTTCGCCGAGACGTTTAATGGCATCGGTGAAATCGAGATACACCCCCCGCCCGCCCGGCCCGACCCCGCGACCCTCGTCGCAAACGCCCTTGGCCGCGCGCGAGGAGATGTCCCGCGGCGCGAGATTGCCGTAGCTCGGATACTTGCGTTCCAGATAATAATCGCGCTCGCTCTCTGGAACGTCCGCAGGCGCCCGTTGGCCGCCCTTCTGCTTTGGCACCCAGACGCGCCCGTCGTTGCGCAACGATTCGGACATCAGCGTGAGCTTGCTTTGATGATCGCCGCTCGTGGGAATGCACGTCGGATGAATTTGCGTGTAGCACGGGTTGGCGAAGAACGCGCCTTTCTTGTACGCGCGATAGTTGGCCGTGACGTTGCAGCCTTTGGCATTCGTCGAGAGAAAGAAAACGTTTGCGTAGCCGCCGGTCGCGAGCACCACGGCGTCGCCCGCGTGCGAGGAAATCTCGCCCGTCACGAGGTTGCGCACGACAATGCCTTTTGCCTGACCGTCCACGATGACAACGTCGAGCATCTCCGTCCGGGGAAACATTTGAATGTTGCCCAGCCCGATTTGCCGGCACATCGCCTGGTAAGCGCCAAGCAAAAGCTGTTGTCCCGTTTGCCCCCGCGCGTAAAAGGTGCGCGAAACCTGCGCCCCGCCAAAGCTACGATTCGCCAGCGTGCCGCCGTATTCGCGAGCGAACGGAACGCCTTGCGCCGCGCACTGGTCAATGATGTTCGCGCTCACCTCCGCGAGACGATACACGTTGGCTTCGCGCGCGCGGAAATCACCGCCCTTGATCGTGTCGTAGAACAGCCGCTGCACCGAGTCGCCGTCATTCTGATAATTCTTCGCCGCGTTGATGCCGCCCTGCGCGGCGATGGAGTGGGCGCGTCGTGGCGAATCCTGGAAGCAAAATGCTTTGACCTTGTAGCCCAATTCCGCCAGCGAAGCCGCGGCGGACGCGCCAGCCAGGCCCGTGCCCACGACGATGACTTCAAACTTCCGCTTGTTCGCGGGGTTCACGAGCTTCATCTCGAACTTGTACTTGTCCCACTTCTGCGCGAGCGGGCCACCGGGGATTCTGGCATCGAGGCTCATGTTACAGGACGTCCTTTCCGATCAGACGCAGCAAAACCGCGAGTGGAATCGAAATGTAGCCGAGGAAAATCAGAATTGACCCCCATTTCGCCAGACATTTTGGCAGGCACGGGCAACAACCCACCTTGATGCCCAACGATTGAAACATTGCGTAAATCCCGTGGCTCAAATGCATGCAGAGCAGCGCCATCGCCACGACGTAAAACCCGGATACAAGCGGTTGCCGAAAGCCGAGCACCATCATCGCATAAACATCGTGCCGGTCCTTTTCATCGTGCAGCGTCAAAAAATCCGTTCCCGTCAGATTGATGGCCTTTACCTGCACCGTGTAGTGCAGCAGATGGTAAATGATGAAAGCCGCGATGATGATTCCACTCATCAACATCGTGCGCGAAGCATAACTCGCCGCCGGCGCCGCCGGATCGCCCGCATAGCCAACGGGCCGCGCTGCCGTGTTTTCGATGGAGATCAAAATGGCCGACCAGACGTGCAGCGCCACCAGCACAATCAATCCAATACGCGCCGGCCAGATGATTTCCATATTCGACTGGAGAAAATGGCCGTAGCGGTTGATCGCCTCCGGGCCGAGAAAGATTTGCAGGTTGCCCACCAGATGCCCGACGACGAACAAAAAAAGGAGAGCGCCGCTCGCGGCCATGACAAATTTCTTGCCCAGCGACGATCTAAAAAGGCTTGCGGTGCAGCTCATCCGAAATTGCTTTGATGCCACCGAATGAGCGCGAACGCCCCTTCAGGCGCACGGAAACTAATAAGGCGATCCTTTTTCGTCAATGAGACATTGCTGATATAAGACCCACTTCGCCCAATCGCAGCCATTGCTAATTTATGGGCCGATGTTAGACCAGCGCTCACTGACCTCATGCCGGCAGAAGAGTTGCGGTTCGTTGGCCCGTAACAACTTTATTGCTTCCGCGACCGATTCCCGGTTTTGTTTCGCCTGTGAAACTAAAATTCTGGCGCAAGGATTTGCAACTCACGCACACGTGGACCATCGCGCGAGGAAGCGCAAATACGCGTCAGGTTGGCTTCATGGAGTTGACCGCCGCGGACGACGGCACTACCGGCTTGGGCGAAAGCTCCCCCAGCACGCGCTACGACGAATCCGTGGACACGGTTGAAACCTTTTGCCGAAAAGTGGATATCTCCCGGCTCTCCTTCGACGACGTGACCAGCAGCATGAATTATCTGGCCACGGTTGCCCCCGGCGAGATGTCCGCCAAGTGCGCCATCAACCTCGCGTTGCTCGATGGCGCGGCCAAGCGCGCGAAAAAATCCGTCTGCGATTTTCTGGGCTTGGGCTTCCGCGAAAATCATCACGTCACCTCCTTCAGCGTCGGCATTGACACGCCCGAGGTGATTCGCAAAAAAGTTCTCGCCGCCGGAAAATATCCCGTGCTCAAACTGAAGGTCGGTGGGCCGGATGACCGGGCAATGCTGGCCGCGTTGCGCGAAGTCGAGCCCACCAAGCCCGTGCGCGTGGACGCCAATGAAGCCTGGACGACCAAAGAGCTCGCGTTGGAAATGATTGAGCGGCTCGCGCATGACCACCACATTCAATTCATCGAGCAGCCCATGCCTGCCGGCACGAACCTGAATGATTTGGTCTGGCTCAAGCAGCGCTCACCATTGCCGCTGTTCGCCGACGAAAGCTATCACCTTGCCAGGGACGTCGGGCACTGCGCCGAATGTTTTCACGGCGTGAACGTAAAGCTGGTAAAGACCGGAGGTGTGAGCGCGGGTTTCGACGCGTTGCGTGCGGCGCGCAAGGCTGGTTTGAAAACCATGATCGGCTGCATGATTGAATCCAGCATGCTCATCAGCGCCGCTGCGCATCTCGCCGAACTATGCGATTATCTCGACGTGGACGGCAATCTGCTGATCACCAACGATCCGTATCTCGGCGTCACCGCCGAAAACGGCATTCTGTCGTTCGCCAACACTCCGGAAAAATCCGGGCTGCGCGTCTGCCCGCGATCAGGTTGATTTCCTCGCCACGCTTGACCACTCGTGAAGGCTTGTTATCATCGCTGCAGTTTCAAATGAAAGTTTTTCGCGCAATCGTTGTGGCAGTCGCCGTCGGCGGTTTCGGCGCGTCGCTCCACGCCCAACTGGCTGACGGTATCAAGGCCATTGTTCACGACTCCGTCATCACGTACCAGGAAGTCGAGGCTTTCACGGCGCCGGCTGCCGAAGTGTTGCGCCGGCAGTACCAGACGCAGCCGGACGTTTACGAGAAGAAACTTGCCGAAACACTCAACGAAAGCCTGGAACAATTGCTTGAGCGCCAGCTCATCATCCACGATTTCAAGGCTGCGGGTTACAGCATGCCTGAAGCCATCATTGATGACGCCGTGCAGGAGCGCATCCGCGCCCGTTACGGCGATCGCGCCAAGCTCACCAAGTCGCTCCAGGCACAAGGAACGACTTACGAAAAATTCCGCCAGCAGATGCGTGATCAGATCATCGTCGAGGCGTTGCGGAGCAAGAACATCTCATCGGAAATAATTATCTCCCCGCACAAAATTGAAACCTACTACCTGGCCCACCAGGATGAGTTCAAACTCGAGGACGAGATCAAATTGCGCATGATCGTTTTGAACAAGCCGTCGGAGTCAGAAGCTGCTACCGTCCGGCAACTGGCGCAGGAGATTCTCGGCAAAATCAAGGAAGGCGCCGCGTTCTCGGAAATGGCGGCGGTGTATTCGCAAGGTTCACAGCGCAACCAGGGCGGCGACTGGGGCTGGGTCGAGC
>Ga0315268_10003485_pt1 | contig 17337 bp, 18 predicted proteins | sample C1_top_MG_FD_204535 | JGI IMG/M metagenome (GOLD analysis project Ga0315268, IMG submission 204535) | Sediment microbial communities from Yellowstone Lake, YNP, Wyoming, USA - C1_top | ecosystem: Environmental > Aquatic > Freshwater > Lake > Sediment | place: USA: Wyoming | collected 2017-08-01
GACATCCTGGAGTCCGGCATCGACCAGACCAGCCAGCGCGCTTTCGTGGTTACCGAGTACCCGCGCGACCGCAAAGCGGTGCTCCTGTGGATCAAGCAACTCACCGCCTTGAGCGCGCGCTCTGCTCCCGCGCCGCCTCGGCCGTCACCCGCCGGCGAAGCCACACCGGCCCCCGCGCCCGGCGCCACCCGCATGTTCGACCCGGCGGCGATTTTTGCCGCCGCCGCCGGCCCGGCGCCCGACCCTGCCCCTGCTTCTCCTCCTCGACCTGCGCCGGAGAGTGCACCTGCCGCCACGCGCATGTTCGATCCCTCGGCTTTATATGCGGTGGCGGCGCAGGGTGCGGCAGCGGCCCCGGCGCCGGCGCGCGTTCCGGAGCCTTCACCGGAAACCCGCATGTTCGATGCCTCCGCCATTTTCGGTGTGGCGGTCCCGCCGGTGACGTCTGCGCCCGCGCCGTCTTCTTCCGAAGCGCCGCCGCAAGCCCCGGCCGGCGCCACCCGCATGTTCGATCCGGCGGCGATCTTCGCGCCGCCTGCAGCCAGTGCGCCTGCCGAACCCCCGCCAGCCGGAAGCGGGGCCGGCGGCGCCACCCGCATGTTCGATCCGGCAGCCATCTTTGCCGTCGCCGCCAGCTCCCCGCAGCTACCCGCGATCGAACCCGCCGCGCCGGTTGCGCCCGCTGCGCCGCAGGTCGCCGCGGGCCACACCAGGGTGATCTCCAGCGCCGCCTTGGCCAGCATGCTTGCCTCATCGTCCGGCCCAGGAAAGCCTGCGCCGCCCGCCAGACCGATCGAACCGGCTGCCGCGCCGCAACCTGTCGCGCACGCCCCCATGCCGGCGCACCCGCCGCCGGTCCCGCCGGTCAAGGAATCGCACTGGCCGCTTCCGCCCGCGCTGCTGCTGGGCGGATTCGCGCTGCTGGCAATCTTGATGGTGCTGTTTTTCCTGCTGAAGAAGTGAAGGTTGCGGGTCGCTACACCTGCGCCACACGGAAAAGCTGGCTTCCGATGATCACAGTAGATCCCGGCGGGACGGGCACTTTCCCCTGCGCCTTCAGGTAGGTCCCGTTGCGGCTGCAATCTTCGATGAAGAAATTCTCGCCGCGATGGTAGACGCGCGCGTGGGTGCGGCTCATGAAATCATCTTTCGAAAAATCGTAGGTGCAGCCGCTGCGCCCGAAGGTCACCACTTCCTGGTTCAGCGGATAGCGGCTGCCTTCCTCGCCGCCATCCGGCCGGATGCGCAGCAGCTCGGCGACCGGTTCCTGCAGCAGGGAAGAGACCTTGCCGATAGCGGTGCCGGTCATGGCCGCCGCCGCTACCGCCTCCGCGCTCTCCTGGAAGCGCATCATTTCCGCCCCCATGAGGATGATGTCGTGGTCCTGCAAGGTGTAGGTGGCCACCAGGCGCACGAAAATTCCGTGATTGCTCAAATCTTCCACGCACACCTGGCCGGCATGCGAGGTGAAGCGCGCGTGCAGCGGCGCCATCCGCGCGTCGCTGGGAAACGTAACCTCGCCCGCGCTCTGGCCGAGCGTCATTTCTTTCCCGAGTTGCCATTCCTTGTCGCTGGCGCCGGCCACCAGGTGCTGCAGCTTGAACTTGGGCAGCGCCAGCACGCCGCCTCCTGACACCACCGTGTGCGCGGCCAGCGGACGCACGGCGTCGCGGGTTTCGTCCCACAACACTTCAAACAACTCGCTGGGCCCTTCTTTCCCCTTCAGGCTGAACCGGCCCAGGTATTGGACCTTGAACAGGCCAAGGCTGGTGACTTTCAGGTTCACGCTTTGCGAGATGACAATCTGCTCCGGCTGCGCCACGCTTTCCACCCGCGAGGCCACGTTGACCACGTCCCCGAACACGTCGTTCGACTTCACGATCCCGGGGCCGTAGTTCAGTCCGATGCGGATGGTGATGCGGTCCTGCTCCGGCCGGTTGGCGTTGCGGTGCTTCAGCGCCAGGTGCGCCCCGATCCCCGCCTCCACCGCGTCCTTGCAGTCTTCGAAGGTAGCCATCACCGCGTCGCCGATGGTCTTGATGAAGGTCCCGTGGTGCTTCTCCACCTGGTGGCGGATGATCTCGGTGCACTGGTGCACCATCATCACTCCGGCGATGTCGCCGTACTTTTCGAAGTACGCCGTCGAGCCCCGGATGTCGGTGAACATGACCGTGATCTCGCGCCGGAACTTGTCCAGCTCCGACACCATCTCCGGCTGCAGCAGCGAAGCCTGGATGATCTGCGTGAACTTGGTCGCCATCACGTTCGCGCCACCATGCGCACAGGGACCGGGGCGGCATCATGATGCACGTCTCTGATGCCGGTTGCAAGCGGCGATTGCCCTCGCGGTGCCCTTTTTGAAATCCCCGCTGGTTTCCGCGCTGGTGCCCCACATCTGCCCGCCTTTGGCAGATGTGGGCTCGCCTGCCGGTACCTCGTCAGTTACCTCCAGGGCGAAATTGCCCGGCTGCAGATGGCCCTCGCGTAGCTACTATGGATGGGGCAGTTCGCCGGCGCAAAGGTGCCGGCCAAAATGGCAGCCGAAGTCGCAGATAAGATCGAGCTCGACCTGCACCGCGTCTTTCAGGAGCGCATTCCCAGTACCCTGGCCATCGCCGAACGCGCGGTCGGCACGGTTGTCGCCGGTCACCAGCAGGATGTGGACTGGATCAAAGCGAACTTCAGCGCGCTGGTCGAGGCCGTCCAGGCTGCCGCCTGCGAGGAATACCTGCAGGCGCAGCAGGAGGCAGCGCGCGGCGCCTTCTGCGATGTGCTGCTGCCGCTGGCCGGCGAGAACCCCACCTGTTCCGACTTTGCCCGTCTGCTGGGCGATAACTTCTACGTGCTCGACCGCTTCTTCGTCGGCCTGACCCACGCCCGCCGTCCCCACGTGATCAAGGCTTTCGAGCTGCTCATCTGCAGGTTCCTCGCCGCGCACTACCCCGGCGCCACTCAGCCGGTCATCCCCGGTCATCCTGACTTCATTTTCCCTCGATCGATCAACTGCGGCGCGACCCGGGCGAGGCCATGATCTTCTCCATCAAGAAGACCGTCCGTGAGCGTTGGCGCCAGATGCTGAGCGAGGGCACCAAACCGCTCGGCTTTTTCTTTGCCACTACCGACGAGGAAATCACCCCCGGCGATTTGACCGACATGCACGCCGCTGGCGTCCGCCTGGTGGTCTCGGCGCGGGTGAAAACGCTCCGCCGCGAGTACCAGGACGCTCCCAACATCATCACCTTCGAACGCTTCTTCGCCTGCCATCTCGACCCGGCGGTCGAACGCTGGCGCGCCGCCGGCCTGCTCACCAAAACCCAGCCGCAACCCAAACCGCCCGACGTGGTCGCCGACGCGCCTCAACCGGACCTGCTTCCTCCTGGCTTCAGCCCCGCCCGCACCACCGGCGCCTTCCGCCATCGCACCCTCAACCTGCTGCAACCCAGGCTGTTCGAATAAACCGAATTGCTTCTTGTGCCGCCGGCGTTGTAGCGCGGGCGTTGTACCGCGGGCGCCCTCGCCCGCGCATGCCGCGGGCTGAAGTCATCTGCTTACCGTCCCTCATTGTGTTACGCTGCTTCTGACATCTGCGGCCCTGCCCGGGTGGCGAAACTGGCAGACGCACGGGACTTAAAATCCCGGGTTCCGAAAGGGACGTGCGGGTTCAATTCCCGCCCCGGGCACCACGGCCTCGCCCTGACGCAGGATTTCAAGAGGTTCTCGCTCGGGATTTCGACCGGAGCGCGACCTTGGTATTGGTTTCTATCTCCCTTAAGAAACGGCACTTACGCTGTTTTTAAGGGGCCGGCAGTCGAGCCAGGACGGTGCTGCCCGGCCCGAAAACTTTGCCATACAATTTTTCGTATTTCCTCTTGCCGTCCTCCACGATATCCTGTAAAATCTCTGGTTTTTGTGGTCCTTCCGATTCGTGCAGTAAGGGGAATCGCCGGACATTTATAGGGGTAACGCCGTGAATCCTTTCGTCGCTCCGGCGAATCGAATCAACAGGCCCTTATACATCTGGAAAATTCCTAAACTCAGCTGAGGCAGGACAGAACTCATCATGGCGAAGCGACGCGGAAATCCCAACTGGGGCAAGCCCGAGCCCATCGGCCCGGTCACCCCGACTATCACCGAATTCGAGCAGGTGGTGCGCGAGTTCAAGCTCCAACCGGACCAGTACTTGCGTTCGACGCGGCTGCGCGAGTGGGCGCGCCGCAATAAGAATTCCAAGTACATCCCCGAGCCCTTGCTGGAAGCCTGGGGATTCGAAATCGAGTCCACACTGTAAGCGCCACCACAAGCTAAGAAAGGGTCGCCGGCTCGGCGACCCTTAATTTTTTTTGAGCCTACTGAGACTCGCAGATTATAGTGACGCCGTTGAGGGTTCTTGCCATGCCGTCAACCCCACAGATTGTCATTCCGAGCGCCCGCTTTTTGGGCGCGAGGAATCTGCTGTTTCTCAAACTCAACCAAAAGCAGATTCCTCGCTTCGCTCGGAATGACAATCCCGGAGAGAGTGGCGTGATGCCAGGCCCGTCGCATAGGACATTACTTGCGCAGACAGCAATAATTGCAAACTGCTGATTGCTGTTTTTTTCCGGCGCCTTGCGGCGGCGCGCGGCATCGGATATCATTGAACGAACGTTCGATATAAGCGAGAGCTGGCATGGCCGCACGTCTTCGTTCCCGCGCCTCCTCCGCCCGCCCCAAGACTACGGGCCGTCCGGAAAGCCGTTTTGACCGCCGCCTGGGACAGATTCTGGAGCACGCCACCAACGTCTTTTACGAAAAAGGCTACGAGGGCGCCTCCATGCGCGACCTGTCGCGCGCCAGCGGCATGTCCCTGGCCGGCCTCTATTACTACTTCGAATCCAAAGAGAAGCTGCTCTACCTGGTGCAGAAGCACACCTTCTCCACCGTCATGGAGTTGCTGAAGCAGCGTCTGGAAGGCATTACCGACCCCGAGCTGCGGGTGCGCATCTTCATCTGCAACCACTTGGAGTACTTCCTGGCCAATCTGAAGTCTATGAAGGTGCTCTCGCACGAGGGCGACGTGCTCACCGCCTCTCTGGCCACCGAAATCGCCGACATGAAGCGGGATTACTACCGCCTGTGCCGCGGGCTGGTGGAAGACCTGCGCCGGGAAACCGGGCGCCAGTTCCACAGCGAGATTTCCACCCGGGTGGCGGTGCTCAGCCTGTTCGGGATGATGAACTGGATCTACACCTGGCACAACCCGCGCCACGACCTGGGGGCCAGCGAATTGGCCGAGCAGATGGGCGACATTTTCATTCACGGATTGGCGGGAGCGGTTCCCAAATCGGGCTCTGTGGGGGGCCTGGGCGGACAAAGAGCGGCAGCCCGCAAGCAAAGGTCTGCATCTTCCAACATCTGATCGCATAGTCGCGCGGCAAAGGAGTTTGCGATGGCGAGCACCACTTCGACAATCGAAGGCGCCAAACCGCTTGTCCAGTACCGGACCGAGGCTGGGGTGGCCGTCATCACCCTGGACGACCCGCCGGCCAACACCTACACCTACCAGATGAACCGGCAGCTCGACGACGCCATCCTCAAGGCGCGCATGGATAATGACGCGTACGTCATCGTGCTCACCGGGGCGGGGGACAAGTTTTTCTCCGCCGGCGCGAACATCAAGATGCTGGCCAGCGTCGACCCCACCTTCAAGTATTACTTCTGCCTGCACGCCAACGAAACTCTGCTCCGGCTGGAACACACGCCTAAACTGGTGATTGCGGCGCTGAACGGGCATACCGTGGGCGGCGGCCTGGAAATCGCCATGGCGGCCGACCTCAGAATCGCGCGCCGCGACGCGGGCAAGATCGGGCTGCCCGAGGTCAACCTGGGCGTGCTGCCCGGCACCGGCGGTACGCAGCGGCTCTCGCGTCTGGTGGGAAAGTCAAAGGCCATCGAACTGATCGTGACCGGCAATACCTACTCGTTTGAAGAGGCCCAGGAGCTGGGTATCATCAACGATATTTTCGAGCGCGACGGCTTCATGGAAAACCTGCTGGAGTACGCGCGCCAGTTCTGCCCGCCCAACAAGGCGGCCAAAGCCGTGGGTCGCATCAAGCGCTCCATTCAGACCGGCTGGGAAATCCCAATCGAGGCCGCGCTGGCTCTGGAGCGCGAAAACCAGCAGCTCCTGTTCCAGAGCGAGGACGCCAAGGAAGGCCTGGCGGCGTACGTGGAGAAGCGGCCGGCGACGTTTACGGCGAAATAGCTGTCAGCAGTCAGCTATCAGCTTTCAGCCGGTGCACTGGCGACTGGCAACTGACAACTGACAACTGACAACTGGTTTGCCCATGATGTGTTATTCCGAGCGGGACTTCAGTCCCGTGAGGAACCTGCTTTTTGATTGAGGCGAGAGATGCTGACAGCCACCAAAGCGAAGATCGAGCCCGGCAAACTGCTGATTAACGGCGAATGGGTCCAGAGCGGGAGAACATTTGAGACCATCAATCCCGCCACCACCGAGGTGCTGACGCAGGTGGCCGAGGCCGGCCCGGCAGAGGTGGACGCCGCCGTCGCCGCCGCGCGCAAGGCGTTTGACGACGCGGCTGGCCCCTGGCGCAAGCTCTCAGCCAGCGCCCGCGGACGCCTGCTGTGGGCCATCGCCGATCTGGTCGAGCAGAACATCGATGAGCTGGCCGAGCTGGAGACGCTCGACAATGGCAAGCCCATCTTCGAATCCCGCCAGGTGGATATGCCTATGGTGGCCGACGTATTCCGCTACTACGCCGGCTGGGCCACGAAGATTCACGGCGAGACCATCAATATCAATGAGGGCGCTTTCACCTACACGCAACGCGAGCCGGTGGGCGTGGTGGGGGCGATCATTCCGTGGAATTTCCCGCTGCTGCTGGCCAGTTGGAAGCTGGGGCCGGCGCTGGCCTGCGGCAACACCGTGGTGCTCAAACCGGCGGAGCAGACGCCGCTCACCGCGCTGCGCTTCGGCGAGCTTTGCCGCCAGGCCGGGCTGCCCGCGGGAGTGCTGAACATCATCACCGGCGGGCCGGAGACCGGGGCGGCGCTGGTGCGCCACCCGCGGGTGGACAAGATCGCCTTCACCGGCTCGACCGCCGTGGGCAGGGAAATCATGCGCTCCGCGGCCGACACCCTGAAGCGCGTCACCCTGGAGCTGGGCGGCAAGTCGCCCAACATCGTGTTTGCCGACGCTGACCTGGACGCCGCCGTGAAAGGCGCGATCAATGGAATCTTCTACGGCAAGGGCGAGGTCTGTAACGCCGGCTCGCGGCTGTTCGTCGAGAAGAAGATCGAAAGCGAGTTCCTGGACAAATTGGTGGAGCGCACCAGGAAGATCAGGCCGGGCGACCCGCTGGACCCGAAAACCAGGCTGGGCGCGATTGTCAGTGAGCAGCAGATGAAGACCGTGCTCGGCTACATCGAGGCCGGCAAGAGCGAGGGCGCCCGGCTGGTAACGGGCGGCGCGCGCGCCTCGGTGGGCAGCGGCGGCGGCTACTTCATCGAGCCCACGATTTTCGGCGGCGTGCAGAACGAGATGAAGATCGCGCAGGAAGAAATCTTCGGGCAGGTGCTGGCCGCGCTTACCTTCGACGACGTCGAGCAGGTCGCGGAGCAGGCCAACCGCAACCCATACGGGCTGGCGGCGGCCGTCTGGACCCGCGACATCAAGAAGGCGCACGCGCTGGCGCGGCGGCTGAAGGCGGGCACGGTTTGGATCAACACCTATGGCCTGATGGACGCGGCGCTGCCCTTCGGCGGCTTCAAGCAGTCCGGCTTCGGGCGTGAGTTGGGCATGCACGCTATTGAGCACTACACGGAATTGAAGAGTGTGTGGATGAGCTTGTGAGTCGGTGGTCGATGGTCGATGGCTGATGGCCGAACCACCGCCGCATGGCCATCGACCATCGACCATAGACCATCGACCAGCGACGTGGGGTGAGGACCATGCCGGGCAAAGTTTTCAGGATCGGCGCTTTCAGCGACTGGGTGGGACTGTTCGACGAGTGGCGCAAGGACATCGGCATCAACCAGCGCGAGGTGGCCGATTTCAAGTTCGACACGCTGTTTGGGGCCATCGACACCGGGGAAATCAGCTTCGGCCATTACCGGGGCCGCCCCAAGTGGGAAACTCTGCGCCAGGTGCCCACGCAGCAGATGCGCGACGCGCTGATGAACCTGATCGTCTACCAGGGCGACACCGAGTTTGCCAGCGTCGAGCAGCAGCGCTGGCTCTTCCAGACCGCGCCCACCGACTACGACCGCAAGGCGCTGCTGCGCGTCTGGATCGAAGAAATGCGCCATGGCTGGCAGATGTGCGCCCTGCTGGTGGAGCACTTCGGACACTCCGGCAAAGTGGAAGCGCAGAAGCTGCTGGAGCGGCGCGCCTTTGAGAACAAGCGGCTGCTGGGCGCGTTCAATGTGGAGGTCGACAACTGGATGGATTTCTTCACCTACACCGACTTCGTGGACCGCGACGGCAAATTCCAGCTCCAGATGCTGAAGTATTCGGCCTTCGCGCCGCTGGGGCGCTCCATGTCGTACATGCTGCGGGAAGAAGCCTTCCACATGGGCGCCGGCAACGACGGCCTGGCGCGCGTGGTCAAAGCCGGCAGGGTGCCGGCGTGGCTGATCCAGAAATATCTGAACAAGTGGATTTCCGGCTCTTACGATCTGTTCGGTACCGATCATTCTTCCTCGGCGCACTGGGCCTACGTCTGGGGGCTGAAGGGGCGTTACGACGAGCCCAAGAACCAGAATGCGCCCGACCTGGACGACCTGAACGATTACAACCGCCACCTGTACCGCGACGAGGTGGCGGGCCTGATCGAGCTGATCAGCAAAAACCTGCCGCCCGGCACGGAGCCGCTGTACGCGCCCGATATCAAGTTCAACCGCGTGATCGGCCGCTGGGCGGGACAGAAGTTCCACCCCAAAACCGGCGAGGCGATGGAAGACAAAGCATACGCGCAGCAACTCGAGACCTTCTTGCCGACCGCGGCCGACGAGAAGCTGCTGGTGGAGATCATCGCCAACGAGAAGCACTGGATTGCAGAAAAGACCGGCGCCCGCGATCCCCTGGAGACTATTGCAGAACCGAGGAAGTCAGCTATAAATCTGTAGCTCTCAGCTGTCGGCAAACCGGCGGCTGACAGCTGATAGCTGAGAGCTGAGAGCCTTTCATGTCGAGTTCCACCGCTGAATTCGCGAAGAGCTACACCCTGTCCGAGCTCATGGTGGCCTCGGCGGCGCGCGAGATTCGCGATCGCGAGGTGGTGTTCGTCGGCATGCGCCTGCCGCTGATCGCCTTCGTTGTCGCCAAGCGCACGCACGCGCCCCATGCCGTCGGCCTGTTCGAGAACGGCGTGATCCGCAGCACGCCGGCGCCGGAGCTGATCTACACCATGGCCGACCCGCCCAATATCCTGGGCGCGACGCAATGCCTCGACATGATAAGTGTCATGAGCCTGCTGCAATCCGGGCGCGTGGATTTGGGATTTCTAGGCGCGGCGGAGGTGGATCGCTTCGGAAACCTGAATTCTACGATGGTACGTGTGTCAGGGCACGACTTTAGCCGTGCCGCACAGGGCAAGAAAGAAGCCGCGGCTTTAGCCCCTGCGGCCATCGACCATCGACCATCGACCGCCGACCGCATTACGCGTCTTCCCGGTTCCGGCGGCGCTTGCGACATCGCTTCGCTGGCGAAACGCTTTGTCGTCCTGCTGGAGCACTCCCGGCGGCGGCTGCCCGAGCGCGTGTCGTACATCACCAGCCCCGGCAACGGCGACGGTACGGGCTGGCGGCAGCGCGTGGGCTTGCCGCGAGGCGGGCCGTCGGCGGCGATCACCACTAAGGCGGTGCTGCGCTTCGGCGAAGATGGCGAGGCCTGCCTGGCGTCGGTGCACCCGGGCGTGAGCGTCGAGGATGTGCTCGCCAACACGGGATGGAAGTTGCGGGTGGCGGAAAACGTGGTCGAGACGCCGCATCCCACCTCCGAGGAGCTGCGCGCCATCCGCGAGTACGACAGGGAAGGGTTCTGGACTTCTTAGAATGATGTAGCCTGGCCGCCCTCGGCCGGGCCGCGAGGCATTATGACCACACGGAATGCGAGCACCGGCTTTGAGCGCCTGATGGTCAGCATGCAGCCGCCGGTGGCGCGCGTGATTCTGGCCCGCCCACCGGTGAACGTGATTGACATTCCGATGATGGATGAACTGCTGGTCGCCATGGAGCAGGTCGAGAACCGCCCCGACATTACCGCCGTGGTCCTGGCCGGCGGCGACCGCGCCTTTTCCGCCGGCGTGGACGTGAAGGCGCACACCCCGGACAAGGTGCGCGACATGCTGGTGAAGTTTCACTCCGTGATTCGCGCCGTGGCCAACACGCGCAAGGTCACGATTGCGGCGGTGCGCGGCAACTGCTTCGGCGGCGGCGCCGAGCTGGCCGCTATCTGCGACCTGGTGTTCACCACCGACACCGCCAACTGGGGCTTCCCGGAAATCACCCTGGGCTGCTTTCCGCCGGTGGCGGCCGTAGTGCTGTCGGCCATCATCGGGCAGAAGCGCGCCGCCGACCTGGTCCTGACCGGCCGCAGCATCACCGGCGAAGAGGCAATGCGCATCGGGCTGGCCAACGAAGCCGTTCCCGAAGACGAGTTATCGGAGCTGGTGGATGAGACCGCCGAGCGCCTGTCGAAGCTGAGTTCAGCGTCGCTGGCCCTGACCAAGAAGGCGTTCTATGACCGGCTGCAACTTCAGCAGGGGCTGGCGCGCGCCGAGCAGATTTATCTTGACGAACTGATGAAGCTGGAGGACGCGCGCGAGGGCATCGCGGCGTTCATGGAGAAGCGCCAGCCGGTGTGGAAAGGGAAGTAATTGCGGAACTGCGGAATCGGGTAACTGCGGAATCGGGTAACTGCGTAATTGTCAATTACCCGATTACGCAATTGCCCGATTACCCGATCGTTATGTCCAAGCTTATCCCAATGCGTGAAGCGGTCGCTGCCATCGAAAATGGCGCCAGTGTCGTGCTCGGCTGCCAGCTCGAGCAGATGATCCCGTTCGCCGCCGGGCACGAGATCATCCGGCAGAGGAAGCGCGGCCTGACGCTGATCGGGCCGATCTCCGACATTCTGTTCGACCAGATGATCGGCGCCGGCTGCGTCCAGCGCGTGATTGCCGCCTGGGTCGGGAACGTGATGATGGGCCTGGCGTATAACTTCCGCCGCGCCGTCGAGCAGGGCGAAATCCAGGTCACCGACATGACCAACTTCACCGTGGCGCTGGCCTTGCAGGCGGCGGCCATGGGCGTGCCCTTCCTGCCCACGTTGACGGCGCTGGGCAGTGATGTGGCGCGGGAGAACGAGTTCTTCGCGGAGATCGAGTCGCCGTTTGCCACTGGCGATGTAGCGCGCTCGCCCTCGAGCGCGACGAGCGATTTCCCGGCCGAGGGCGGCCGGGCTACATCGAACGGCCGGAAGCTGCACGCCATCAAGGCCCTGCACCCCGATGTCGCCATCGTGCATGTGCAGCGCGCCGACCAGGATGGCAACGCGCACTGCTGGGGCAATTTTGGCGTCCTACTGGAGGCGGTGCGCGCGGCGCGCAAGGTGATCGTGATGGCGGAAGAGATCGTGGCGCCCGAGGTGATCGCCAGCGACCCCAACCGCACCGTGATTCCCGGGTTCCTGGTCAGCGCCGTGGTGGAGGCGCCGTTGGGGGCGCATCCGTCGCCGGTGCAGGGCTACTACAAGCGCGACGACGCGTTCTTCCAGCAGTACCACGCGGAGACCAAGACCAAGGCGGACTTCGAGCAGTGGGCACAGCGCTGGATTCACGGCGTGCGCGATGTGCAGGAATACGCGGCGCGCCTCGGCCAGGAGCGCGTGGCCGGATTGCGCGTGAAGCAGCACGCCTACGCCGCGGCGGCGGATTTTGGGTATTGAGTCGATAGTCGATGGTCTATGGTCGATGGCCTCGCGCCAACGGTCATCCCGGATGGCCATCGACCATCGACTATCGACCATAGACAAGCAGGCATGAAAAAGGAACTCGTAAGCTTAAGAGTCAACGGCCGCACGCATGAACTGGCCATCGAGCCCAACCGGCTGCTGCTCGATGTGCTGCGGCAGGAGCTGGGGCTGACCGGCTCCAAGCGCGGCTGCGACGACAGCTCCTGCGGCGCCTGCACCGTGCAGCTCGACGGCGTGCCCATGCTGGCCTGCACGCTGCTGGCGGGGTCCTGTCAGGAGCAGGAGATCACGACTGTCGAGGGCATCGCCGAGCACGGCTCGCTGGCGGCCATCCAGAAGGCTTACGGCGACTGGGGCGGCGCCCAGTGTGGCTATTGCACTCCCGGATTCATGATGACCGTGCATCATCTCTTGGCCGAGAATCCGAATCCATCGCAAAACGATATACGCGCGGCGTTGAGCGGGAACCTGTGCCGCTGCACCGGCTACATGCAGATGTTCCAGGCGATCAAGGCGGCGATTGAAGCGGAGCGGAAGGGAAGGGGAGAAGCGAAAGTCCAAAGCGTGTCATTCTGAGCGAGGACGCGGCCAACAGCCAGAACGCGCCGCTTTTGCGCGTTCGGGTTGCCGCGTCCGAGTCGAAGGACCTGCTTTTCCTGACGACCGACGACCGACGACTAATGACTGATTTCACGACAATCGGCAAGCCCGTAGCCTTCCTCGACGCGGCCGAGAAGACCACCGGCCACGGCAAGTACACCGACGACCTCAGCCTGCCCGGCATGCTGGTGGGCAAGATTCTGCATTCGCCGCACCCGCACGCGCGCATCCGCCGCATCGACGCCAGCCGCGCCCGCGCCTTGCCTGGCGTGGGGGCGGTCGTGACCGGCCCGGACGCGCCCACCACCTACGGCATTCTGCCTATTGGCCACGATGAGCACGCGCTGGCGCTCGACAAGGTGCGCTACGTCGGCGACAACGTGGCCTGCGTCGCCGCCGTCGATGAGGCCACGGCGGAAAAGGCGCTCGAGCTGATCGTTGTTGATTACGAGCTGCTGCCGGCCTGGTTCGATCCGGAAGATTCCATGAAGGCCGAGTCGGACTTCATCCATCAGAACCGGGCGCACAACATCGAGAAGGAGTACCACCACGTTTTCGGCGATCCCGACCGCGCCTTTGCCGAAGCGGACTACGTGGCCGAAGCCCGTTACATGGCCAACGAAGTGACGCACGCCGCCATGGAGCCGCACTCCACGCTGGCGGCCTTCGACATTGACCCGCACACCGGCAAGCCCGGCAGGCTGACGGTATGGTCGTCCACCCAGGTGCCGTACTACCTGCAGCACAAGCTGTCGCTGGTGCTGGACCTGCCGATGTCGCAGATTCGCGTCATCAAGCCGCTGGTGGGCGGCGGCTTTGGCGGCAAGAGCGAGGTCATCCCGCTGGAGATCATCGCCGCCATCGCCGCCCGCGCCGCCGCCGCGCCCGTCAAAATCACCTACACGCGCGAGGAAGTGTTCTGGGCCGCCGCAACCTGCTGAAACCGCCTTGCGTCACGGTGAACGGCCTGCGCGTGCTCAGCTACGGCCTGCCCGAGTGCATTGAACAGGTCGTGGCACGATCGAAATGGATAGAGAAACGCGCTGGGGTGCCCCACCCTAGCCCGGGGTTGGCTAGGGTGGGGATGTCGGTCCGGCGCGGTCTGGGCATCGCGTGCAGCCACTACGTCAGCGGCGCCGCCAATTCCATCATCCGCTCCGACATGCCGCACTCGACGGTTAACATCAAGGTGGACCACGACGGCGGCGTGGTGGCCTACACCGGCGCGTCGGAGATCGGTCAGGGATCGGACACCATGACGGCGCAGATCATCGCCGAGGTGCTGGGCTGCGGCCTGGCGCGCGTCAAGGTGGTCGCCGCCGATACCGACCTGACGCCCATCGACCTGGGGTCGTACTCCAGCCGCGTCACGTTCATGAATGGCAACGCCTCCTTGCGCGCCGCCGAGCAGGTCAGGAAGAAGATCGCCGCCGCGGCGGCGCAGAAACTGAACTGCGCACCCGGGGAGGTGGTTTTCCGCAACGACAGAGTGTTTCGCAAAGGCGCGTGGGAGCAGCCGCCCTCGGCTGCTCCGCGAGAACATGTGGCGCGGGCGCCCTCGCCCGCGGAGGTGAAAGCTCAGGGCCGCGTCGAGGGCCAGATTCTGCGCGGGTCGGTGCAGCAGAAGAGAACAGAAGAAGGCCCGAAGGACTCCATGAGCTTTGAGGAAGCGGTAGTCGCCGCCATTGATTTCAGCGGCGCTCTTACCGGTACCGGGTCGTACGCGCCGCCGGAAGAGGCGCGCGGCGGCAAGTTCAAAGGAGCGGGAGTCGGGCCGTCGCCGGCTTATTCCTATTCGGCGCAGGTGGCCGACGTCAGCGTGGACGAGGAGACCGGCGAAGTCACCGTGCACAAAATCTGGGCCGCGCACGATTGCGGGCGCGCGCTGAATCCGGTCGGCGTGGAAGGCCAGGTGATCGGCTCGGTGTGGATGGGCCTGGGGCAGGCGCTGCAAGAGGAAATGATCTGGAAGGACGGGCTCATCATGAACCCCGGGCTGCTGGAGTACCGCTCGCCCTCCATGGCCGAGTCGCCCGAGATCGAGTGCATGATCGTGGAGAGCATCGATCCCGAGGGCCCGTTCGGCGCCAAGGAAGCGGGCGAGGGCTCGCTGGCGGCTACCATTCCCGCCATCGCCAACGCGATTTACGATGCCGTGGGCGTGCGCTTGCGCGAGGCGCCGTTCACGCCCGAGCGCGTGCTGGCCGCCCTGCGGGCCAAGCGCGGCGACAAAAAGATGGACTTGACCGAGGGCGTCGATCCCCAGCAGCCGCGGCGCTTCCGCGAGCACGGCGGCGCGCTGCGGTTCCAGGGCAAGGGCCCGGCGCGCGTGGCACAGCCGCCCTCGGCTGTGCAGGGAGGCGACCACTGATGGCGCTGCCTGAATTCCAGTTGCTGCGCCCGCGCACCCTGGCCGAAGCCGTCGAGCTGCTGGCGAAGCACGCCTCGGACGCCCAGATTGTCGCCGGCGGCACCGACCTGCTGCCGTCGCTGCGCCAGCGATTGTTCGCGCCGCAATACCTTGTGGATATCCGCGGCGTCGGCGAACTCCGAGGCATCCGCCCGCGCCAAGGCGGTCTGGAAATCGGCGCGCTCACCACGCTCACCGCGATCGAGCGCTCGCCGGAAATTGCGCTCAGTTATCCCGTGCTGCGTGAGGCCGCGCAAACGGTCGCCTCGCCCGTGCTGCGCAACATGGGCACCCTGGGCGGGAACATCTGCCTGGACACGCGCTGCCTCTGGTACAACCAGTCGCTGGCCTGGCGCAGGTCGTGCGGGTTCTGCATTAAGAAGGACGGAGATCTCTGCCATGTCGCTCCCGGCGGAACCAAATGCTGGGCGGCCTTCTCCGGCGATACCCCGCCCGCGCTGCTTTGCCTGGACGCAGAGATCGAAATCGCGGGGCCAAGCGGTGCGCGCCGCCTGCCGCTCAGCGAGTTCTATACTAGCCTCGGCGACGCCCGCATGACGCTGGAGCGCAACGAACTGCTTACGCGCGTGCTGTTGCCGGCGCGCACCGCCGGATACCGTGGTGTGTATCGCAAGCTGCGCATACGCGGCTCGATCGATTATCCTTTGGCCGGCGTGGCCGTGGCGCTGCAGCGCAGCGACGGGCATGTGGCGGACGCGCGGGTGGCGATCACCGCCGTGAACCCCGCGCCGCTGCTGGTGCGCGCGGCCGCCGAGGCGCTGAAGGGCAGGGAAGTGACTGAAGAGCTGGCAGCGCAGGTGGGCGAACTGGCGGCGCGCGCGGCCAAGCCCTTGACTACTTCGGCCCTGACGCCGGAATATCGCCGGGAGATGGTGCGCGTGCTCAGCAAGAGGGCAGTGACGGAGGTTTTTCGCCAGTGAAAGTCCGCGCCTGCATTTTGCTTCTGCTGGCTGCGGCGCCGCTGGCCTGCACCAGCAAGCCGCAGTCGCTTGAGCTGCGCGCGCGCTTGCATGGCGCCCAGGCCCTGCAGATCGGCACCCCGGTGTTGCTGGCCGGCGCCCGCGTCGGCGAGGTGATATCGGTGCGGCCCGTGGGCTTCGAGGAGTCCGAAGTGGTGTTTCGGATTGACAACTCCAAGGCCACCCGCATTCCCTCCGACGCCACCGTCTCCATGCATGCTGTGGAGCCGGGCGAATATTTCCTCTACCTTCACGTTCGCGGTAAGACCGGGCCACCGGCCGCCAACAATCAGTTGTTGAGCGAGGCCGCAGTCCGGTGATAATAGACCCTCGACCGTGATTACTGACTGCCACGTCCACATCCATCCGCCCGACCTGGTGCTGAAGCCGGGGGCGGAAGCGCTCATGCACGCCGCCGGCGACTACGAGCGCATGCGCGGGTTCGCGCGCTCGCCGCAGAAGTTCCTCGCCTACCTGGATCAGATCGAGGTGGACCGCGCGGTCCTGATCGGCTCGGTGTCGCCGGAGGTCATCGGCATCGACAGCAGCATCAACACCTTCTACTCCGAGTACGCGCGCGCCAATCCGCGGCGCCTGATCCCCTGCGGCGGGCTGCATCCGCGCCACACGCACAACTTCATGGCCGACCTGGACGAATTTCTGCGGCTCGGCATCCGCGTGATCAAAATTCACCCCCCGCACCAACTGTTCTATCCCAACGACTACCTGAACGGCCTCACCGAACTGGAAGTGCTCTACCGCGCCGCCGAGGCCAATGGCATCCCCGTCATGTTCCACACCGGGACGTCAATCTTCCCGGGCGCGCGCAACCGCTACGGCGACCCCATCCATGTTGACGACGTCGCGGTCGATTTCCCCAACCTGAAAATCCTGCTGGCCCACGGCGGCCGCCCGCTGTGGATGAACACGGCGTTCTTCCTGGTGCGGCGCCACCCCAACGTCTACCTCGACATCAGCAGCATTCCGCCCAAGCAGTTGCTGAACTGGTTTCCCAGGCTGGAGCAGATCGCGGGCAAGACGCTGTTCGGCAGCGACTGGCCCGGCCCCGGCGGCGTGGATATCCGGCGCAACATTGACGACATCCGCGCGTTGCCATTGTCGGAGGCAGCCAAGGAGCAGATTCTGGGGAAGACCTCGCTGGCGATCTGGCCGGAGTAAAGCAGCCGCGGATTAACAATAAAGGCAGCCGCGGATTGACGCAAATCCAGAGTTGCTGTACCCGTATTCGTCGTCTTTGGCCCGCCTTGCCGTTGTCATCCTGAGAGGTTGTGACTAAATTCAGCTCTCAATCCGCGGCAGCACGCTTTGCTTCTGCGCTGCGGCGTCGGGCCGCCGGCTGAGCCCATCAACTT